>Ga0123353_10011769_pt1 | contig 12355 bp, 6 predicted proteins | sample TergutLab28metaG_3_FD_92763 | JGI IMG/M metagenome (GOLD analysis project Ga0123353, IMG submission 92763) | Labiotermes labralis P3 segment gut microbial communities from Petit-Saut dam, French Guiana - Lab288 P3 | ecosystem: Host-associated > Arthropoda: Insects > Digestive system > Gut ... | reverse complement strand
TTCCGGCCTATGATATCCTGAAAGATGAAAACGTCTTTGTAATGTACAAAGACCGCGCTATTTCGCAGGATATACGCCCTTTGCGGGTTGCAATAGTAAACCTGATGCCCAATAAAGAAATCACCGAGACACAGCTGATACGCATGCTTGCAAATACGCCGCTTCAGGTGGATCTTGAGCTGTTAACTTTATCTACGCATGAAAGTAAACATACAGACCGTTCTCACATGCAAACTTTTTACAGAACACTGAAACAGATACGCGAAGAACGTTTTGACGGAATGATAATAACCGGAGCTCCCGTCGAGACCTTGCCCTATGAAGAAGTCGACTACTGGGATGAGCTTGTGGAAATATTGGAATTCACAAAAGCGAATGTATTCTCGACTATGCATCTTTGCTGGGGAGCGCAGGCCGCTCTTTACCATCATTTTGGTATAGACAAGGAATTTCTCCCTCAGAAACTCTTCGGGGTATTCGAACACAGCGTCATTGACAAGCGCTCTGATTTTGTCAGAGGTTTTGATGAGTTCTTTTATGCGCCGCACAGCCGAAACACCCGGATCCCTCGTGAGGCGGTAGCGGCAGAGCCGATGCTGAGCATACTGGCGGAATCCGACAAGGCAGGACTCCATATAGTGTCTACAACCAATAAACGCATGCTTTTCCTTCAGGGCCATTTTGAATATGACTGGGATACACTTAAACGCGAATACGAGCGCGACCTGGAAAAAGGCATCGATATCGAAATCCCCGAAAACTATTTTAAAGACGACGATCCTTCCAAATGGGTCGTAATGAAATGGTCGGGACACGCAAACCTATTCTTTGCGAACTGGCTCAACTACGTCTATCAGGAAACGCCTTTCGATTTACAGAAGCTCGATAGTTTTTGATTTGATAAGTATCACCGAAAAACACATGGATGATCTTTATGAATGAGACCATAAGTCTTTGCCCTCACGCCGATATATGCGGAGGATGCAGTTATCAGGGCATCGACTATCAAAAACAATTGGATATAAAAAATGACTTAGTTCTAAAATTTCTTTTAGAAAAGAAACTCCGCTGCGGCGAATACAGCCCTACCTGCCCTGCCCCGGCTATCACGGCCTACAGGAACAAGATGGAATACAGTTTCGGGGATGATGAAAAGGGAGGTCCAATGACTCTCGGGCTTCACAGGAAAGGCAGTTACATGTCTGTCATTAATACAGACTGCTGCAAAATCGTGCCCGCTGATTTTAATCTTATTTGTAAAGCGACCCTTAAACATATGCGTGAGCATAACCATAGTTTCCACAAAAAACGCAGCCACCACGGTTTTTTGCGGCATCTTGTTTTAAGATACGGCGAGTCCGGCGGTGAACTTCTTGTAAACCTTGTCACCACGAATGAAGAAAAGCTTGCGGAAAATGAATTCAGTAAAATGCTGCTTGCCCTGCCTCTGGATAATAAAATAGTCGGCATACTGCATACTATCAATAACAAGCGCTCAGACACTGTTGATTGCGAGTCTTACAATATGCTGTTCGGTCGTGATCACTATTTTGAAGAGCTTATGGGTATGAAGTTCAAAGTCGGAGCCTTTACTTTTTTCCAGACAAACACTCAGGCAGCGAAAAGGCTCTTCACGGAAGCTCTATCTCTTATCCCCGATAAAAAAGACAGCCGGATATTTGACATATACTGCGGAACAGGCACTGTCTCATTGGCCTTATCACAAAAAGCAAAAGCGGTCGTCGGTATTGAAATCAATCCCGATTCCGTAGCCGCAGCAAGGGAAAATGCTATTATCAACAATATCAACAACTGCCTGTTTATAGAAGGTGACGCATTTGACGGGCTTACAAGCCTGGGAGAAAAACCAGACATGCTCATAGTCGATCCGCCACGTATGGGGATACATCCAAAGGCCCTTACTAAAATCGCTTCATATGACCTTGATCAAATACTGTATATCAGCTGCAATCCCAAGACCTTCTGTGAGAACGCACTCTCTTTATCATATGCAGGCTACAGAATCGAAACACTGAAAGTCTACGATAACTTCCCGCAAACCAAACACATCGAGTTAGTCGCCCTTCTTAAGAAACATACTTAAGAAATAGCGCCCCGATAGGAGCGCATCTTCTATAAAAATATATGATGGAGTGCTAAGTTTTTTCCGTGGCCAGGCGTTTCGAGTATTCGCGATAGGCGCGTACTTATACGTACGTAACTGAACGGATACGAGGAGCAACAAAGCCACGGGAAAAACCAGCTCTTTATCCCTGAGCTTTCCAGAGTCCGTGCAGGTTACAATAAGCCAGCGCCGTAATCGGCAGGTCTTCATCTATGCAGAATTCTGCTTCCGGAGCATCTCCGACCTTAAGCTCTTTTCTTTCCGTTAAGACACCTGTTGTAACAATTATCCAGTCGATATAGTGGTCATCCCCCATCGGATGTGGGACCGAGCCGACCTTTACGCATACATTGCAGCCGTCTCTTTCGATAACCGGAACATGTTTTTCCTGTGCGGCATCCGTTGTGTTCGCCACAAGTTCCACCATCGGCTGTGCGCAACATTCAGGCGTTACGCCTGCATCGTCGAGAACACCAAAAAGATTACCGCATATCTCGCACTTTAAGAATTTCTTTACCATTTGACTACCTCCTGTCCTGATTGACGGAGATCATTTTAGATCCCCCAGCATACTTGCGGACGTTCCGCAACAACATCATATCATAAGAAAGCGCATATCAGTGAATCACGCAGAAATAGCACTTCCGCTGATAGTCTTGTGTTTGGTCTTTTTACTTTTTACTTTATCGGCTTCTGCTTTGTCTTCTGATACAGCATCTGTATCCTCATCACCCACAACAGCACTTCCTGTTGTTTCTTTAATGATCGGAAATTCGATGTCGAGATTTGCGCCCGACCAGGGAATAGTAAAATAGGTCTTTCCGGGCTTAAGCGGTACTTCACTGCCGTCTTTTGCAATAAGCCGGGGTGTAGTTGTAAGGCTTGCTTCCCAGGTGCATTTGATCATCTGGCCGTCTCTGAAAACAAGAGCATCACCCCCGGATCCAAGGTCGGTATCATATGTGGGCGAGCCGGCCGTGTCCACTATATCCGACTGTTCGATATACCGAGCCCACATGATGACGACATTGTCGCACCAAAGCTGTTTATCACCTGCAGCGTCCATATGCTCTTCATCTTTTGTCCAGCGCAGAAATACCTGCGACTCTTCATCCCACTTCCACTTCGCCGGGTGATAAAAAGGTATTGTGACGGACACCATTTCTTTTGTATCAAAACCTTCAAGTGAAGATTCGGGAACTCCGGTAGTCTCATCGATTGCTTCAGACGTGGTCGTAATGATTTGAGAGTCCTGCCCGAAGAACAAAGGATCCATATCCTTGGATCGGATTTTAAATTTCTTGTGTTTCTTGACATATTTATATGCTTTATTAAGAGCGCAGTAAAGGTCATGAGATAAAGTACGCTCGGGTATCCTGTGGTAAAGTGGTTCGGCCGTGTCATGCGACATAAGGTTTATTTTATCTGACTTGAGCCTTCCCATTACCTGCTTGTTAGCTCCCGAGAAAAACAGTATCCCCCGGTACTGTGGCACAAGCCAAAGATCGGATAGCCTAGCGCTTCTTACCGGGCCCACTTGCTTAGGTATTTTACTTTGGAAGATGCAGTTAAACCTGCTTTCGTTGCCTTCGATCATGGTTTCATAAATCACATCGGCGGAATTAAGACCCGTCTGCGGGCGCGCCTGAGGTGAATTTTCGATCTTTACCATCAGCGGCCTTTTAGTTGTAAGTGCCTCATCAGTCGTAATGATCCCTGTATATGGGAAAAGATAAAGCTCTGTTTCATTTTCAGGTGGCGGCGGCTCGGGTGCACGTTCTTTTTTCTTGCATGCCATAAGAGGCATCCCTGTAGCTACCATCAGGACAAGTACAAATGCTATCGGTTTATATATTCTTTTCATACCTTTCCTCACCATATCTCCCCCTATTATACTTTATCAGAGTGCCAACTTACGCTTTATTTTATTTATACGAGATATTATACTATCAATACACAAGCAATCGTCTTACAACTTCATTACAAAAAGAAGGGAAACACCATGTCCAATCATATCTCAGCGTCAAAAAATCAAATGGCCGAATCCGTCCTGCTCCCCGGGGATCCGCTCAGAGCCAAATTCATAGCGGAAAACTTTCTTGAATCCGCAGTATGCTATAACGAGATACGCGGTATGTATGGGTTTACGGGACGCTATAAAGGCACTCCTGTGTCAGTACAAGGTACCGGAATGGGCATGCCCTCGATCGGTATATACACCTGGGAACTTATTAAAGAATACGATGTCCAAAATCTGATAAGAGTAGGTACTGCCGGCGCTATCAGAGAAGATCTGAAAGTCCGCGATACCATTCTTGCAATTGCCGCGTCAACCGATTCAAATTATGCCCACATATACGATTTGCGAGGCCAATATGCCCCTTCCGCATCTTGGGAACTGCTGATCAAAGCCCATGAAGCTTCAAAAGAACTCGATATTCCGGTAAGAGCCGGAAACGTCGTCACCTGCGATGTTTTTTATGAAATTGCAGAAGACTGGTGGCAGCGCTGGGCAAAACTCGGCGTACTTGCGGTGGAGATGGAAGCCGCCGCCCTATATATGAATGCAGCCCACAGCGGCGTAAACGCTCTTGCAATACTGACGGTCAGCAATCATATAATCACAGACGAAGAAGTCCCCGCAGAAGATCGCGAGAAAACATTTTCCGATATGATAAAAATCGCGCTTGAAACAGCCGTCGCCTGATTACTTAGTCGTCCTCAAGCTGAAAGTATTCAAGTTCCGACTCAAGATCGTGTGCAAGCTTGGATAGTATCTGGCTTGCGGTTGCGGATTCTTCCGACATGGCAGAATCCGACTGGACGACACTGTTTAAGAGATTTATTCCCTGATATATTTCTTTTACCGCATCCGCCTGCTGATGCGCCATTTTTTCCATTTTTGCGACAAGTTCATTGACATCGGAAATGATGTGCTCCATATTGCCTATCTGGACTTTTGACTGCTCGGCGGAATCTGTGCCTCTTTTGACAGCATCAAGAGCTGCGCCAATAAGCTCTCCCGTCTCGGACGCGGAGCCCGCACTCTTTGAAGCAAGGTTTCTTACTTCATCGGCAACGACCGAGAATCCTCTTCCGTGCTGCCCTGCTCTTGCTGCCTCAACGGCGGCATTCAAAGCCAGTATGTTAGTCTGGAAGGCTATGTCGTCAATGGCTCTTATTATGTCACTGACGGATGAAGCGGCATCCTCGATTTCGCCCATTGAGTTGATCATGCTGCGCATATTTTCACTGCTGATAGTTAGACCTGCCTTTGCGTTGTTTGTTTTTTCGAGCATGTCCCTGACACCGTCGGCAGTTTCATCCATGTTATTGCTGATCTTGCCGAAATTAGTGTCTATCTCGTCTATGGTGCCGGCCTGACTCACTGAATTTCTGGAAAGTTCTTCTGATGCCACAGCCATTTCCTGAGCCGTCTGGTTTACGCTGTCAGCCGTCCTGATAATATTGCTCAGAACCGAGTTCATAGAGCTTCTGATTCTTTCCAGGCTGTTGCCAATAGTCGTGAAGTCCCCTTTGTACTCAACTATTTCCTTGCTGCTCATGTCGCCTGCCGCAATGGCTTCAAGTTTATAGTCGATGTCATTCACATAAGTCGAAAGATTTTCAATCATTTTGGTGATCGACACATTCAGTTTGCCGATTTCGTTGTTTGCTTTTATTTCTTTTACCGGTGTATGGATATCACCATCCGCCAGAAGTTCCATTCTGTCTGCGATGATAGTAACAGGCTTTGCGATACGCCGGCTCAGAAGCATTGCCAGAACTATGGCTACAACAATGCAGATCAATGCCAAAATAATGCTCGAAATAAGCTGCCGGTGGAACTCACCGTAAAACTCAGCCGGTTTTAATAGGCTTACAAGTATCCAGTCAACGCTTTCCATCCGCGTGCTTTGGATCTTAACATTGTAACCTTTATATTTAATTGTATCCTTCACGGTGTCCTGACTTGCCAGGGCTTTTTCAAAGAATTCGATTTCATGCTTATTATCGAGGTAGTCATTAAATATATTTATCCCGTCTAAGACGACCTGTTCATCCGGATGCGCGACAAAGTTTCCTTCGGCGTCAAGAATAAAGCAGTAACCCGTCTTTCCGAGTTTTTCCTGGATGATCACATTCTTAAGAACATCGTATTTAATGTCCATCACTAGCAGACCGTTAAAACCGCGCTCGTGCAGATGGTATGAAACTGACATGGTGATATTATTTGACCATTCATCAAACATAGGCGGATCGATGTATGCACCCTGCGCTGCCATACCTCCGACAAAGAAAGGTTCATTTGAATAGTTCTCGCCGATGTCATTCAGGTTTGCGTCATTTAAGGCAATCCCGTTTGAATTGACCAGATAAAAAGACATCATGTCATCTCTTGTGTCAAGAACGCGCGCAAGCGCGTCATTTTTATCTTCATCGGATAAGTCAAGAGAGGTAAAAGCGCCCGACACGGCAAAAGACTCGACGTTTTGCATCAGGCCGCTCAGATAATTATCAAGAGAAGCTGAATTGGAATAGCTGGCTGAATCAATTACTTCTCTGATCGATTCCTGGGTGCTTCTGTAACTTGAGGTCATTGAGGTGATACTCATAATGAGTACAACCAGAGTGACCAGCAATACCATGGAAATCGTTATCCCTGTTTGGAGTTTGCCTTTTCTTGTAACGTCCATTTACAGAACCCCCGTACTACGGCACGAATAATACTGAATTATACCATAAAACCGATAAATATGAGCTTTTAATAGAGAAAAAGAGTTGGGATCAAGGAGTATGAAGGACGTCGCCGTCTTGATAAAAACGGCCGCCTTGTTTCCAAGACGGCCACTGATATCTTTTATGATCGCAATCACAGATATTCTTTACGCTGAGTCAAATATCACTACGCAATGTCTCTTGCGCGAAAACCGAAACTGATTATTTTACTTTCTTTGCCTTAGATGTTTTACTTACGGAAGTCCAGCCGCTCGCTTTTGAGGAAACCTTTACACTGATCTTCTTGCCTTTGTCAGCTTTTACCAGTTTATATGTGGCTTTTTTTGCTGCATTTCCTTTGATGGCTTTTCCGTTTCTCAGCCATTGATACGTATATTTCTGACCTTTCACCGCTGGTTTTGACAACGTTGCTTTCAATTTTTTACCGACCTTATATGTTCCTGTGACTTTCAGAGTGAAAGTTGCTTTGCCCTTGACTTTATCATCCTGTTTGGGTGGCGGGTCGCTTTTTGCGATGACCTTTCCATCCGCTGTCTGGGTAAACCATGATGTGAATCCGTACGATGTTATAAGTGTAATAACATGAAGATCCTTACCGACCAAATCATTTGCAATAAGATACGAAGGCTTGTCGGAAAGAATGCGGATCCCATCCGTCCAGATATACGAGAATGTCGGAGGAACAGCCTGGTAACGTATATTTTTCACAGTTGAGCTTGCGGTTATTGTGCTCCCGGCAACAGGTTTACCTAAAATATTCGTATTGATATCACCAATACTTTCAAAATCTATCCACCACGAAGTTGCGCCAAAGTTTAAAGTGGTCGTTTTTCCGTTTTCAACTTCGACAAAACGAACTGATTCTCCGGTTGGGTCTGAACAAGTTACCGCATATAAGCCTGTGGGCAGGCCTTTTATCGAATAAGTCTTTGTGCTTCTGTTCCATACCGAATCATAATCCTCGCCGGTAACAGGGTTTCGCGCACATACCCAGCTGTCATCATCAACGGTAGTCCCTGTAATTATTCCGGTCCCCTGATTTCCTAAGGTGATAGTTCCCGCATCCTTTATCTGACCGGCTGAGGGCGCTGTGACCTGCGTGACATTTGCAGGATTCCCCGTGAGGATTCCCATATACCCGCCGAGATAGGTGGTTGAGTATATATGTGAAGGATTGTCGTTCTCATACTCATCCTCACTATTATAAACAACTCCCCGCGCGCTGAAAAGATAGGTCTTGCCAGGTTCTACAACAAAAGAGTAGATGCCTGTGGCATTATCGAATATAAATAGATTATTGAGGTTATAATCACCTGAATCACCGCCGTAAGAATATAAATCATAATCATCGTCATCATAATAATCATCATCCCATTCTTCGGTATCGATTATTCCAATCAATCTCGGTGCTCCAGTCAGCGGTGATTTTGAAAATTCCAGAACGCTGACCCCAATCCTGTTAAACGGGAATACAGGGTCTTTAGGATCGCCTTTCTTGGGTGTTACCTTAAGAGTCATCAATGTGGGTTTCACCAGAGCATAAGTCTTTGAAACCGTCGCGCCCGGCGTAACCGCAAACGATTCAGCTGAATAAGGATTTGAGCTGAAAGCTCCGCCTATGAACTGGCTTGGATACACCTCGTCGGTATAATTTAAATAACGAACCGTAAACTCTGTATATGCTTCACCCGTATCATCCCAGTCGATATAAGCATCAGAGAAGGTCACAAAACCGCTGGCATTTATTTCTTCATAGTCAAGTTTTCTCCAATACTCTTCCCCGTCTTCGTCAATAAGTTTTCCGTACAATCTGGCACCGTCGCCTGCTTTAGCTCCGGTCAGAGTAAGATTGATAGTAGTCTTGGGCGGACTTACCAGAGTGAACGTATTAGTATATGTAACATATTCCTGGACGGTAAAGCTGGTCGCTTTATCATAATTCCAACCGATGATCCCACCGATAAACTGACTTGGATATTCGCTTCCATTACCTTCGTTGTAATAACGAATCGTAAATTCTGTATACGGTTCGCCCTCTTCATCATCATAAAAACTGCCCTGAAAAGTGACTTTGCTTTCATCGTTGATGTAACCATAGGTCACCCATTCCCAGTCACCGTAGGAGTTTTTCCCGTATAGTGTTGCTTCATCAAACTCTTCAGCGCCGTTTAAAGTGACTATAATCGAATGCTTATATTTATACAAATCTAAAGTATCGGAGTAGCTGCCATCCACGGCAACATAAAAGGTATCGACCACTCCATCATAGATGTCATAATAATTGAAATACCCGCCGAGCCACTGCTCGGGATAATCATCGTTTCCGCAAAAATACAGCGTAAAGACTGTATAGGCTTCGTAATAATCATCTTCATAAGCACCGGAAAAAGATACGGTTCCGCTGCTGTCGGCATCTCCGGAGTCAAGATATTGCCATTCCCCGTCAGAATCCAAGCCCCATAAATTAATGCAGTCGCCGTCTTCCGCACCGTTAAGTGTTATGCTGATATCAGTATCCGCATAGGCCTCGATAGGCGTCAGAACCGAAAAGGCTGAAAAAATCATGCAGAATGCCATTATGACGGCTACTGCCTGAAAGCTTTTTCTCTTACTGGCTAATGTTTTTGAATTATTCACTTTGTTTGTCCTTTCTGATAATAAAAAAGAGATACAATTAACTTTCGCTGATTATCATATTACATTCATTTGCTGCTCTCGTACAAAAAGAATTAACATAAAAATCCAACGGTTACCATATTATATCATTTGCAAGACTACCTGTCCAAAAAACCAAAGAACGTTAATTTCGAAATAGGTACTTGAATTCATCAGCTATGTCTTCCACAAAGGAAAAAACTTCAATGGCTTTCCCGGGAGGATTTAAAAAACTTTTGCTTTTTTATTGCAATTTTCTTATTTTTCAATACTTTATTATCAAAATGTACTATAATGGAAATGAATATGAATATGAATTATTATTCTTTTTTTGTAATTAAAATAGGGAGAGAAAAAGAATATGGTAAAGTATCGCCATATTAGCCGAGCGCTAGCTATTCTGCTAACTACGGTTTTGGCTTTCACATCAATCGTGACTATGAATCTCGCGTCTCCTGTGTATGCAGCGACTAATGTGCCCTATCTGGATGAGAACGGGGTTTTACAGAACTGCTCAAATGCCCAGGAGATAAGCTCGAATTCATCTGGTGTACCCGAATGGCTTTATTCGGGCTGGTATATTGTATCAGGCGAGATCAGCCATAATGCAAGAATAAATGTCAGTGGGAATGTCAATATCATCCTTGGAAACGGCTGTCACTTAAATGCAAATGCAGGAATACAAACCGACGGTAGCAACTCTCTATCCATTTACGCGCAATCCACAGAACCTACGATCACAGGCAAGATCACTGCCACAGCCAGTAATAATAACGCAGGAATTGGCGGCACCAGAGCCAATGCAGGCTTCCAAAGTTTAGCATGCGGAACAATAAACATCAACGGCGGCCTTATTACCGCAACCGGTGGTACCGGTATCGGTGGCGGATTTGGCAGTCCTAGTTTTAATAACGGTAACGGCGGCAGCGGTGGTGCGGGAGGCAACGTCACAATAAACAACGGATTTGTAAGTGCTTCAGGAAACTCAGGCGGCGCCGGTGCCGGCATCGGCGGCGGCGGCGGTAACATGGGTGGCAATAGTGGCAGCGGCGGTATGGGTGGCAGCGGTGGTACAGTCGTTATCAAAGGCGGTATCGTTACTGCTTCCAGCATCAATGGAGCCGGCATTGGCGGTGGAGGTGGCAACATTAGCACTGGCAATGGATGCGATGGTGGTAATGCCGGTGACGGCAGCAATGTCACGATAAACGGCGGTACTGTGACTGTTTCAAGCGATATGGGAGCAGGTATCGGTGGCGGTTGTGGCGGCCGTGGAAGCACTGATGGCAATGGAGCAGTACCCGGCAGCGGCTCCGGTGGCAACGGCGGCTCCGGCGGTAGTTTCACGATAAACGACGGTGTTGTAATCGCCTCAAGCGGTACCAGCAGTGCTGGCATTGGCGGCGGCGCCGGTAATAATGGTGGAGTAGCGATTGGTATTGGCGGTAACGGCGGTAACGGCGGCAACGGTGCAACTGTCAATATAAGCGGCGGCGTTGTGACTACATCAGGCAATTCCAGTGCTTTTGGCGGTGGCTACGGCGGTATTAGGGGAAACACTAATGGCCAACAAGGTACTAATGGCAGCCCAGGCAGTCCGGGTACTGTTTCAATAAGCGCAGGAAAATATGCATATTGGGCAGGAGTAAATAAAGATGGAAGCGGAACAACTCAGACTTGGTATCCGACTTCCCCTGCATTTTCTAACAATACAACTTATAAATATGTCAAGATCCAAGCTGGTTCTACTATTAAGTCGGTTGATGTAAATCTTTCGGCTCCCTCCATTGGCGCTACTCCAAATCTTAGTGCAATATTACCCAACAATATAAACTATAAATGTGATGCCGTGGCGTGGTCACCAAATGACAACCCATTCCAATCAGGCGTACAATATACTGCAACTGTCACGCTTTCAGCTATTGACAGTAATTACAGTTTCGCCGCCTCGGGTATCACAGCTAATATCAATGGTTCACCTGCGGCGATCACATATCATACTAATGATTCATTGCTGACAATAAAATATACTTTCCCGGAACTTGGCGGCACAACACCTACCAATGTCCCAAGCACTGCACTCACAGTAACGGCTCCGGTTGTCGGAAATCCCCCTGTGACCACGGCTCCAACCGCAGGCACAGGCTACACCTGCAGCACAGTAGGCTGGTCTCCTGCTCACAACCCATATCAAGGAAGCACTGCCTATACGGCTACTGTTACACTTACAGCGATATCAGGATATACATTCCCGGTAGGATATACAGCTACGATAAACGGGACTGCGGCCACTGTCACTGGATCAGGCAGTTCTGTCACTCTCACAAGGACATTCCCGGCTACCGCAAATGCCACAATAACAAGCGCGGCGCTTACAGTAACGGCTCCGGCTGTCGGTAATACACCTGTCACAACAGCTCCGACCGGAGGAACAGGCTATTCATGCAGCTCGGTAGGATGGTCACCTTCACATCCCACATTCCTGGGAAGCACTCAGTATACAGCTACAGTCACGCTTTCGGCATTAACTGGATATACCTTTACAGGCGGGCTTACTACAAGGACTATAAACGGACAGACTGCCACTGTTGTAAGCAACAACGGAACGACTGCCGTTCTTTCATACCAGTTTCCTGCGACAAACCCGACGACAATAACAAGCGCGGCACTTACTGTAACAGTGCCTGTTGTCGGTAATACCCCTGTGAACACGGCTCCGGCCGGAGGAACAGGCTATTCTTGCAGCACAATAGGATGGTCGCCTACACATCCCACATTCCTGGGAAGCACTCAGTATACAGCTACAGTCACGCTTTCGGCATTAACTGGATATAC
>Ga0123353_10011768_pt1 | contig 12356 bp, 11 predicted proteins | sample TergutLab28metaG_3_FD_92763 | JGI IMG/M metagenome (GOLD analysis project Ga0123353, IMG submission 92763) | Labiotermes labralis P3 segment gut microbial communities from Petit-Saut dam, French Guiana - Lab288 P3 | ecosystem: Host-associated > Arthropoda: Insects > Digestive system > Gut ... | reverse complement strand
GACAAAGAAATTTGCTTCAGGAAAGGTGGATTTATTACAAGGTCAATTGAAATTATACCACACAGATAGTTTTCGGTTTATGTAGTCTGAAATTTACACTTACGCAATTTGAAATGAACTCTCAAAGTATGATGCAAAAAATCTGGCACTACTATTGGTAAAACACTCCCAATAATTTCTCCCCTTCCTCCCTTTTCCTCAACCACACTGTCATCACCAATTAGACATTTCTGGCACTGCAGTACATGTTCCTTTATTATTATGTATTTATTTATTTATTTATTTATCTCAGGTTGAATTTCCCAGTTTAAATTATTCTATCACACTTATTGTAATGTTCTGCGTATTACAATTTGAAATGTCCATGATGTTGTGTAGGCTAATATACATTACATTCATTCCATTGGCATGTGCAGAATTTGATGATTCCTTGCCGCTCTCATGAGCTTCTTCCATTCCTTCCTGTTATGTACTTTTTCCTGCCACCTTTCTCCACCAACTATTCTTCCATCCTCCCTTACTTCATCTTGCCATCTGTTTCTTGGTCTACCTCTCAATCTTCTTGTTCCCAAATTCATATATAATACTGTTTTGGGAATTCTATTTTCTTCCATTCTCTGTTCATGCCCAAACCAACATAATCTATTTAATCTTATTTCTCTGTTATAGTAAGTTTTTTAACACTTGCATAAATTTCTTTATTGGTTAATTACCTACAGTTTTCTTTTTCAATGTCATGTACTGGGCCTAAAATTCTTCTATACACCTTCCTTTCAAAAATGTTCATTTGCTATCTGTCTATCTTTGTTAGTATCCAGGTTTCTGATGTTCATGTTAACGTTTTGTCGGTTGTGTTCTTTAGTCTTAATTTTAGTTTCTTTGATATGTTTTTATTTTTAAAAAAATGTTGTAGCATAAAGTATGTTAGCATTTTTTATTATTTCTTGCAAATCTGTTTGGCAATTGTTATCTTCATTAAGCACAACTCCTAAATATTTTAAATTTTAAGCTCTTTCAAATTTGTAATTTTTTATTTTCAAATGTCCTATTTTTATTTTGTTTTAAACTGTTTTTCCTGTCTTTTCTTTGTGTGTAGGCTAATACAGAAAATTAAATTAAATAACCATGCAAATTGATATTTTTGCCTGTTAACTTGGAAGAGAATAGTATAAGCCAAATGTATGATATACTGACATAATCTCAAAGCACAAGTTATTTTACTATGTTCAGCAAAATATAAGGCATTTAAAGATCAGATCACACAATGATGTAATTTGCAACAGGTGTGCCTGCTGGTCTGGTAATGAAACATAAAAGTTCACAAAGAATTAGTCATCTGATATTGGCCTTATTTGTTCTCCTGAATTAATTGTATGTAATTATAATAATTCAGTATAATACTGAGAATTTGCTACCTAGTGATTAAAAAGTATATGTGTATATGCAAATATAAATGCCTAAGTAATTTTTATGCTTTATGTAGATCAGTTTTAAGTGTGCTGCTTATGTACTAGTTGCTGGTTAGTGTTTTCTCCTTTCAGGATCCTTTAGGGCAGATTTTACGTACTACCAGACTCAACTAAGATCTTTTTTTTTTGACCTGGTATTACTGAAATTATTTATGTGTCAAAATTTTGCTGTTACCACAAATATGAACTGTTAATGAGAACAGTGTATCTTTAAAATTAGTAACTAATTACTTTTCAATGGCAAGAATAAATATTTTTGCACTCAAGATAAAGATTTAAGAAAATCACAATTTAGTGAATTGTAAATAATGGTGTTCTTTCAAGCTTTATTCAAGAATTCATGTGTTTAATGAATTAAAGATGTGACTATAATAACAATTTATTCTAGTTTTATTCTTCATGTGTTACATTAAATACAGGCTTCATTTGTTGTTCTTTCTAAGATTCCTGCCAAAATTTGTCATGTAATTGATTCTGAAATTATTTGCTTTTTTCCTGAAACCAGAATTCCTGTCTTCATTTGTAAGTTCAGGGCTGGTTAATGACTGCTTTAATCTCATGTTTTCATAACTTGGTTACACATTACCTGAATTATGTGTCAGGTGATCAGTGGTCAGTAAAACTGTCACTTAATATGGTGTTCCTGGGAAATGCTGTCTCTGTATTCGCATGTAACATAGCATGAGCAGGGAAAATTTTATTGAAGTTTGTATTTGTGACTCTCATTAAAATACTAGATACTTATAGTATAATACTGTTATACCACTGCAGCCACACAGAAACCATTATACTTGATGGTCTAAATAAGTTTCATAAATAACTTGTTGAATATATATTGATTAAAAGATAGGAAAATATTAGACTTTAATTGTTTTCATCTCCTATGCTTTTATATGTTTATTCATTTGATGACTTTTGGGAAGGTTAAAAAAATGTGCCTTCATACATCTCAGCTAGTGTCAAAATGTTGTGAACTGTGAAAAAGAGTGTAAAATTATAATACACAACACATTTCAGAGACGGAATTAAGAATGACCTGGTAGGATCCATGCTGTTTGATTTACTAATGGGGAAATGAAATGTACCTAATGTGAGGAAGGGGAATGATATTTTGAAAGTGACACAAAATCCCTTTTGCTGTACAGTGCCCTGTAGTAGTAAAGCTCTCCACTGTGGTGAATAATTAGTGACACAAACTGTTTTCCTATACTGTAAACAGTCATTAAAGTTGCATTAAACTGACCACTTTTAATTGATACTCAGGCTGTTTAAATTGATAAAAGTCATAAATATGTGTAATATTTATAACAACAAATATTAAAGATTTAATGTCCACTGTTATTACACACATGAAAAGAAAATTTATGTTTTTGTGACTGGAGATATATGGTTATGACAGAGCAGACTATGAAAATTCCTGCCTTCTGGTATGTAAACTTATGGTGTGTGGGTGCAATGTAACGATGTGTCAGAGAAACTTACTACCGTCATGATCAGTGTTAATGATACATCAGTATGTTTCTGAATTGTTGTGGGGCTGTTTGAATAAAAGTTATCCACTGCTTTTATCCTACTTTGTAACATAATGTTGTTGATTATGATTAAGATTATGATGACGATGACGACGATGATGAAAATGGAGATGATGAATAAATAAATAGCTTCAAATCTTTATTTTAAATATAATATTTATTTAAAACCAAAACCAACTATTGTAGGCCTTGCCAAAATTTGAATTTTTTTTTCAGTTCGTAAACCTGAGGTTAATATGAGTGAAGTCATAATTTAAGCAACCTCCAACCATTATAGCAACTATGTCATAGCCTGAATGACAGAGGAATTTTGGATAAATTCGCGGCAGAGGCAAGAGATTTTTCTTCTCCAGACTGCCCAGACTAGCTCTGGAGCCTACCTATCCTTCCATCAATGGGTACCAGGGGCTTTTCCCCCAGGATAAAGTGACTGATGCGTGAAGCTGACCATTGAAGTCATCTAGTTCTGATGTTCAGAGACTATGTATCTATACATCCACTGCCACATATGCCTTCCAATAACAAATTTTGTTGATCAGAATTATGCAAGCTTATTAATTGTTTATTATAGTGGAGTTAATAGTAATAATTTTTATTATTTCTCACTTAAAAGTTTGTAAGGTAATCTGTGCAGATTACTACCATGTCATTTAAAAAATAAAAGCTTTCTAATTGCAGTAGAATGGCTGTATCTAAAAACTCCAGTTTACAAAATTCATAAAATATAAGAAACATATTTGTTATCCTCTATATTTGAGGATTTTCTACGCTATGTCTTAAAAACTGAACAGTATTTTAGAGTAAAGAAACCATACATGGATATGTCAACATGAATATTTTTAGTCTTTGATGGGCCATGCTAAATCAAATACTGATATTTACATTGGAGCAATATAATTTCAATTCATCTGGAAAAGAACATTTTTGCTTTCAAGCTCAGAATCTTTACACATGTTATTTTCTATAAACATGTCAGACACATGTTTTTTTCAAGTAACCAACTAACTTACCCAGGGTTTAGTTCATGCACATTTGAATGGATATTGTACTGTATGAACTACACTGAAGTTGTCTCAGATTGTATGGGTTTAAATTTAGATATTCCTTTGTTGATCTCTGTCAGAAATATCAATATTGCTTATTTGCAGCATTGTAAAATAAAAAGAAATTGGTAATTTTCTTTTAATTGTACACTGTTCTTGCATTGCAAGTGTAGGGAATGTTGACTGAGCCCCTGAATATGGCAAAGTTGACTTAGGAGTCACTGAAAGAAAGCAAAGTTATGTACCACGTTTATTGAAAGATATTGTATTGAAATATATATTAATGAAGTTTTTGAGGATTTATTAAACATAATATATGGTAGATTTAAAAAATAAAGAAACACACTCACTCACTCAGACACAAACATTCGCATACATGCATTCAGAATTGTCTGCTAGCTTCTTCACATCTCTTTCTTTGAGCTGCCATAGAAAGCAACTTATGTTATATCATTGACCAGTCATAGATCTTGTCTTTCTTTATAAGTTATGATTTATTATATTAATGTATATTTTGTATATCCTCTGCAATCAATGATTTGGTAGTTTCTTTTTTGTGTGTTTCAGTAATTTGTATCATTCCAATTATTGATTTCTGCAGTTAGGATAAGGCCATGTGTGATACATATCTGAAGGTTATAGAGTCTCTTTTAGAATCATACTTGTACTTTTTTTTTTAATTATAATGTCAGTGTGTGGCTAAATACTTGTAAGCAAAGGAATACATCGGTTAGTATGTGCGTGGTGACAGTTGTTTATAGACTTTGTTTTTATTCTCTTAAGAGTAGTTGGTTTTATTGTTTCATATTAATTTACTGTAAACTGATTTATCACACTAAAATGGCACCCATATTGTATCTTTTTTCATCTCTTATTTTGTTTGAAAGTTAAATAACCTCTTACAACATCCGTTTTTGAATGACCAGCTGGAAATGAAATAACATATTGCAGCTCATAGTAATATTCCTAGTAATCCCACCTAGTATTTTGAGACAGTTTACAAAATTTGCTGAGATTAAGGGTTGTATAGACTGTATGGAATATTTCGATTTATGAATGCAGGCTATTTAAAAAAAAAATAACATGTCTGCCTCAGCTGTTTGCTGGAATGCTTCTGTATTTGTCAGCTGTTAAAGACTCTTGAACCTCACAATGTCACACTTATAATAACAGTGAAATTCATATGCTTTACACGTTATGAATTTTCTCTAAGGCAGGCACATGAATAGCACACGTGAAGAAATACTTGTTTGATGTGCATTTTTTTTCCATTAAAGTTATTTTATCTTTAGGTATATAACTTAAAGTATGATATTTATATAATGCATAAAAATGTGACATACATTTTAGAATATATGTCTGTACAGTCTCATTAACCATTGTGCTGAGCCTGAGTAGCCTGATGTGGGAATAATGAAAGCACAAAGTGTTATCTCACAAAACTTATTTACCTTTTCTGGGTAGTTTTATCATTTATCAGACACATTTACCAAGCCACCAAGTATATTACTTGATAAAAAAAAGTCATTAAGAGCTTTCAGTTCCTACAAAGCATTTAATATTTAAATTTGTTATTCCCATCTGGCATTTTAGCAAAAGTAACATAGAGATATCTGCCATATTACATTGTTTTTTTTTTTTGTGGTCTCTATTTAACATATGATTTCAGCTTTCAGAATTTAGCTGCATCACCTGTTCTTCCAGTGTTTAAGTGCCTTTTGCTGCCATCATCTTCAGAATTACTGATTCAGAAGCACGCAGCATTAATTTAGGACACGTCAGACACACCAGGCCAGCAAGCTGAATTACTGTAGCCACTGAGACAAAACATGATACTGAATTTGGCTAAACAGAAGCCATATTAAGCACCCATACTTCCCACCACTCTACCATCAGCAAGGCCAATTCATTTTCATGTGTCAGGGTGGATATAACCTGTGTAAAGTGCTTCATACACACAACTATTGTTTTACTATTGCAATTTTTATATATTTGGCCCCTTCTGACATTTTACTTATTCTCCTTGAAGATGTTGACTCACAATGTACACCAAAATGTTGGAAGAATATCAACATATTACCTGGATACATCCCAGAGGTGAAATCACATATTAACTGCTACAATCAGCTTCAAATTTGTGTCAAAAGGAGGTTTTGGAGAGCGTAAAAAACTAAAGAAATTACATTGAATTATACATAATGATTTGGTGTAAGTTGTATGTGGATTAAAATGTTTTTGAGTACTTATCTATTCTGGTATATTTTCACATCGGTCCCTCTGATCCAAACGGGAAGAGCACTTGCCAAGTTAAGTTTAGACATTATTTCCAGTAAAGTGAGTTTTGTTCTTGGATAATTTCCTCAGTAAGATTAGTAATTTTAAAACATGTAAAATGTGACATTAAATGTATAGATGATGCATCTCACACTCCAAAAGCCTTTGGAAAATATCCTGTTATTAAGACATATTCAATACATTGTCATGCTAAGGAAATGTCATGATAGTGAATGGAAGTATCATTCTTTCACTTCCTCCTCAGTCTTATCATTTAAAAACTCGTCATAATATAAATCATAATGTCTCTTAATGCTTGACTTTAACAATACACACTTTAATTGTAATGTGTGTGTGTGTGGACATTGAATTAAATGCCTGTAATGTGACATACTGATTGGACACAAGACTTAATTATAACTGGATATGCTGGACATAGCCCATGTTAAGAGCATGCAAATTGTTAATGTTGTATATGTTACTTAATTTGCTAATTGCACAGTGTATGTATTTAATCTACTGCAAGTTGTATCTCTTGTAACTGTTACAAATTTGACTGTAAGGAAACTCCAAAAACATATTTACTTACACATAACCTTTAAACCTCCATATGTAGGTTTTTGGTCTCTAAAAGCACTCATAAGAGTAAATGTAATCATCTTCCATAGAATTCGAGACCCATGCAGGAATGTAGTTTTTTATAACTTCCTTGTTTGCCTGTCTGCCTATAACTCTCTCACTCACTCACATTATGAGATTTCAGGCCTCCATTGCCACATCATTAGTGATTGGTGCCCAACATTTTCATGCAGCATAGTAGTATTCCTTTTAATGATGGAATACTGTCATGCAGTTTCTTCACTGGAAATTTGGACTGTTGATGGTGAAACCATCACACTGTTGCAAGACGTCGGGCACCAATCAATAAGTAATGCAGCACTATATCCCAGAATAATGGAGACCTCAAATTCACCAGTGTGTAAGTCCAACCTAGCATTGTAATATTCATGGTGTTTTAGTGTTAATATTCATTCACTTTTACTGTCAGTGTGAAACATGGATGTGAGTTGAGTTTCTGAAATTTCCAAGATGCTTACCATCTCCATCCTTTGTCTTGAGCAACATCTGAACAATATCATCTGTCCGAAGAAAGATATAAATTATAACTGAAAACTTCTGTTTCATATTTCCGATATTTTATTGGTATATGAAATTTTGTATTTTTAATTAATGTACGTGACATCGCCGCTTGGTGCCTGGGCCCGACCAGTGTTTGTTGTGGCTTGTGTCCAGTCTGCCGATGTTGCTAGAAACAAGGGCGAGACGAAAATATCTATGTGACTCTTCCTACCACATGAAGACAGATGGATGTAACTGTTGAGAACGGCCAGGTCTAACTGGTGGAAAAGGAGCTTCCTTGTCCACTTCCACCTTCGACGACTGGCCGTGAAGCTACTGGCCATCCTGTCTGCCTTGTCAAGATGGCCCATGTGACGGCTGGGATCTGCCGCGATTGCCGGCTTTATCGCGTTCCCGTATTCGTTCCGGAAATTTCCTTCTTTGGGTGGATCATATTTGTTCGTCACGATGGACACGTCTCTCTATTCCCTCACACCGCAGTTTCAAGTCACCCTTGGTTCTTACTCGAATGTCACCCCGTTCCAGTCTCTATATCGTGCTTTTCATATCGTTGGCCATGCCCTTTCCATGTGGTCTCAGTGTCCCAAAACAGCAAATCGTTTTCCGGACCAAGTTATTAAATAGGTCAGAGGAGAAAAAGAAATTGTTCGTGCAGTTTGTAACCGTATCCCTCTACTCTTCTCGTCATATTTGTCACTGTTTCGTGGGTTGCTGTCAGGTGTTGTGTCATCTGCCGTCTGTCCTTACCCAGGTACACATCAATGTCATAGTATAACCAGTGGAGTCACATTGTTTGTAAATTTTTGTGTCAAAACTTTTGCATTTGTTTCGGGATGTACTCTTTGAAAATTAACCTTCCCTTGAATTTCACAGTGATTTCGTCTACTGCCAAATGTTCAGAAGGGTTGTAAAATTTTGAAAAGCTTGTTTCATAATTTTCATATTCTGTCGTGGCTGTCATCCGTCCTGTCAACTCCGTTCCTGCTACTGTCCTCGAAGTGCAGAGACCGAAGGGTGTGACAGTATTGTCAGCGAAACATCGTTTGTCAGTAGAATGGACAGCGAAGCTGCTCCAATTTCATCCAGTAGTCCTCCAGTCTACCTTGAACTGTGTGACCCATCTGAAATATCACAGCCAAAAACGCAACATTTCCGCTTCAATCACGTCAGGTTGGGGAAAAGGTCCATCGTCACACAAATGCAAGTACTCCTGGTCGTATCGACTCGTCTCCACAGCCTGCAAAGTAAAGATTTCCGAGAAGAACAGCAGCAGGACTCTAAGTGGTGTGGACTCTCCAGTGATGGGTGCTGATCCACTTCTTTTCCCTTTGAGGGGCCATGGGGGCTGTGTCCATTGTGTGGATTGTGGCTGTTGACCCGCCACATGCTGAACAGCGTCCTCAACCTCGGAGGTGCTGGCGGAAAAATCTGGACTGGACGGAGTTGTGAACTGGTAGAAGCTGGTGATGGTGGCGTGCTCCACTTCTTCATCATACTTACTAGACGCATCACATTGCGCCTCGTCACTATCCAGATCCATTACTATTTCACGTATTTGATTCGGAGACAGCAGACGGGCCCGTTTAGCACGCGAAGCCTCACGACGTTCCATTTTACAGCAGACAGAAAGACACCCCCATCCGTCCTACAGCAAACTTTCAACAGTCTTCAGACGATAATCTGCAGACTAGCTTGAAGGAAATGTTTCTTTCCCCTTCCTTCGAAAAATCGACTTGCCTGCTATAAGAACCCAAGTGGTTTTATGACCCAAACATTCCACTCCCTTTGTAAAATCCGAGAATAAACTAACTGAGCCATACTTTTGAGGACTTACGCCATTTATGGCCACTTAGGCCTAAGGTGAAAGTGTTCACACAATTAAACAGGCTTCGACACCTTGCCTGAGAGCTTCATTGTTAAGACATTGTGCAGACACAGAAAAGGAGAGAGTCTTCAGTGTTGCCAAATTCAAGCGCCAAAATAGAACCACTTGTAACTTTTAAAAATACTAACTTTGGCTCCTAGTGGAACCGTTAGCAAACTAAAGGTTACAGTATACACAGTTATTGAAAATTTGTTGTACCAATTTAGGCTTAAATGTGATACAACTATAAAATATTTTGTAGAATATCTGTTACTTTTCCACAAATTAAGTATTTGTTTTTATTCTGTGGAAGACTATATGATTCATTTGATAAGTGCTTGGATAGACCATGAGCAATGACCCCTTCTTTATACTATACACATAACTAGCAAACACGTATAATAGTTCTGTATTTCTGTAGTGTTAAGTTTTTTGAAGGGCATGTAACAAGTAATACATCATTTTATAGCTCAATCTATTTGGATTGTAATTCAATACATATAGCAATCCTATAAATAACTTTTAAAATTAAAAGTACAACCACAGTAATGTTGATAGATTATAATGTACTTACTGGGACACAGAATAGGAGTTGATATTCAAAGTAAACTCCTAATGACTATACACCACACATGACATGTAAATAGTATACACTATGGAGCTGCATCCAGAAAATGAGCTAGTATTTTATTTCTATGAATATTGTGTATGAGTCAGTATTATTTGTAAGAAGCTCGGTAGTGTGATAGCGATTTCGAGGAATATTTAATACACATCAACGGGGCCGTTCATTGCACCTGTTGTATGGGTAATGTGATAATGATGGGTGATATGGCAAGTGTGTTGGTTGACATATAACTGGTTACTATATACATATTGGAGCACAATGCAATTATAAAAATATACAAAAAGTGAAGTAGCTTTAAGTGAAATGTGCAGTATTTTGTTCAAGAGCAAGAGAATTAGCAATGTAGATGATGCAGAAAGTCAAATAAAGCAGGTTTTAAATACATTATGTATATAACACAGGACCATGTGAGATTGGTGCCACAGCATGGTCACTTGAAATGGGTTTCAGACTGTTTTGTTAAGAATTGGTTAGATAGATGTGGTATGAAGTAGGTAAAGTTATAATTAATATTAGTTTTACAAATTGTTGTTGGTATGCTAAATGTAGGATGATATACATGGATTGAATCATAGCACATGAGCAGTTGAACTCATGTTGGTGGTGTACAAGATTAAGCATCATTTTAACTCTTATCTTGTCTGTTTTTCAGTCATGATCTGTTTTTCCAATATGATGCAATTGACTGTGATATTATTAAAATAAAAACTGGAAAAATTGCATTAAGTTCTTCATCTGCCTTGTACATAGCTAAATACCTACTGGAATTTGCAGCATGTCCAAAAAATTGTACATAAGAAGCAAAGAATATAGTATTGATATTAGGTGTTACCCATACCAGATGCCAGCCGCACTTGTTAAAATAGTAAACAGTAAATACTAATTATAAAATCAGAATCAAATATGTTTATTTTCCTTACTGAATGAGTCAACTACTAACATAGTACAAAGTGACATCATATATGCTTTTATTCAAGTTTCCATAATCACTGACATTAAGGAATATAATATGATTCCACAAGTTATCAGGTTTTTGCAGCGATGTGAAAGAGGAGTACATTCTTCTGAGATGTGATGCCCTATAATTGGGTAATCAGTCCCCAGTGTGTTAGAACATTGTGTTGGCCTCATCTTCAGGGGCTGAAATATTCAGGGCATTTTAACCCTTGAAGATATCCCTGAGAACAGAAATCTTGTACTATGACTGATTTGTAACACTAAATAATTTTTCATCACATCATTTATACAAAGCAGCCTTACAACCGATAGTGTACTTTTAGTCTGCTAAAAGTTCTCTTAAGGCATTTTCCTACTTTCATTATTACTTTTCTGCAAATACCTTTCAGATAAGCTCTTCTTATCTAACATGCAAGAATGTTGACTGGACTCAAGTGATGGCTAGGAGGAAGCTAGCATGCTGTTATTTCATAAATAAAGAATAGACATGAAAAAACTCTGGTTTCACTCCATGATATTTGCAAAGACTTGCATTTCGTATGGGGAATGTGTGATGGTGTCATTTACATTATTTTCTCTTTTGTAACTTTAATCTGATACTACTGAGGTGTTAATTTGTTCCTATTACTACATAAGAAGAATTTACTAAAACTTTAATAAATAGTTCATACAAGTGTGTTAATATTTATAGTGTTTATGGTTATTTCTTGTTTGTCTTAATTTCTGATTTTAACTTCATTCTTTCCATACACACATATACATACATACATATGTACATACATACATACGTACATACATATGTACGTACATACATGTGTACATACATACATACATACATATGTACATACATACGTACGTACATACATATGTACATACATACATACGTACGTACATACATATGTACGTAGGTACATACATACATACATACATACGTACATACAAGCATACATGCATACATACACACGTACATAATACATATGTACGTACATACATACATACGTACGTACATAAATACATACATACATATGTACGTACATACGTACGTAATACATACGTACTACGTACGTAAGTACGTACATGCATACGTACGTACATACAGACATATGCACCACCTATACATAACAGACGCACTAAATGGGAACCAATGTGGATTCACACCCCAAAAGAACACGGTAGATGCTGCCATGGAAGTTAGGCAATTCATAGAACCCCACTTAGAGAGAGGGGGGGGGGGTGGCAATATAACTAGTTTAGATGTTCAGGGAGCCTTTGAGTCGCCATGGTGGCCAACGATATTAAAAGGACTCAGAGAAGAAGAATGACCCGAAAACTTTATTACCTTACACAGGACTACCTGAAGGAGAGGAAGGCTATTATAACAATAAACAACATCAGCATGGAAAAGAAAATAACCAAGGGTTGCCCACAAGGGTCATGCTGCGGACCGGG
>Ga0123353_10011767_pt1 | contig 12356 bp, 10 predicted proteins | sample TergutLab28metaG_3_FD_92763 | JGI IMG/M metagenome (GOLD analysis project Ga0123353, IMG submission 92763) | Labiotermes labralis P3 segment gut microbial communities from Petit-Saut dam, French Guiana - Lab288 P3 | ecosystem: Host-associated > Arthropoda: Insects > Digestive system > Gut ... | reverse complement strand
CCGTCCCGAGGGGGGGGCCCGCAAGGCCATCCCCCGGCCACCCCGTCTCGGTGTCCACGCATTTGACCGACGCGCCTGACAACAAAATTAATTTTCGTGTCCTTATCTATTGACATAATACGCAAGGCCGCCCCCCCTGATTTCCTCCTGCGTATTCCCTTTTACATTTCAGCCGCTTGCCTCTATACTGTCCCCTTTCCGATGAACAGGCACACATACCTCTTGGCCCTCGCCGCCGCCGCGCTCGCGCTCGCAGGGTGCAGGCGCGCGCCCCCGCCGCCCGGCGGCGCGCTGCGCCTCGTCTCGACCGCCCCGAACCTCACCGAGATCCTCTTCGCCATCGGCGCGGGCGACTGCCTCGCCGGCCGCACCGACGTCTGCGACTACCCCCCCGAGGCCGCGCGCGTCCCCATCACCGGAGGCTTCGCCAACCCCTGGCTCGAGCCCCTCCTCGCCGCGCACCCCACGCACGTCCTCGAATGCGCCCTCGAAAACCCCGCCCTCGAGCAACACCTCGCCGCGCACAACATCCCCCTCGTGCACATCCCCTGCGCGCGCCTCCGCGACATCCCCGGCGCCATCCTCCAGCTCGGCGCCCTCACGGGCCGCCAGGCCCAAGCGCAGGCCCTCGCCGAACGCATCCGCGCCCACGTCTCAACCCCCGGCCCCCAGCCCCCGGCGCCCCCCAGCGTGCTCCTCCTGCTCGCGCCCGACACCCCCATCACCGCCGGCGCCGACACCTTCGTCTCCGAACTCCTCACCCTGGCCGGCGGCGCCAACGCCGCGGCCCACGCGGCCGGCTACCACCGCGTCTCGCTCGAATGGCTGCTCGCGCGCAACCCCGACATCATCCTCTGCCTCTTCGACCCCCAGGGCCAAGACCCCGCCGCCCTCTTCGCCGCACGCACCGGGTGGAAGGCCCTCACCGCCGTCCGCGAGGGCCGCGTCAAGGCCGTCCCCGGCCTCGATACCGTCCTCCGCCCCGGCCCCCGCGTGCTAGACGGCCTCGAGCAACTCAGGAGCGTGATGCGCGATGAGCGGCACAACTAAAAACCCAACTCAGCGGTTAGCGATGAAACGTATTTCAGCCGGACACTGGACCCTCCCCCTCCTCCTCCTCCTCCCGGTCCTGGCCCTCGGGCTGGGCCTGCTGGCGGGCGGGGCCGGGTGGGGCCTCCCCGACCTCTCGACCCCCACCGGCCGGGCCATCCTCGAACTGCGCCTCTGCCGCGCCGCGACGGGCTTCACCGTCGGGGCCGCGCTGGCCTGCGCCGGGTGCGCATTGCAGGCCGTCCTGCGCAACCCCCTCGCCGAGCCCTACGTCCTGGGGGTCAGCAGCGGGGGGGCCCTCGGGGCCGCGCTGGTCATCGCGGGGGGGGCCTCGCTGCTCACCCCCCTGGCCCTCCCGGCGGGGGCCTTCGGCGCCGCGGCCCTGGCCCTGCTGCTCACCTGCGCCCTGGCCCAGCGCGCGGGCGGGTGCGCGCCCAACACCCTCATCCTCACGGGCGTCGTGGTCGGCTCGATGCTCTCGAGCCTGCTCATGCTGCTCATCTCGCTCCTGCGCGACCGCGCCCTGCACGCCATCACCTGGTGGCTGCTCGGCAACCTGCAGGCCACCTCGTGGCCGCTCATCGCGACCGTCGCGGGGCTGGCCGGGGCGGCCCTCCTGGCCCTCTGCTGGGAGGCCCGCACCCTCGACGCGCTGGCCCTCGGGCGGGAGGCCGCCTTCCACCTCGGCGTGCGGACCCGCCTCTCGCTGCCCCTCATCCTCGGCGCGGCGACCCTCGCCGCGGCGGCGGCCGTGTCCATCTCGGGCATCATCGGGTTCGTGGGGCTCATCACCCCCCACGTCCTGCGGCGCATGGGCTACACCAGCCACCGCCGCCTCCTGCCCCTGGCCGCGCTCACGGGCGGGGCCTTCCTCGTGCTGTGCGACACCCTGGCCCGCACCGCGGCCCCCCCGCACGAGGTCCCCGTCGGGGTCATCACCTCCCTCACGGGGGGGCCCTTCTTCCTGTGGCTCATGCTGCGCCAAGCGAGGATGGAGGAGCGAGCATGATTGCCCTTGCCGACATCCACGCCGGCTACCCGCCCGTCCGCGTGCTGAACGACATCACCCTGGACGTTGCGCGCGGCGAGCGCGTCGCCCTCATCGGCCCCAACGGCGCGGGCAAGTCCACCCTGCTCAAAGTCATCTCCGGGCTCCTCCCCCCCGAGCGCGGGACGGCCCTTGTCGGGGGGGTCCCCGTCGCGGCCCTCCCCCCCAGGCGCAGGGCCCAGGCGCTGTCCGTCGTGCCGCAGGACATCCCCCCCGACATCCCCTACACGGCCCTTGACTTCGTGATGCTTGGCCGCTCCGCGCTCCTGCCCCGGTTCAGGGGGCCCTCCGCCGACGACCTCCGCGCCGCCGAGCAGGCCATGTCCCTCACGGGCACATGGCCCCTGCGCCAGCGGCCGGTCTCGGCCATGAGCGGCGGCGAGCGCCAGCGCCTCGCGCTGGCCATGGCCCTCGCGCCCGGCCCTGAGGTCATCCTGCTCGACGAGCCCACCTCGCATCTCGACCTCCGCCACCGCGCGGAGCTCACGCGGCTGCTCATCCGCCTCAACGAGGAGCGCCGCCTCACGCTCGTCATGGCCGTGCACGACCTCACGCTCGCCAGCCAGTGCTTCCCCCGCATCGTGCTGATGGCGGCCGGCCGCGTCCTTGCCGACGGCCCCCCCGGCGACGTCCTCACCCCTGATGCGCTCGAGGCCGCCTACGGCTGCCCCGTGCGGGTGATGGCCCTGCCCGGCGGCCAAGGGGTGTGCGTGGTGGCGAGGGCGGATGGGTAGGGGGGGCCGGAGGGGCCGCTCAAAAATGCACTGGAAACGCTCCCTGCGATATGCTATCCTACGGGCTCATTTTTCATTGCCAAGGAGGAGCGTGATGTTTTTGAGACTGTGGCTTGCGGCGGGCGTTTGCGCCGCGCTGACGGCTGCCGCGCAGGAGGGCGGGCCGGGCTGGTCGCGGTGGAGCGTGAGCCCGGGCGCGGGGATCCTGTTCGCCGGGGGGGGGCAGCGGATTGACGGCGCGGCGCAGGCGTCGCTGGGCATCGGGTATGATTGGGCGGAGTTCTGGACGGTCGAGGCCGGCGGGTCGTGGGCGCCCTACGTCAAGGGCAGGTCCACGGGCAACCCCGACATCTACGGCGTGTCGGCGGAGGTGCTGTACCACCTCGACAGCTACACGAGCTTCGACCCGTACCTCGCGTTCGGGGCGGGGTATTACGGCGCGTCGGGGAAGGTGTTCCGCGACGGCCGCGCGCGGGGCATGACCGGGCCGCGCGCGGGCTTCGGCATGATGTATCACCTGAGCGAGGAAATCGCGCTCCGTGCCGATGCGCGGGCGTTCATGGCGGCGGACTCCGGCCGCGAGATGGCGTATCTCGTGAGCGTGGGGATGGCTTTTCACTTGCCCTAGGGGCCCGGGGGAAGAATGGGGAACGGGGAGTTGAGCGTTTAGAAACCAATGAGGCTTGTCGAGAAATATGTGTTCCATTCCTTCTTCACGGCGTTCGCGCTGGCGTGGATGGTGCTGTCGTTTGTCTTGACGGTCGGGATGCTGGTGAAAATTGCGAAGCTGATTGTGCAGGGGGTGTCGGTGCACACCATCGGGCTGTTCATGCTCATCGGCTTCCCGGGGACGCTGACGCTGACGCTGCCGCTGGCGCTGCTGGTGAGCTCGCTGCTGGTGTTCAGCCGATTGTCGTCGGACAGTGAGATCGCGGCGATGCGGGCGTGCGGCGTGAACCTGCTGAGCGTGATGAAGTATCCGCTCCTCTTCGCGTTGGGCTGCACGCTGCTGGGGTTCTACATCAACAACGAAATCGCGCCGCGCGCGCACGAGGTGCAGAACAACCTCAAAGCTCACCTCTCGGTGGATGCGGGGCTCGAGCTGCTGGAGCCGGGGCGCATGATCAGCGAGTTCGAGCAGGTGAAGCTGTACTTCAAGAAAAAGGAGGGCAACTGGATCTACGGCCTGCTGGCCTACGATTTCTCGCAGGAAGGCGTCGTGCGCGAGCTGAAGGCGGACAAGGCGCTCATCTCGACCAACGGCTCGGACATCGTGCTGGATATGTACAATGCGCAGATTGACCCGATTGACGTCAACCGCCCCGGCCGCGCGACCATGGGGCGTTTCCAGCACACGATCCCCGACGCCCTGCGGCGGAAGCAGTACAACCGCAAGGAGAAGGACCTCCGCTTTTTCGAGATGCGCGAGCTCATCGCGGACTTGCGCCGCAACACGGAAAACCTGCCCGAGGAATTCCACGCCAAGCAGATGTCTTTCTGCAAGACCCTGTTCCAGAAGCGGTTTGTCGAGGCGTTCGCGGCCCTCTGTTTTGTGCTGGTCGGGATGCCGCTCGGCATCAAGTCGCACCGGAAAGAGTCCACGATCGGCATGGGCATCAGCCTGATTGTCGCGCTCGCCTACTACCTGAGCATCATGGGCGTGAACGAGCTCAACAAATACCCCGTGATTCAACCCCACCTGTTGATCTGGCTGCCCGTCGCCTGCTGCGTCGTGCTGGCGGCCATCCTCATCCCGAAAAACCTTTAACCAACGAAAGGACGTTCCTTATGGCAAACCTACATCCGACAGCAATCGTTGACCCCAAGGCCGAGCTCGCGGCCGATGTGGAGGTCGGCCCCTACGCCATCATCGGCCCCAACGTGAAAATCGGCGCGGGCACGGTCGTGCAGGCCAACGCCTACCTCAGCGGCCACACCGCCATCGGGCAGAACTGCCAGGTGTTCCCGTTCGCGTGCGTCGGCATGAAGTCGCAGGACCTGAAATACCAGGCGGGCGACATCACCCACGCGGAAATCGGCGACAACACCGTCCTGCGCGAGTTCTCCACCGTCCACCTCGGCACGAAGCCCGGCGAGGTTACGCGCGTCGGCAGCGACTGCCTCATCATGGCCTACTGCCACGTCGCGCACGGGTGCAGGGTCGGCAACCACGTCATCATGTCGAACCTCGCGACGCTCGCGGGCGAGGTTTTGGTGGACGACTACGCCATCATCGGCGGCATGTCCGGCGTGCACCAGTTCTGCCGCATCGGCACCCACGCGATGGTCGGCGGCTTCACGAAGGTGCGCCAGGACTGCCCGCCCTACATGATTACGGAGGCCGTCAGCGCAGAGACGCGCGTGCTGGGGCCGAACATCGTCGGGATGCAGCGGCACGGCCTCGCCAAGGAGGTCCGCTCCGCAATCAAGGAGGCCTTCCGCCTCCTGTACCGCGAAGGCCTGAACCGCGGCCAGGCCCTCGAACGCATCCGCTACGAAGTCGAGCAACTCCCCGAAATCATCACCCTCACGGCATTCTACAACGAAAGCCAGAGGGGAGTACATTAGTGGCCAGTGATTAGTGGCTAGTGATTAGTGGTTAGAGGTACACTTCTGCGTGTTTCCCGAAGCCAAGTTCTAGAAACTAGCAACTAGAAACTAGAAACTCTCAAAGGAAAAAAATGAACGGATTCGGAAATTTCACACCGCGCGCGCAACAGGTCATCCAGCTTGCCGAGAAGGAGGCGCAGCGTTTCAACCATGCCTATATCGGGACGGAGCATCTGCTGCTCGGGCTGGTCGCGCTCGGCGAGGGCGTGGCGGTCGAGGTGCTGGAGGAGCTTGGCCTCGCGCTGGCGGACGTGCGCCTGGCGGTCGAGCGTGCGGTCGGCATCGGCGGCGAGACCATGAAGCGCGGCCAGCTGCCCATGACCCCGCGCACCAAGAAGGTGCTGCAGCTGGCCATCTCGGAGGCCCGCTCCATGCACCAGCCGCAGGCCGGCACGGAACACATCCTGCTCGCCCTCATCCGCGAGGGCGAGGGCGTGGCCGCGCAAGTCCTCGCCTCGCTGAACGTCAAGCCCGACGCCATCCTCGCCGGCATCCAGCGCATCCTCGGCCTCGGCCCGGGGGACGAGCCGGGCGGCGACCCGTTCGGGGTGGACCCGTTCCCCGACGACGATCTGCCCGGCGACCTCGCGATGCCCCCCGGGGCGAAGAAAGGCGAGAAGCGCTCAAAGACCCCCGCGCTCAACGCGTTCGGCCGCGACCTCACCGAGCTGGCCGCCAAGGGCGAGCTCGACCCCATGGTCGGGCGCAGGAGCGAGCTGGAGCGCGTGATACAGGTGCTGTGCCGCCGCACGAAAAACAACGCCGTCCTGCTCGGCGAGGCCGGTGTGGGCAAGACCGCCGTGGTCGAGGGCCTCGCCCACGCCATCACGTCGGGCAACGTGCCGGAGCGGATGTGCGGCAAGCGCGTCATCGCGCTCGACATGGCCCTGCTCGTGGCCGGCACGAAATACCGCGGCCAGTTCGAGGAGCGCATCAAGGCCGTGGTGGATGAAATCCGCCGCGAGAAAAACGTCGTGCTGTTCCTTGATGAGCTGCACACCATCGTCGGTGCGGGCGGCGCGGAGGGCGCGATGGATGCGGCCAACATCATCAAGCCCGCGCTCGCGCGCGGCGAGTTGCAGTGCATCGGCGCGACCACCCTCAACGAGTACCGCAAGTCCATCGAGAAAGACGCCGCGCTCGAACGCCGCTTCCAGACCATCCGCCTCGACGAGCCGTCCATTGACGAGACCCTCTCGATCCTGAAGGGTATCGCCTCGCGCTATGAGGCGCACCACAATGTGCTGTACGAGGCCGCCGCACTCGACGCCGCCGCCAAGCTCACCGCGCGTTACCTGCCCGGCCGGCAGCTCCCCGACAAGGCCATTGACGCCATTGACGAGGCCGGCGCGCGCATACGGATGCGCGTCTCCGTCCGCCCCCTCGACGTGCGCGGCTTCGAGGCGCGCATCAAAGAAATCGGCGAGCGCAAGGACAAGGCCATCGCCGAACAGCAGTTTGAGCAGGCCGCCGCCCTGCGCGACGAGGAACGCACCGCCAAGCAGGAGCTGGAGAACGCCGTGGAGACGTGGAAAAAAGACCACGCCGAGAAAACCCTGCCCGTTACCGTGGACGACATCACCGAGACCGTTGCCCACATCAGCGGCGTGCCCATCAAGCGCATGAGCGAGACGGAGACCGCCCGTCTGCTGAACATCGAAAAAGAGCTGACGGAGGCGGTCGTCGGGCAGGCCCCGGCCATCGAGACCATCGCCCGCGCGCTCCGTCGTTCACGCGCCGACCTCAAAGACCCGAAACGGCCGATCGGCTCCTTCATCTTCCTCGGCCCCACGGGTGTCGGCAAGACCCTGCTCGCGAAAGTGCTGGCCGAGAAAATGTTCGGCGACAACAAAGCGCTCATCCAGATTGACATGTCCGAGTACATGGAGAAATTCACCGTCTCGCGCCTCATCGGCTCGCCCCCGGGATACATCGGCCACGAAGAGGGCGGCCAGCTCACCGAGCGCGTCCGCCGCCGCCCGTACAGCGTCGTCCTCTTCGACGAGGTCGAGAAAGCCCACCCCGACGTGATGCACATGCTCCTGCAAATCTTGGAGGAGGGCCACCTCACCGACAGCCTCGGCCGGCAGGTTGACTTCCGCAACACCGTGGTCATCCTCACCTCCAACCTCGGGTTCGACTACGAGAAGCAAGGCCAAGGGCTAGGCTTCGCGCGCGCGAGCGTTGCCGAAGACTACAACCGTTTGCGCGACCGCATGATCAACGCCGCCAAGCAAGTCTTCAAGCCCGAGCTTCTCAACCGCTTCGACGACATCATCGTGTTCAAGAAGCTCGACAAGGCCGACGTGGTGAACATCCTCGGCATCGAGCTCGCCAGCGTGCAGTCGCGTCTTGCGGGCAAAGGCATCCATCTGGCGCTCGACACGGCCGCCGCCGACCTGCTCATCTCCAAAGGCTTCGACCCCGCGCTCGGCGCGCGCCCCCTGCGCCGGACCGTCGAGCGGATACTCGAAGACCCCTTGGCCGAAGAGCTCCTGCGCGGCGACATCACCTCCGGCCCGATCGAGGTTACCGTCTCGGAAGACAAGCAACGCCTCGTGTTCCGGGCGAGCCCCAAAAAGAAACCGCGTGCCCGCAAGAAGAAATGAGAAGGCCGCGCGTGCGGGTGGCCTCTAGTTCGGCCGCTCGGCCGCTCGGCCCCCGAGCCGATCCCTCACGCGCTCATACAACGCTGCGACGCGGAGGGCGATGCGGGCGTCGTCATGCGGCGAATAATCCGTCTCGATCCGCAGGTACGGCAGGCCGCGTTCCTGCGCCAGTTCGCGCGTCTGTGCGGTCTCGACATCGTAGGTCAGGCAACAGTGCCAGACAAGCTCGACAACGCACGCCGCCTGGCTCGCGTCCAGCAGTTGCCGCAACTGTTCACGGCGGCGCGTGTTGGGGGTCATCACGGAACAAGGGAGCTGCCAGTAGAAATCCGCGATGGCCTCGATCGGGTCCGGCGCATCCTCGGGGATGTCGCTGATGATGGGCTTGATGCCCGTGCAGTTCTCTTGGCACACCACCACGCCGCCCTCCGCTTCCAGCAACGCCATCACACGTTCGGCGCCGTGCGGAATCGGCACGCCCGTCAACAGCACACGCACGCGGCCGGGGCTTGGGCAATCCGCCGCCGGGCGCAAGGGCAACGCATTCAAGATCGTTTCATACGCCGACAAATCATCCGCCTGACAGGCGATCAGGCTTTTCAAATCCAGCAGCTCGCGCCCCGACAGCCGCGGGCGTTCCGCAAACACCTGCTCCGCCAACGCGCGGCGCAAACGGCGTTCCCTGTTCATCAGGCGTATGGCGTCGCGCAGCTTGCCGTCTGTGATGTCCACGCCGAACCGCGCCTCCAAGACACGCCGCAGCTTCTGTACCTCACGTATCCAGTGCGCGCGCGCGTCGGGGTCATCCGCTTTCTGCGGCAGTTCAAGGACGTGCATCGGGTGGCGCAGGGCGAGCCGCTCATACATCTTCTTCTTGCCGTCGCACGTCGTCTCTGCGATGACCAGCGCCGCCATTTCCAGAAACGGGTTTGCGCGGTTCACGCTGTACCCGAACGTTGACTTGATCAGCGGGCAGAGGTTCGCCGGCAACACCCCCTCGGCCGCCGGGATCATGTCCGCGTCGCCGCCGCACAGACAGACCGGCCATGCGCCCGCCGCAAAAATCAGCTCGCGCGGCGTGTACTCGCACAGGATGCCGACGATCTGTCCGCCACCCTCGCGAAACGCCACCGCTGCCTCGTAGCACCGCCCGACCATCCCGTCGAACCACTCCATGCCGCACGTGTTCTTCATGAGAGAGAGTGTACACGATTGGGCAAGCGAAAGTAAAAGGGAAAAGGTAAGAGGTTGGGGGCAGGGGGGGAGGGCCATACGAGCAAAGATCCTATCCTCGTGCTTTTTACCTTTTACTTCTTTCCCGAAAAACGTTATGCTGATTTACTTTTCAACAAGGGGATAGCATTTATGCCATCACAGAAGATTCGTATCATGCCCTGCCTGGATATGCAGAATGGGCGCGTGGTTAAGGGTGTCAAGTTCGTTGACATCAAGGACGCGGGCGATCCCGTCGCGTGTTGCAAAGCGTACTGCGCCGCGGGCGCGGATGAGCTGGCCATGCTCGACATCACGGCCACGGTCGAGAGCCGCGGGACACTGTTGAGCGTGGTTCGGGCGGTCGCCGCAGAGGTTACCGTCCCGTTCACGGTCGGCGGCGGTATCCGCGATGTCGCCTCGGCAGAAGCGGTGCTGGCGGCCGGTGCGCACAAGGTGTCCACCAGCAGCGCCGCGTTCCGTAACCCGGGCGTGATCAAGGAGATGATTGACGCGTTCGGGGCAGACCGCATTACGGTTGCCATTGACGCGGCGCAAAATCCCGCGTTCCCTTCGGGATACGAAGTCTATATTGACGGCGGCCGCACAGCCGCCGGGATGGATGCCGTGGAGTGGGCGAAACAGGTGGACGGCTATGGCGTGAAGGTTATTTTGCCCACGAGCAAAAGTACCGACGGCGTTCAGACCGGGTTCGATCTCCCGCTGATCCGAAAAATCAAGGAAGCGGTGTTGGCCGAGGTGGTCGCCTCGGGTGGTGCGGGGACGATGGAGCATTTCCTGCAAGCCGCGCAGGCCGGGGCCACCATCCTCCTCGGTGCGTCCGTCTTTCACTTCAACATCATCGCCATTCCCGAGCTCAAAGCCTTCCTGCGGCAAAACGGCGTGGACCTCTTGTGAAGGCCATGCCGGCACGGCGGGGTTCACGCGATCTCGCGAAAGTATTTTGTTGTCAGTAGCCGCCAGAAGACAACGATGAATGCGCTGAGGGGGATCGCGAGCAGGACGCCCATAATGCTCCCGAACGCCACGCCCCAAAAGAGGAGCGAGAAGATGATGGTTACGTTGCTGAGGCCTGTCCGCTTCCCTTGGATGTTCGGCGTGATGAAATAGTTGTCCAAGGTCATCACGCACGCGAACACCGCCAGCACGAGGCAGAACCGCGTCAGGCTCCCGCCGTTCCCGAAGAACGCCATCGGCAGCGTAACCGTCAGCCCGACGACCGTCCCGAGGAACGGGACGAGGTTGAGGCACCCCAGGCTGAACCCGATGAGCGCGCCATACGGCAACCCGACCAGCCACAGGCCGCACCCGTACAGCGAGCCCTGAATGAGCGCGATAATCAGTTGTCCGCGGAAAAACACAGCGATGATGCGCAGGAACTCGTCAACCAGATAAACGATGTCGTTGCGTATCTCCTCTTTGAGGAACGGCAGGTGCGCCTTGATGCGGTCGCTCTTGAACGGCCGCGCCGTCAGGAAATAAATCAGATAGACCGGGATAATCAGCCAGCCGATAAACGAAATCAGGTACATGGCCACGTTAATCCCATACGAGAGCGCCGTGTCCCCGACCTCCGCCATCGTGAACCTGGACTGGATGATCGCCCCCAGCCGCTTCACGCTCAACGCCCCGGTGTCAAACCCGAGCTTCGCCAAGAACGCATGGAGGTTCGGCATCGTCTCGCTCAGGGAATCCGAGACCTGCTTGACAAACGTCGGCAGAGACTCGATCAGCGCCGACAACTGGCTCACCAAAAGCGAGCCGAACACGCCGAACACCAGCGTAACGGGAATCAGCAGGAACACGAAGAACACGATGAGCGCCAAGGCGTGAACCCGCCAAAGGTGGTCATACAGCCAACGGTAAAACGGCTTGAAAATCACCGTCAAAATCATGGCCACGAGAAACGGCGTAACCACCACCGACACCACCGACAGCAACCGGCCGAGCGCCCACAGCAACGCCACCACGAACGCAATCACCAGCGCCGCGCACAACGCCGTCACCCCCGCCGCCACCACCCGTTTCTGGCGCGGCGAGAAAAAGGAGGGATTGGGGATTCCGCTTGTATCAGTCTCTTTCGTTTTCATCTTCTCCTTTCAAAACACCTCGGTAGCGCACGGCGTCCCTGCCGTGCTTCGGTGGCGCGTCGCGTCCCCGCGACGCGAGCATGGTGGGGACGCCATGCGCCACCTTTTGGCGGGCTCTGCGTCTTTGCACCCCTGCGAGAACCATTCCTCATGTCGTTGCCTCATCGCGCATTCCACTTTAGAACTCCCGAACTTTAGAACTTCTCCCCTCACCGTTTCGGCAAATGAATACATTCGCCATGGAAAACGTGCGCGGCTTCCATCCATGCCTCCGACAACGTCGGGTGGCAATGAATCGAATGCCCGATTTCGTCCACGGTCAATTCGTTGCGGATGGCGACGGCCGCCTCGGAAATCAATTCGGTGGCATGGCACCCGATAGCTTGTGCACCTAGCAACTGCCCCGTCACAGGGTCGGCAATCCATTTCACGAAACCGTCGGCCTCGCCGGCCGCCATGGCCTTGCCCAGCGCGGCGAACGGGAACACGCAGACTTTCACGTCCATCCCCATCTGTTGCGCCTTGGCCTCGGTCAAACCCACCAGCCCGATTTCGGGCAATGTGAAGATGCACGACGGGCAGATTTTCTCGGCTTTCGATTTCATCCCGGCCGCAGCTTCGGCGGCGGTCACGCCCTGCTGGGTCGCAGCGTGTGCAAGTTGAATAGAGCCTGTCACCAAATCGCCAATCGCAAAGATGGACGACACGTTCGTGCGCCCCTGTGCATCCACAGGGATTGTGCCGCGCTCGTCCACATTCACGCCAGCACGGGCGAGGTCCAGCGCGGCGGTGTTCGGGCGGCGACCCACTGCCACGAGCAACGAATCGCCCGTCAGCTTCTGTCCCTTGAACGCGCCGGCCACCTTGCCTTTTTTGACCTCGATGTCCGTGAGCGGTGCGCCTGTCAGCACGGTGATACCTTGCGCCTCCATGCGCCGACGCAACACGCGGCGCACATCGCGGTCCAGCACCATCACAATAT
>Ga0123353_10011764_pt1 | contig 12357 bp, 8 predicted proteins | sample TergutLab28metaG_3_FD_92763 | JGI IMG/M metagenome (GOLD analysis project Ga0123353, IMG submission 92763) | Labiotermes labralis P3 segment gut microbial communities from Petit-Saut dam, French Guiana - Lab288 P3 | ecosystem: Host-associated > Arthropoda: Insects > Digestive system > Gut ... | reverse complement strand
TTCCGTAGAGGTGAGAGTATGACAACACAAGTGACAATGGGCGTGACGGTAATGGGGTTGACGATGGGGCTGACGGAATGGCTGATCGTGGCCGGTGTGGTCGGCGTGGTGGCGGTGCTGGTGTGGCTGGCCCGTCGCAAAGGCTGGATCCTCGCCGGGCGGCGGTACGCGCGTGGGCGATTTCTGCCGGCCTCTCCGCCGGCCGCCGGCGGGACCGCGCGGGTGATCGACGCGATCGTCCTCGGCGCGGCGGCGACCATCCTCATCGCCATCGTCGCCACGCGGGCCAGTTCCGGCGGCTTGATGCTCGCGCTCGACACGCTCCCGTCGAAACTGGCCACGCTCAACATTCTCCTGTTTGCCGCCGTCATCGTCGGCGGCGCGGTAGCCGTGGCGATCGCCCTTCTGGGCCGCTCCGGCGTCGGAACGATCGCCCTGGCGGTCGTACTGTCCGGTTACGGTCTGGTGCTCAACACCGGATGCGCGGGCCCGAATCCCGATGCCGTCACCGTGACCGACTACACGATCGAGCCCCGCGACATCGACATCCCCGGTGCGGAACTGTGGGTCAACGGCGTGCACCTGGGCACGCTGCCCTACACGGCCTCAATGGAGGACTTCACCGCCAAGGTGCCCGAATGGACCTCGCCGCCCGAGGACTACGAGACCAGCACCATTGAGAGGACGCAGCACTGGTACAACAACACGGCCACGCAAACCCACAAGAAGTGGATTCGCATCGAACCGCCCGCTGCCGTGAACGTCGGTCGGGACGGAGACGCCAAACTGGCGTACTACGCCCAGGTGCGGTACGCGGGCGAATGGGCCGCGGTTGTCGGCGACAGCTACACCAGCGGCGGAAACCGGTGGCAGCAGTCGGCCCATAGCCACTTCGACCTCATTCTGCCGCAACGGGCCCAGCGGCTTGACACCCTGCTCAACCAGGCGCGTCTGGCGGACTACCAGGTCGGCGACGCGTGGCTGGACGCGCTGGACACCTACGGCCACGACGGATGGATCGCCCTTCAGGAGGCGGTTGTTAAGGAACCGGCGATGCGGCAGGTGCTGATCGCCTGGGCCACCCGACGCCACGACCTGGCCGCCGTCACCGACGCCGACAGCGCGTGGCGCGTCTTCCAACGCCTTTGCGATAAGGCCGACAAGACCGCCTGGTACTCCACCGACAGCATCGACGGTCTGGCCTTATCGCTGCTGATCCCCAAACTGTCCCCGGAGCGGCTGGTGGGTTTGGCTGAAGAGACGATCGCCACCTTGCCGGTGCAGTATTTTGATTTTCGCTATGGACATGGCTGGGGAAACAACCATTACCACATCTTCATGATGTTCGGAAACTACCGTCACAGCCCGTCCACGTCCTGCCGGTGGCTCTTCTTCACGCCCGCGCCGTCGAACGAAGAGGGGTCGGTTCCACCGCGCGCGACGGTCCTGGCGCACGCCGTCTGGCTGCTGCATGAGCACCTGGAATCCAGCGGTGGCCCCAATCTCGTCCAGGAGCGGGTGGTCCCAGCCCTGATCCGCTGGCGGGCGGACGACGGGTACTATCTCGCGTTCGACGGCGTGTTGTCGCGCCTCGGAGGTCCCGCGGCCTACACCTGGTTCATGCGGCGCTACGGGCGAACGTCCGGCGATCCGTTGCCGCGGCAACGTAGCAACTGGAACGACCACACGGTCCTGGGCCGCAACAACATTCCGGTGAACCGGTGGTTCCTCAGTCTGGCATGCTTCTCGGGGCCACTCGGGCGCGAGTTCCGCTCCCAGTTTGACGACGACCTCATCAAGTTCGCGGAAGGACTGCTGGCCAAATCGAGCGACGAACTCGACAAGGGGTTTTTGTCGTACTCGCTCAATGGCATCGACACGTTCCTGTTCACGGACCTCGACAAAGGCAAGGATTGCCTGGCCGCGAGGGTGTGGCCGAGTTTCAAAGGGCACGTGTTGGCGAAGGCATCGAAGCCGCTTGAGGCGATGTGGGAGTATCTGATTCGGATGGAACCGGTCTCGACCACGGAGCAGTACGTGGAGGCGTGGCGGTCGGTGCCGAAAGACCAGTGGAACCAGCAGTGCGCCCCCGCCGCGATGCTGACCATCCTGCCGCCAGACAAGCGGCGGGCGGTGCTCGGGGCGATCCGGGCCGAAGTGGAGCGGGACGCCTACTTCGCCAACAGCGGGCCTGGGGAAGCACAACGGGAGGTGATCTTCGCGAGGCTGAGTTGTGTGCTGCCGGATGAGGACGCGGCGCGGTGGATATTCGATAAACTGACCGGCCAGGACGCCACCGCCGAGTCCCGCGAGCAGGCCCGCCTGTGGCTGGAACAGACCGATCGTTGGCATCCGCTGGTCGAGTTGCTGGCGGCGGCGGACGATCCCGACCTGCGGCTGATGGCGATGGGCGCGCTGCGCGAGTACCCCACGCCGGCCCGGCGGCAGTTGCTCGAACAACTCGCCGACGACCCCAACCCCGCCGTCCGCGACGCGGCCAGGGAGGTCCAGGCGCACCTAAAAATCCTCGCGGCGGAAAGCCCCGCGCGATACGCGTCGAATGCGACGACGCCCCCAGGACAATCGCGGTAGACCCTCCAACGTTCACGATCTGTCCGAAGGATGCGTTCGAAATCCGAAGCACGAAATTCGAAATCCAAAACAAATTCCAAACCCCCAAAGCAGAAAATTCCAAACCCAAACGGTGACGCCACGCGCCGTGACGTATGGCGTGTCGCCGTTTGGAATTTGAGATTTTGTCGTTTGTGATTTGTTTCGGATTTCGAATTTCGTGCTTCGGATTTACATCGGCTCCCTCGCGAAAAACCACACGATAATGACACCATGCGGACACGTTCGTTCCTGTTTACTGCTTATCCCGACCCCGCAAAACGCCGATACGTGTTGCGACGTGAAGAGGAAGTGGTACATCATGCTGGGGTTGCTGGGGGCGTCGCTGTCGATGAGCGGCTGTCCGCGCCAGACGTTGCAGGCCGACGTGGTCGAACTGGAACCCGACCGCCGCGTGCGCAGCCACAAGGCGGGAATCTCGATCATCCCGCCGCCAGGGTATCGCGACAACGGGGCGAGTTTCTGGCACGTCATGAATTTCCTGGGGCCCGAGGAAGGCGATTTCACCGTCAATATCAACGTGTTTTCCCACAGGGACAACGGCATGGAGATTGAGGAGGCCGGTCCCGTCCTGCAACGAATCACCTCGACTTACTTGACGAAATATCGACTGGTGGAAGACGGCGTGCTCGACCTCCCGCATGGCCGGGCGTACTTCGCGTGCGGCACGTATCACTGGTCCGGCCGACGGGTCAAAAGCATCACGTACTGCCTCCGCGGAGGAAACGGACGCGTGTATGCGGTCACCTACAACGCCCCGGCCGACACCTTCGAGACCCATCGCCCGCACTTCGAAGCCTCCATCCAGACCGTTGAGACGATGAGCCTGTGAGGCACAATAAAAGGAACGTGGCAGTTCGGGGGGGCCTGCCACGTTCCCTACAGCCAACAGCCGGGGGAAGCTGTTGTATCATGAGAATTCCGGTATGACACCACACGTCCCGCGCGGTCCGACCCGCCTGCCGCCCGCGAATCCGCCAGAAACCCGCACCACCCTTTCCGCACAGCCCGCCAAAACCCAGTGTTCTCCTATGGTAGGCCCCCTGATGGACAAACCTCAAATTATTCCGAGGAATTTTCTTCAGGAATGAGGTATCCTGCCCGGCTGAAGGAGATCGCCATGCAGCAATCGAAATTCCTGTCCGTGGCCGGACTGATCGCGACGATGTGCCTGCTGGGGTGCGACGGCAACCTGGTAAAATCCGAGGAGGAGACCTCCATGTCTGAGCCGGTATCGGTTAAACGTGTCCGCATCGTGTGCGTCGGTGATTCGATCACCGACGGAAACACCTACCCGCTCATCCTCATGCAGGCGCTGGCCGACGCGGGAAAACCCGTCCCCGCCGCCGTCTGCGCGGGCGTCGCCAGCGACACCTCCGTCCTGATGGCGGAGCGCTTCGACCCGTTCCTCGACATGCAGCCGGATCTCGTCACCTTCTCGGCCGGAACGAACGACGCGTTCCGAAACATCACGCCGGAGATGTACGAAAAAGCCCTGCGGGAAATCGCCGACAAGTGCAAGGCCCGCGGCATCGAGATGATCCTGATGACGCCCTGCGCGATCAACGTCGGCGACACCAACAAGCCCAACGAAAAGGCCGAGGCCACCGGCGAGGAGTTCGCCAAAATCCTCCGCGCCGTCGCCAAAGAAAACGGCTGGGCGGTCGCGGAGGTCAGCGAGCTCCAGAAGGCCGCCAGAGATAAGGGCGAGACGATCATGTCGCCAGACGGCATCCACCCCGACTACCACGGCCAGTCGCTGATGGCCCGCGCCATCCTCGACGCGATGGGACACAAAAACGTCCCCGTTCCGACGGCGAAGGAGTTCAATCCCCAACGGCTGCCGGGCGTGATCGAAACGTGGTACGTCCAGGCCGCCCCGAAGGACGACAAAGACAAACCGCGTCCGATGACCGACGAGGAATTGGCCGAGCAAACCACCGTCCTCAACAAAGTAATCAGCTCGGACCTCGGCCACGAACCCTTCGGCATAAAACACCACTGGACTCGCCGCACGCTGCCGGAAGCACAAAAGGCCGACAAGGACGGCAAATTCGTCGACGCCGGCGACTGGCGGGAACAGTTGCGGCGCAACGGATTCGCCATCAACATCAACGACCTGGTCGCCGGAGTGCCGCGGTACTGGGGCACGGTCGTTCAATCGCCGGCCGAGGCGAAGGCGTTCGTCAACACGGCCATCAGCGTGCGCCACGTGTGGCTCAACGGCGAACTGGTCTTCACACACCCGATGAACGGCGGCGAAGAAAAATGGACCGGCTACCACGCCGGAAAGGAACGCGTCCCCGTGACGCTTCAACAAGGCAACAACATCCTGGTCGTCGAACACTACGCCAACGAATTCTTTCTGAGCGTCACCGACAAACTCGTCTGGGAAGACGACTACGCCGCCGCCCTGGAAAAAGCGGCGAAGAAGTAAAATACAAAGTCGCCAGGATGCAAATATGGCTCTGCCTTTTTGCGTTGTAAAACGTTGTGTACCACAAAAGGTTTTGCGGCACATAACGTTTTACAACGCAAAAAGGCAGAGCCAGATTTATGCTCACCGTCCAAACGTCACGTTCACCGCCCCGTGTTTCTCCAGCACGGCCCGCAGGCGGTCGAATTGCCAGATCGGGTGGCTGTTCAGCGCGAACCACAGGCAGGTATCGCCGTTGCGTTTGAGGATCATGTCCTCAGCGAACGCGACAAAATCCGCGTAGGGCAGCGGTTTGTTGAACTCGTAACCCGGCTGGAGCACCAGACCCGGCAGCGTGTCCTGAATGGCCTCGATCGTCGCGTACGGGTAGCAGAAATCCAGCCCCAGCAACCGCACGCCGCTTTGGGCCAACACCGGCGCGTTGTGCGTCCACTGGCCACAACTGTGGACGTACACGCCGCCGAACGCGTCGCTGATCCGTTTGAGGTACGGCGCGCCGAACTCCGCGTACTGTGCCGGCGACAGCAGCGGCATGAGGTCCTCCGTAATCACCACGCCCACCTCCTGCGGCAGCCAGATGTAAGGCCAAATGCCGCCGTCCACGCGAACGGACGCCTGCAACCTCCGCACGAACTCGATCAGCGTGTCCGTGACGCGGGCCATCAGTTCGTGCACTTTTTCCGGCTCGGTGTAGAGGGCGATGAAGAACTCTTCCTGTTTCATCACCTGCACGGCCGTGTTGAGCGGGCCCTGGAAATCCGGCGTGACAAAGCGGATGTCCTGCCGCCCGGTCTGGCGGCAGAGCTCGCGGTAGAGCGCGATCGCCTGGTCGACGTCGCCGTTGGGCATCGGTTTGATGTCCAACGCCTCGTCGATCGTCTCGGCCGCGGGCTCGATGAAAATCTGCTCACCGTCGCTGGACCGCACCACCTTTCCACCAAACGGCTTGGCCGTGGTGACGGTGCCGAAATCCGGCATGAACACCGGCGGACAGTTGGCCCCGCTGGCGTCCCAGTTGGCGATGATCTCCACCGCCTGCCGCAACAGCTCCGGCGGATCCTTCTGCCGATAGACCGGCTCGGGCACGTAGGAGTACACGAGTTTGGGCTCGCGGGTTTTCCAGAAATCAAAGATGTTAATCATGGTTTTCCTTCACTTCATCCACATCGTGCCGAGATTCCGCGGGTCGTAGTAATGTCTCGCCGCACCGGACCACGAACCGCTTTCCTGACCCTGGCTGGCGAAGCGGGCGAAGTTGACGCCCCAGAATGGTTCCTGACCGGCCTGGCCGAACGCGTCCAGCGGAATGGCGATTTCAACGACCCATCGCCGGTCGTCGGGACCGATGGGGTTGACGGCCACCTTCGCCGCCACCGGCCAGGGCTGGGCCCGACCCAGCGGCGGGTCGGTGTGAATGCCCTTTTCCGTCAGCAGCACACCATTGGGTTTGACGAGGAGGTGATACAAATCCTCAGGCCCCCTGGCCCGCATTCCGGGATCGAGAATCAGTTCCACCAGGTCCTCCCCGCAGGCCATCAATTGCTCGTAGCGGATGATGTTGTTGGCCTTGGCCACCAGTCCGGCGGGGTTGGGTTCGAGGCAGCGAAACGCGACGTAGAGATACTTGTCATCCCGCAGGGCGTGGACCAGCGTCTGCCGCCTCGCGACGGGCTCGGGCCCCTGCCCGCGGGCGCCCAGCAGGCGAAAATCGCCCGCCGTGTTTCCGCCTCGGGTCGGCCAATCCTCCAGTTTCCCATCGATCACGATCGGCGTCTCCACGCGCGTAACCTGGAGGATCGGCACTCCCAGATCGACGGTGCGCGACGGCTGATCGTCGATCGTCAGCGTCACCCGCACGGGCAGTTTTCCGTCACCGGACAGCGGAACGGACGGACCTTCCGCCGTCAGTACCACCTCCCGCCGCGCGCCAGCCGGGAGCGGACTGACGCGAACCTCGCCCGTGACGGGGGCCCATCCCTCGGGCAGCGACGCCACCGTCGCCGTCAACGTCACGTCGTGATTGTATTCGTTGTACACCTCCAGCCGAATCGTCGCCCGAAGCCCGCCAGTCTCCGCCGCCGTGACCGTGGAGCGGCTTTGCTCCAGTTGAACCGTCCGCGTCGCGTCGAGGAAATTCTGCCACCGAACCTGCTGGGCCACCAGATACCGCCGCGACGCCTCGTCGGGATAAATATCTGTGTGGATCTCCTCGGCCAACAGCCGCCGGGCCTCCTCCCACAACCGGGCGTCGTGAATCCATCCGCCCAGCCGCGGGTCGAGGTAGTGGTCCCCCGCCGCCTCGAGCCCACCGTAGCGCACCATCGCGTTGACGATGCTTTGCGAAACCGCCGATCGGCCACGCTGCGAGAGCAACCGCAGATACGCCAGGTCCGTCAGACCCCGCCGCAGCCGCTTGAGGCGCACCGACGGCAGCACGCCCTCGATCCCCGCCGGAGTGCCGGGATAAAACAGCCGCGTCTCGGCCCCGGCCGCTGTATGGAAAACGTCGCCCTCCCAGCGCGTCACGTCACCGAGAAAAATGGCCGAACATTGATACTTCATCGCCATCCACGGCAAGGCCCGAACGTCGGCGGGCGTGGCGATGATGCCCAGGCTCGGAACGTACGGCGGAGTTCCCGGCGCCAGCCACGCGCCCGACAGCACGGTCCGCTCCCCGACCGGTCTCGGGACCGTCGGGTCGAACCACTGTCCCGGCGGCGCGAACACAGCCGGCGTCGATACCAGTTCCGGCGGAATATGTAACAGGCTCTCGGAAGGAACCCACGCCGGCAGCGTGGAGACGATGGGCGTGTCGGGATCGTACTGCCGGACCGTCGCGAAGAGCCCCGGCGCGTCGGCGTACGCGCGCCCGGTGACGCCCTGCCGGCAAGGCCAATGGAACATCGCCCGCCGGAATTCCATGGCGACGCACAGTTTGTCGCGGGACTGCGTGAGGATCGCGCCGGTCGTCTCGCGGAACTCCTCGCTGGACCGCCCACCGTAGTGCTCGGGGTCGGGCCAGTCCTCGCTGACGGGCATCGGCCAGGCGGGCGTTCCGATGCGGTCCTCGAACGCCGTCCCGTCAAGATACGGTTTGACGACGGCGACGTAATCGTCCCAGTCGAGCACGACGTTTCCCGACAGATCGCGACGCATCGCCGGGCGAAGCGTGCGGTCGAACAAATCCAACCGATGATCGTGCGCGAGCGTCATCACCTGCCGTAACAGCCGGAGCCCCTGCCTCACGTCGGCGTTGTTGCGGTCGAGATTGGCCGGCACGAACGGTCGGCCACGGCGATGAATGAACGTCGAACAGAGCGCGGTGAAGTCCGTGCATCCCAGGGCGGGAATGGGTCGCTGGTCGGGAAGAATGAACCCGTATACGCGCAGCGCGACCGGAACGTCGCACGGCGGCCGGCCTTTGGCTTCGACGCGGATCGTTCCATGGTACACGCCCGGCTCGGCCGATCGCGGCACAGCGATGTCGAACCAGACAGCCAGCCGCTCCTCGGGCGCCAGCGCATACGGCTGACCTCCGACCGGGGCGTCCAGCGGAACGAGCGGGTCGAAAAACTGTTCGCTTCGCGGCGCCATCTCCACCAGCCTCAGGTGCCACGGCGGAAACTCGTTCACGCGGACCGGAAGCATGCGGAACCCGTGAATCACCCCGCCTCGGCCACCGCTGACGAGCGTCTGTTTCGCCGGACCGGCCAGGTCGCTCAGGCGGACGCGAACATTGGTCAACCCGTCCTCCCCGCCGCTGACGAGCACCTGCACGCTCACCGTCTCGTTGGCGGCGGAGAACAGGTTCACCCGCTTGTTCACCTCGTCATACACGCCCGCGTCGTGCACCAGCGGCGAGTGATCAGTAAGTTGCACCATCTCACCATGCACGGCCACCTCCGGCGGCGGTGACGAACGGACGCACCCCGCCCCCGCGAGCAGGCCCACGCACAACCAACCCAGAATGACGCCGCGAAACCACATGGGGGCGATTATACCGCCCCACCGCCACAGCAAAATCCGAAATCCGAAATTCGAAATCCGAAACAAACTCCAAAGCAGAAAACAACAAATTCCAAACGGCGCCGCCATGCGTCAAGTCGCGTGACGTCGCCGTTTGGAATTTGGTTTTTGCTGCTTGGAGTTTGTTTCGAATTTCGTGCTTCGAATTTCGAATTTTCCGGTTAGTACATATCATCCATTCCGCCGCCGGCCGGGGCTGCCGCCTTCTTTTTCTCGGGGATTTCCGAGACGATGGCGTCGGTTGTCAGCAGCAATCCGCTGACGCTGGCGGCATTTTGCAGCGCGCTGCGTTCGACCTTGGTCGGAACGATCACGCCGGCCTTGACCAGATCGCAGTACTTGCCCGCCAGCGCGTCGTATCCGAAGTTCACGTCGTCGCTTTCCATCACCTTCGCGGCCACGATCGACCCGTCCAGACCGGAATTTTCCGCGATCTGCTTGATCGGGGCCACCAGCGCCCGGCGGACGATATCCACGCCGGTCTTCTCGTCTTCACCAGCCGTCTGCACCTTCGCAAGCACCTTCACCGCCCGGAGCACGGCCACACCGCCGCCCGGAAGGATGCCCTCCTCGACGGCCGCCCGGCAGGCGTGCAACGCGTCTTCCACGCGGGCCTTCTTTTCCTTCATCTCGGCCTCGGTGGCCGCCCCGACGTTGATCTGCGCCACGCCGCCCGAGAGCTTCGCCAGACGCTCTTCCAACTTCTCACGGTCGTAGTCGCTGGTCGTGGACTCGATCTCGTGCTTGATCTGCTCGATCCGCCCCTTGATGTCCGACGCCTTGCCCGCGCCCTCGATCACCGTCGTGTTATCCTTGTCGACGCGGACCGTCTTGGCCACGCCCAGGTCGCTCATCTCGATCGACTCGGCCGCGATGCCCATGTCTTCCATGATCGCCTTGCCGCCCGTCAGCACGGCGATGTCGCGGAGCATCTCCTTGCGACGGTCGCCGAAGCCCGGCGCCTTCACCGCCACGGCCTGGAGCGTCCCGCGAAGCTTGTTCACCACCAGCGTCGCCAGCGCCTCACCGTCGATATCCTCGGCGATAATCACCAGCCCGCGCCCGGACTGCGCGACCTTCTCCAGCAGGCCGACGAGATCCTTGATCTGGCTGATTTTCTTCTCGTGAATGAGGATGAACGGGTTCTCCATCACACACTCCATCGTCTCGACCTTGTTAACGAAGTGCGGGCTGATGTAGCCCTTGTCGAACTGCATGCCCTCGACCAGCTCCACGGCGGTCTCGAGGCCTTTGCCTTCCTCGACCGTGATCACGCCGTCCTTGCCGACCTTGTCCATCGCGTCGGCGATCATTTGGCCGATCTGCGAATCCTGGTTGGCCGAGCAGGTTCCGACCTGGGCGACTTCCTTGGAGCTCTTGATGGGCTTGGAAATCCGTTGGAGCTCGGCGACAATGGCCGTGACGGCCTTGTCGATACCGCGCTTGAGCGCCATGCCGTTCGCTCCGGCGGCGACGTTCTTCAGGCCTTCCTCGAAAATCGCCTCGGCGTAGATGGTGGCCGTCGTCGTGCCGTCACCGGCGACATTCGACGTTTTGGAGGCCACTTCCTTGACCATCTGGGCGCCCATGTTTTCCATCGCGTCTTCGAGCTCAATCTCCTTGGCGACGGTCACGCCGTCCTTGGTGATCGTCGGGGAGCCGAAGGATTTCTCCAGCACCACCACGCGCCCGGTCGGTCCCAGCGTCACCTTCACCGCGCGGGCCAACTGCTTCACACCCCGACGAATCGCCTCGCGGGCGTCCATATCAAACGAAATTTTCTTCTTGGCCATTATCAGTTGCTCCTTTTCGTGTTTATCCGTGTTTCGTCGAACCTACCTTTATCAGCCACTAGCCACAAGCCACTAGCCACAAGGTAAGGTAAGACAACGGCGAATCAACGATCATGATTCCCTTGCCAACAAAAATGTCTGCCTTCGCCCACGAACCATGAATACCTAGTGGCTTGTGGCTGCTGTGCTAATCCAGCACCGCCAGGATGTCGCTCTCGTCCATGAGCATGTACTCTTCACCGTCGATCTTGATTTCCGTTCCCGCGTAGCTGGCGAAGAGCACCTTGTCGCCCTTGGACACCTGCATCGCGCCGCGCGTCCCGTCCTTGAGCACCTTGCCGTCACCGATCGCCAGCACCGTGCCCTTCTGGGGCTTTTCCTTGGCCGAGTCCGGCAACACAATGCCGCCCTTGGTCTTCTCTTCCGCTTCCAGACGCTTGATCAGCACCTTGTCATTCAACGGACGAATCTTCACTGCCGCTTTCGCCATAAATCGCTCCTTTATCTTCGATTGTACGGGTTGGAAATTTTAGCCTATACCGGCCACCAGCCACAAGCCACTAGCCACAAGGTATGGAGGCGTTTTGCATAAATCAACATGTACTGTCGGCATACATCTGAGACCGACCCACGAGTCCGCGAAGCCACGAGGCCTCTCTCTCGAACAAACGAATCGCTTTTACCATCCCGCATCGCAAGCCCTGGTGGCTAGTGGCTCTGTTCCCTGGAACAAACGGCCCATCTTCACCATCACGCCACGTAAATCACTCACCACGCAGCATTTCGTCCAGCCTTTGCATCATGCGGCTGAGTTGCCGAAGCAGTTCTTCCAGTTCCAATGGCCGTTGGACCACGCTGAAGGCCGCCAGCTTGAGGGCGTTTTCCATGAACCGCCGGTCCACCTGTCCGCTGACGATCACCACGGGCAGCATCGCATCCATGCGGCGGATCAGGCGGAGCATCTGGATGACGTCGATGCCCATATCGGCCGAGTCGTCCAGAACGGCCGCGTCGGCCACACCGGACTGCACCACATGCAGCAGTTCGTCACGCCCTTGGACGCGGTAGGTCATCAACCACTGCCGCCCGACAATCTGCTCCAGCGCCGGCTGCCACGACTGCGCCTCGCCCGTCACCACCAGGCCAAAGGGAGTCTTCCGCTCATTCAAGAACGCAACCATGGCAACCTCAAGACGTTACAACAAAACAGCCCGACGAACAACGAAAAATATCACGCACAGGAACACGACAGTCTCACGATAACGGTGCAATCGGCGCGCCAAGACACTAACTAACGTGATTTTATGTAGTTACGGACTTCAACTCTCCGCAACATACTGCCAACGGCGTCCCAAACACGAAAAACAGCCGCTTTTGGCAGAATAACCTGTCGTGCGACTGGGGGTGCACGTCACGTTTGTGGGTGGAAATCGCCTGATCTGTCCACCGGCCCCTGGCATTTTGCGTTGT
>Ga0123353_10011762_pt1 | contig 12358 bp, 9 predicted proteins | sample TergutLab28metaG_3_FD_92763 | JGI IMG/M metagenome (GOLD analysis project Ga0123353, IMG submission 92763) | Labiotermes labralis P3 segment gut microbial communities from Petit-Saut dam, French Guiana - Lab288 P3 | ecosystem: Host-associated > Arthropoda: Insects > Digestive system > Gut ... | reverse complement strand
TTAAGGAGAACTAAAAAAATAATTTCTGTTTCACTGATTCTGGCACTCGTTTGTATCGCGGGCGCCGGATGCGGCAGCGGCGGCGGCGGCGGTGGCGGCGGCGGCGATGATGCGACTGTTGAGTCTATCACTCTCAGGTTGGCGTCTGACGCCCCAATGGATCACATAGCCACGAGGCTCAACGAAGCGGCATGTCAGAAAGTCGAAGACCGAACTGACGGAAGAGTCAAGATCAATTATTACGGCGGCAGCCAATTGGGCAGCTATGAATCCGTATACGAAGAATTGGTGCGAGGCACTGTCGACATCGCTCAGATCTCAGTTCCTGACGCTCTCGATTCAAGGCTCGGCGCTCCGTATCTGCCGTATTACGCAACAAGCTGGGAAGAAGCGGCTATACTGTACTCCCCGGATTCCTACATGAGTCAGGTCTTTGCTGAAATCACGGCAACGCAAGATGTAAGGTTCCTCGGATGGGTCCTTGAAGGCTTTATAGGAATGGGCGTCGTTATCGACCCAACCAATGTATTTGAGCCGGGCGCACCGAAGGGCATTAAACTGCGAAGCCCCGCGATGGCCACATTCAGGATCGTGCAGGAAGACCTCGGTTACAACGCCATAGCGATAACTTACGCCGAAGTGCCGATGGCGATCCAGACCAAAGTCGTTGACGGCTGGATAGGCGGAACCCCGAACATCAACTATGCGTGGGTCGGCGAGATCATCACTAAGATGTACGTGAATTATCTGCACGCCGAAGCTACATGCTATGTAATGAGTGAAAAGACTCTCGCAAAACTGTCTGATGAGGATCGCGCAACAGTAATAGCGGTCTTCCAGGAACAGAGCGTACAGAGCATCATCGACGCTGAAGCCAATGAGCAAGTCTACAAAGAAAAGCTCACCGAAGCAGGCGTAGAAGTTGTGGAGTTCACAGCAGCGCAGCTTAAGACGAACGCCGACTTTGTCCGCAACGTGACATGGCCTAAGCTCGAAGACGTTTTGACAAAAGAGCTTCTGGATAACTTCAAAGCTGAAGTCGATAAATTATAAAGATTGGGGGGAGGCTTGCCCTCCCCCAAAAACTTTTAGGAGGACCCTACTTTTGAAAAATTTAAAAAGGATTGAGGACTCCGCGCTTTGGAGAATAATTGCTTCAGCGGAGCGTCTTGTTATCTGCGTCAGCGCGATAGGGGCTACCCTCATAGTTGGAGGGGCTTGCATCCTGAGAGTCTTCAACATCAATTTCGCAGGCTTTGAGGAACTTTTAATTTTAGTCGTCATGTGGCTGTATTTCATAGGCTGCGCATACGGGACTTATGAAAAAAGCCAGATCACGGCGGATATAGTTGAAATCATGATGAAGGAGTGCTTTGCCAAAGAAATAGTGCGCCTCATACGCAGCATTTTGACGTTTGTTCTCGGAGTTATATTTATGTACTGGGCGATGCAGCTCGTCACATGGACCTTTACTATGGACACGAGGACTCCGGCATACAGGATACCTGTGGTCGTCGGACAAGCGTCAGTATTTGTCGGACTTATTTTAGTAACATTTTATAACGGCGTGCACCTCTATGATGATGTCAAAGCTTTTATCAGGAGAGGCCTGAAAAAAGGCGGAGTTCCCGCCGACGCCGAAGGAGGTGCTCAGGTATGAGTGTAGTAATCATAGCAAATGTAGTGCTGGTTTTAGTCCTTATTCTCGGAGTCCCGATCCCTCTCGCCTTTTTTGCAGCAACGTTATCGATTGTAATTTTCGGCGGATATGACCACACATTTTTGTTGCCGTACGGTTATAACAAGATAAGCTCGATCATACTGGTGGCCATTCCGCTGTTCATACTCGCCGGAAGCCTGATGGAGAAAGGCGGGATAGGAAAATCTCTCGTTGACTTTGTAGAAATGTTCATAGGTAAGATCAAGGGCGGGCTCGGAGTAGTCATGGTGGTTTCCTGCGGCTTGTTCGGCGCAATTTCCGGCAGCGGTATGGCGACGCTATCATGCATAGGTTCCATAATGCTTCCGAGGATGTACGAAGCCGGATATCCGAAAGGGATATCGTCGGCTGTTATATCGAGTGGGGCGCTTCTTTCCCTATTGATACCGCCATCTCTCAATCAGATATTATACGCTTTCGTGGGTAGCCAGTCGGTGCTCGCCAGCTTCATGGCGACGCTTCTGCCCGGGATCATCATGATCATACTGCTTAGCCTCACCAATCTGTGGCTTCTCAGAAACGACACGAACATACAGATTGCGGAGCCGATGCCGAAAAAGGAGTTTGCCGTTACGCTCGGAAAGAGGACCGGCAAGGCCATACCTGCCTTGATAGCACCGCTTATCATACTGGGCGGCATATACGGCGGCTTTATGACGCCGACTGAGGCCGCGGCGGTTTCCATAATATACGCCATTCCGGTTGGCCTTTTGATTTACAAGGAACTACGTGGAAAAGCATTCAAGGACAGCTTGGTATCGGCAGGTACTACGGCGGGCGTCGTAATGATCATGCTCTTTTCCGTCATGGTTCTTTCAAGACTTTACGTGATGGAAAACGTGCCGCAGATGATCTTAAACGCGATGTTCTCCGTATCTGAAAACCGCGCCGTGCTGATTTTGATGGTAAACCTCTTTCTCATAGCGGTCGGCATGCTCATGGATGACACGAGCGCCATCCTGCTCACGACGCCTATCATACTCCCCGTCGTAATCGCGTTGGGGATACACCCCATCCATTACGCCGCTATCATGGGCGTGAACATAGGGATGGGCTGTGCAATGCCTCCCGTGGCGCCGTTCCTTTATCTTGGCGCAAGGGTAGGCGACGCGTCTATCGACGAGATGTTAAAGCCAACATTCTGGATAATAATGTTTGCGTGGCTACCGACACTTCTATTGACTACTTATGTCCCGAGTTTGTCGCTCTTTATACCGAGAGCGCTGGGACTCATAATATGATAAAAAAGGCCTTAGGCCTTTTTTAATAAATACAATTATATTTCTATATAGAGATAGGAGCGAAAAAAATGAAACTTACAGGCGGACAGATAGTATTTGAAATACTGCTTGAACACGGAGTAGATACCGTATTCGGCTATCCGGGCGGCGCGGCGCTCAATGTCTATGACGCGCTCTCTCAATATGAGGGTAAAATCAAACATGTACTGTCGGCCCACGAACAAGGCGCTTCCCACGCGGCGGACGGTTTCGCCCGCGCGTCGGGAAAAACGGGAGTCGTTTTCGCGACAAGCGGGCCAGGGGCTACAAACCTCATAACAGGTATCGCAACAGCTTTTATGGACAGCATACCGATCGTCGCGATAACTTCGAATGTGGCGAGCCCCTTGATCGGAAGGGACGCTTTTCAGGAAATATACATCACCGGAGTCACGATGCCTATAACAAAGCACAACTTCTTCGTGAACAAGGCGGACGGCATCGCCCACGCCTTGAGGGACGCATTCAGGATCGCGGGAACCGGACGAAAAGGTCCGGTCCTCATAGATATCACAAAAGACGCAACCGCCGAAATGTGCGAATTTTCCCCGATGCAGCCGTACCCGGTGCAGCCTCTTCCAAAGGCAAAGGATTCAGAAATAGCCGCAATCGCCGATCTCATAAACAATTCTGAAAGGCCGGTCATATATTTCGGAGGCGGAGTCGCCGCGGCAAAAGCCGGCGCCGATTTGCTCGCTCTAACAGAAAAGGCGGATATACCGGCCGCGTATACGATAATGGCCTCAGGCATCATAGGCAGCGAGAACAGGAGAAATCTCGGACTGATAGGAATGCACGGGACTGCGGCCGCAAACATGGCGGTAAACGAAGCGGATCTGGTACTCGCTCTCGGCACGAGATTCAGCGACAGAGTGGCGCTCAACATGGATAAATTCGCGAAAAGAGCAAAGATAGCTCAGGTGGACATAGACAGGAGCGAGGTAAACAAAAACGTCTTCGTAGATATCTCCGTCATAAGCGACGTCAAGTATTTTTTAGAGAAGCTTTTACCGCTCGTACAGGAGAAAAAGCGTCCGGAACTGTTCAAGGTTATCGAGGAATGGAACGAGCGGTTCAAGATCAAACGAAGCGGCTCCAAGGTTATCGACCCCAGACAGTTGATAGAAAAAATATGCGACAATACCGATAAGGACACTATTTACGTCACAGACGTCGGGCAGCATCAGATGTGGTCCGCCCAATATATAAAGCACAAGAATACAAACTCATTCCTCACGAGCGCCGGTCTCGGAGCGATGGGCTACGGTTACGGCGCAGCCATAGGCGCGCAGACGGCATTTCCGGAAAAACGGGTCATCCACCTGACGGGAGACGGCTCTTTCCATATGAATATGAACGAGGCGTGCACCGCCGTCAGTTACCGGCTGCCGATCATCACGGTCATATTCAATAATAAAGTCCTTGGCATGGTATATCAGTGGCAGAAGGCGTTTTACGGAGGCAGGTTGTCGGCAACGACGCCCGAGAGGAAAACAGATTTTGTGAAAGTTGCGGAAGGTTTCGGAGCCAAAGGCTTCAGAGCAAATACGCTCTCCGAATTCGAAGCGGCGTTTTCCGAAGCCTTAAAGGAAAACGGCCCCGTCTGGATAGAATGCGCCATCGACAGGGAAGAAAAAGTGCTTCCCATGATCCCCGGCGGTTTGACCGTCGATGATATAATCTTGTCTTGAGGAAGGGTGGGATATAAGTGGAACAAGCAAAAAGCGTAAAAGAAGTCAACAAGCAGGTAGTATGCATAATAGTAGACAACCAGCCAAACGTGCTCGCGAGGATTGCGAGCCTGATCGGCAGGAGAAACTTCAATATCAGCACCATCACGGCGTCTGAGACGCACATGCAAGGCATTACGAGGATAACCGTCGTGGTTAGCGGCGACGACGAAAATGTGCTCCATCAGATAATAGCCCAGACGGAAAAGCTTGAAGTAGTCAAAAAAGCGTATCTCCTCGACATGACCAACAGCCTTTACAGGGAGCTTCTGCTCATCAAAATAAAGGCCAACAAGGATACCCGCTCCGCTCTGCGTGAGATAGTCGATATCTACAGAGCAAAGATAATAGACCTTTCCAAGAGCAGCATGATAATAGAACTGACAGGCTCGCCGGATAAGATAGACGCGTTTATGGAGATGGTAAACTGTTATGAAATAGTCGAAGTATGCAGAACAGGCGTGACGGGGATAGAAAGGGGATCGGAGGAAATGAAATGGTAAAGAAATATTATGATCAGGACTGCAATTTAGGGTTTTTGGACGGAAAAACGGTGGCGATCATCGGATACGGCAGCCAGGGCCACGCCCACGCGCTCAACCTCAAGGAAAGCGGCGTTAACGTTGTGGTCGGACTCAGAAACGGATCTGAAAGCAAGGCCGCAGCGGAAGCAGCCGGCCTCAAGGTACTCGATGTGGAAGAAGCCGCAGCCGCAGGCGATTTTGTGATGATGCTAGTCCCTGACGAAAGGGCCGCGGGAATCTACAACAATCAGGTGGCTAAGCACATGAAGGAAGGCAACGTCTTAATGTTCGCCCACGGTTTTAACATCCACTTTGCCCAAATAATACCGGCGGACGACCTTGACGTGATAATGGTCGCGCCAAAAGGCCCCGGACACACTGTCAGGAGCCAGTATCAGGAAGGCAAAGGCGTTCCGAGCCTGATAGCGGTGTTTCAGGACAGATCGGGAAAAGCCAGAGACTATGCGCTCGCCTACGCGGCGGGTATAGGGGCAGGCCGGGCCGGCATACTTGAAACATCTTTCAGGGAAGAAACGGAGACGGACTTGTTCGGCGAACAGGCTGTGCTCTGCGGCGAAGTTACCGAATTGATGAAAGCAGGGTTTGAAACCTTAGTCGAGGCGGGATACGAGCCGGAAATGGCATATTTCGAGTGTATTCATGAGATGAAATTGATAATAGACCTCGTCAACAGCGGCGGGTTTGAGATGATGAGGTATTCGGTCTCAAACACGGCTGAATACGGCGATTACATCTCCGGAAAGAAAGTGATCGGTAAGGAATCGAGAGACGCAATGAAAAAAATTCTCGAGGACATACAGGACGGCACGTTCGCTTCGACTTTTATTCAGGAATTCTCGGCGGGAGGACAAGCCCAGTTCCTCGCGACGAGGCGGAAGGAATCGGAGCATCAGCTCGTCAAAATCGGCCGTGAATTGAGAAAAATGATGAGCTGGCTCAAGAAGTAAAGGAGATCAGGAGTGTCAAGGAAGAGCGATCAGGTGCTGCGTGGCGTAGAAAGAGCCCCGATGCGGAGCCTCTTTTATTCCATGGGTTATACAAAGGAAGAACTGCAGAGGCCGCTTGTGGGTGTGGTTTCGGCTTACAGCGAAATAGTACCGGGAAATTTTCATCTTGAGAAGGTGGTCGACGCCGTAAAGTCCGGAGTGAGGATCGCGGGAGGCACGCCTATAATGTTTCCCTCCATAGGGGTTTGCGACGGGATCGCCATGGGGCATCACGGAATGAAATTCAGCCTCGCGAGCAGGGAGCTAATTGCCGACAGCGTCGAAACTATGGCTGAAGCGCACTGTTTTGACGGTCTTGTCCTCGTCCCGAACTGCGATAAGATCGTGCCGGGCATGGTAATGGCGGCGGTGAGAATGAACATTCCCGCTGTCGTATGTTCCGGCGGGCCGATGATGAGCGGCCTTATCGACGGAAAAGAGGTAAGCTTATCAAATATCTTTGAGGCCGTCGGCGCAAGGAAAGCCGGCCTGATAGACGACGTTATGCTTGAAGAAACAGAAATCTCTGTTTGCCCCGGTTGCGGTTCCTGCGCAGGTATGTATACGGCAAACAGCATGAACTGCCTTTGCGAAGCTATTGGGATAGCTCTACCCGGGAACGGTACGGCCCCCGCTGTGGAAAGCAAAAGATACAGGATAGCGAAGCATTCGGGCATGGCGATAATGGAGCTCATTGAAAAGGACATCAAAGCGAGGGATATAATAAACGAAGCCTCCGTCAGAAATGCCATAGCGTGCGATATGGCGCTCGGCTGCTCGACAAACAGCGTGCTTCACCTTCTGGCCATTGCCCATGAAGCGGGGATCAGACTCGATCTGAGCGTATTCAACGAATTCAGCGCGAAGATTCCGAACCTCTGCAGGCTCGCCCCCGCCGGCAGCGCCCATATACAGGATCTGGACAGGGCGGGAGGGATACAGGCAGTCCTGTCAGAACTGGCTAAAAGAGATCTAATAGATCTGGATATCGTTACGGTTTCGGGAAAAACTGTCGGAGAAAACTGCAAGGACGCCGGCGTGAAGGACAACCAAATCATACGTCCGGTAGACGACCCTTTCAGCGAGACGGGCGGACTTGTGATCCTGTGGGGCAACATCGCACAAGAGGGCTGCGTCGTTAAGAAGAGCGCCGTGGCAAAAGAGATGCTCACGCATTCGGGGCCCGCGAGAGTTTTTAACAGCGAGGACGACGCCATAGCGGCGATTTTCGATGGAAAGATAAAGGACGGAGACGTCGTCGTGATCCGTTACGAGGGCCCGAAGGGCGGGCCGGGTATGAGAGAAATGCTCGGGCCCACAAGCGCGCTTGCGGGAATGCGGCTGGACAAGACCGTGGCCCTCATAACCGACGGCAGGTTCAGCGGCGCCAGCAGAGGCGCGGCAATAGGGCACGTCAGTCCGGAGGCGGCAACAGGAGGAAAAATAGGCCTTCTGAATGAAGGCGATATTATTGAGATAGACATTCCCGCTGCAAAGATAGCTGCAAATGTTTCCGACGAGGAATTTTTAAGAAGAAAAGAGAACTATACCGCTCCGGAAGAGAGAGTAAAGACCGGATGGCTCAGCAGGTACGCGAGGCTCGTCACATCCGCCAATACAGGCGCGGTGCTGAAATAGATCAATACACCTCTGATTTTTGGAGCTCAATGAACTGTCTGGCAGTTCTTGGGCTTCTTCCGTTGTTTCTGATAGCGTATGCCTCCGCGCCCGCCATGAGTTGTTTATCAGGTTCGATCCCGCATTCTTTGGCAAAATGTCTAACGATCTGCAAGTAATCGTCCTTTCCTGGCTTTTCAAATGTCACGGTCAGCCCGAATCTGGCGGAAAGGCCTATGGCCTCCTGAAGCGAATCACCAACATGAAGTTCGTCTCCCTCACGATCTGAGTAACGCTCCCTGACAAGGTGGCGTCTGTTGCTCGTTGCGTAGATCACCACATTGCCGGCTCCGGCGGATACATTCCCTTCAAGACAGGCCTTGAGCGCGGTGAAATCGTCGTCGCTCTCGTTAAAGCTGAGATCGTCTATAAAGACGATAAACTTCAGGGGGTTGCCAGCCAGCTGTTCAAAAACGGCGGGAAGCCGATGGAGCTGTTTCTTCTTTACCTCTACCAGCCGCAGGCCTTTGTCTTTGAAATGGTTGGCTATCGCCTTCACCGTTGAGCTTTTGCCTGTTCCGGCTTCTCCGTAGAGCAGCACATTGCTCGCCTCGCCTTTTTCGAGAAGCGCTTTTGTGTTTTTAATGATGGGTTCACGCTCCCTGCCGTAACACTCAAAATCGGATAGCGATATATTGTCTGGATATTTGACGGGAACGATTTCTTCTCCGGAAAGTTTGAATACATTATGTCGGGAAAACATACCGATACCGATTTCTGCTATGCTTTTCAGACGCTCCTCATAGGAAGAAACGAAATCGCACTCAGCCGTGTTCCAATCGGGAAGATACCCGTCGTATTTTATATGGCTTTTCAGCTCGCGTGAGCTGAGGAGCGATATTTCCTGAATGAGTATCAGTTCATTTCTGACCGCCGTTTTGATGACCCTGTCGACTTCTTCGCCCCTTGCTACCGCTCTGATATAGAAGTTGTCATCTTCGAGCACAGATTTATAGAGGAATTCACTAAAATTATCACAATTGTGATATAGTACTGAAATAAATTTTGTATATAATTTTACAGATTCAACGGGATCCTCAATAACTGACGTCAATTTTTCCAGTTCGCTTATCACGGGCAAACTCAGTAAATTGCGAAAAACTGCAAGACTGTTAAGCTTTAGGTTCAATACACTTATGTCATCCATGGCCAAAACCCCTTTGTTTTTCTTTATTATACAACGCCTGACCGTTGAAAACAATCTCAAAGTAGACGTTGAAAATTGAGTATAGCTGTAGTATGATATCTTTTAAGGGCATATCGCCCTCACTGAAATCGAAAGGACAAATCATGAAAAACTATGACAAATACGAGGTCGGTTACTTTCTGCCTCCCGAGAGAAGCAGCGACTGGATCAAAAAAGATCATGCAGAACAGGCGCCCATCTGGTGCAGTGTAGACCTGCGGGACGGTAATCAGGCGCTCATCGTTCCGATGAATCTTGAAGAAAAGCTGGACTACTTTAAATTCTTACTCCAAATCGGATTCAAGGAGATCGAGGTTGGCTTCCCCGCCTCCTCTGAAACGGAATACGCTTTCCTGAGGACTCTGATCGAGAACGACATGATACCTGACGACGTGACGATACAAGTGCTCACTCAGTCAAGAAGGCACATCATAAAAAAGACGTTCAGCTCGCTGAAGGGGATAAAAAAGGCCATCGTCCACCTGTACAATTCAACTTCCGTGGCGCAGCGGGAGCAGGTCTTCAAAATGTCTCAGGACGAAATAACGGAAATAGCCAAAGAGGGCGCCCGGCTCTTCAATAAATACGCCGCGAGGATGCCTGAAACCGAATTCAGATTCGAATATTCGCCGGAAAGCTTCACCGGAACAGAGATCGATTTTGCACTCGATATATGCAATGAAGTCATAGACATATGGAACCCCACACCCTCAAGGAAGGTCATAATAAATCTTCCGGCAACCGTGTCCATGTCGATGCCTCACGTCTACGCGGGGCAGATCGAATACATGAGCAGAAATTTGAGAAGCAGGGAAAATGTCATCGTATCGCTTCACCCGCACAACGATAGGGGCACAGCGGTGGCGGACGCAGAGCTTGGGCTTTTAGCCGGAGCAGACCGCATAGAAGGCACGCTGTTCGGCAACGGAGAGCGCACCGGCAACGTAGATATCGTGACTCTGGCCATGAATCTGTTTTCCCATGGCATAGACCCCGGCCTTGATTTTTCAAACATGCCCGACATAGTAAAAAAATATGAGATACTGACCGACCTTCCCGTCCATCCTAGGCAGCCTTACGGTGGAAAGCTTGTCTTTGCCGCTTTTTCAGGCTCCCATCAGGACGCGATAGCGAAGGGGATGAGATGGAGAAAATCCAAGAAGCAAAAGAGGTGGAATGTTCCGTATCTTCTCATCGACCCACACGATATAGGCAGGGAATACGAAGCCGACGTCATCAGGATAAACAGTCAGTCGGGCAAAGGTGGCATAGCGTACATCCTCGAGCAAAATTTCGGTTACGCGATACCCTCCAAAATGCGCGAAGAAGTCGGCTATTTTGTTAAAAACGTTTCAGACTTCAAGCACAAGGAGCTGACTCCGGGCGAAGTCTTTAAGGTATTTGAAAAAGAGTATATCAACCGCTTCGATCCTATCGACGTGACGGACGCCGCATTCAAAAGAATATCTAAGGGGAAGAGCGAGGAGGGTATGCGGGCGGACGTCGAAGTTACCATAGACGGCGAGAATCACCTGTTTTCAGCTGATGGAAACGGACGCCTCGACGCCGTCAGCAACGCGCTTAAAAAAAGTTCTGCTGTCCCCTCTTACAGGTTCTTAACTTACTCGGAGCACGCTCTTGAGGCCGATTCACATTCCAGGGCGGCGGCATACGTAGCTATCACGGACAGCAACGACAACATTTACTGGGGAGTAGGGCTCCACAAGGATATAATCTACGCCTCGATAAATGCCCTTGTCAGCGCAATCAACAGGCAAAAGAAGGAGAAATAAAATGGGTATGACTATGACGCAAAAAATACTTGCGGCTCACGCCGGCCTTCCCTCGGTCTGTGCCGGTGAGTTGATTCGGGCGAATGTCGATATGGTCCTGGGAAACGATATAACCGCTCCGGTGGCCATAAATGAGTTTGAAAAGGCCGGTTTCTGCAGCGTTTTTGACAAGAGCAGAATCGCTATCGTGCTCGATCACTTTACCCCGAACAAGGATATAAAAGCAGCGGAGCAGTGCAAGCAATGCAGGGAATTTGCCAAGAAGCACGACATAGACAATTTCTTCGACGTTGGCGACATGGGGATCGAACATTCGCTCCTGCCTGAGAAAGGCCTCGTTGCAGCAGGTGAGTGCGTCATCGGCGCCGACTCGCACACATGCACGTACGGCGCGTTGGGAGCATTCTCCACGGGCGTCGGGAGCACCGACATGGCGGCGGCTATGGCCACGGGCAGGGCCTGGTTCAAGGTTCCGGAGGCGATCAAGTTCAACTTGACAGGGAGGCTTTCCGAGTTCGTCAGCGGAAAAGATGTTATACTGCATGTCATTGGCATGATCGGCGTCGAGGGTGCGAGATATCAGTCCATGGAATTTGTCGGCGGAGGCATAAAAAACCTCTCGATGGATGATCGCTTTTGCATCGCCAACATGGCGATAGAAGCAGGTGCGAAAAACGGCATATTTCCGGTGGACGACATCACGATAGAATACATGAATGGTCGCGTGAACCGCCCTTACGATGTGTACGAAGCCGACGCTGACGCACGATATGAGAGAGAAATCAATCTTGATCTCTCGAAAATAAAGCTGACCGTTTCTTTTCCGCACTTGCCGGAAAACACAAGATCTGTCGACGAATGCGGCATAGTTGAAATAGATCAGGTTGTGATAGGTTCCTGCACCAACGGCAGGCTGTCAGATATGAAAGTGGCGGCGGATATACTCCGCGGCAGGAAGATCCACAAAGACGTCAGGGCGATCATCATACCCGCCACTCAGGAAATCTACAGACAGTGCATAAAACTCGGCTATTTAGAGGATTTTATAGACTCCGGCTGCGTCGTCTCAACGCCCACATGCGGGCCATGCCTCGGCGGCCATTCAGGCATACTGGCGAAAGGCGAGCGCTGTGTCGCCACTACAAACCGCAACTTCGTGGGAAGAATGGGGCATGTCAAATCGGAAGTGTACCTTGCCGGCCCCGCCGTAGCGGCAGCCTCGGGTATAGTCGGGAAAATCAGCAGTCCCAAGGAGGTGTTGTGATATGAAAGCCAGAGGAATTGTACACAAGTACGGAGACAACGTGGACACAGACGTAATAATTCCAGCGAGGTACTTGAATGTCGCAGACCATAAGGAGCTTGCGGAGCATTGCATGGAAGATATAGATCCGGAGTTCATAAAAAATGTCAAGCAGAGCGATCTGATAACCGCCGGAAG
>Ga0123353_10011761_pt1 | contig 12359 bp, 8 predicted proteins | sample TergutLab28metaG_3_FD_92763 | JGI IMG/M metagenome (GOLD analysis project Ga0123353, IMG submission 92763) | Labiotermes labralis P3 segment gut microbial communities from Petit-Saut dam, French Guiana - Lab288 P3 | ecosystem: Host-associated > Arthropoda: Insects > Digestive system > Gut ... | reverse complement strand
GGATAATTCAGAGACTGAAAGGTTTTAATACTCGAAAATGTTGGGCCACATTTTCCAAGGAAAACATGTTATGTGGTCTGGAAATTAATGAACCCAATACCAGTATTGAGTGCTGTGCTACAAATTGGAAGGCCGCTGGTTCGATCCCTTCTGGTGTCATGGAATTTTTCATCCTTCCGATCGCACTATGGCCCTGGGGTCGACTCAGCCTCTAACAGAAATGAGTACCAGGAGCATTTCCTGGGGGTGAAGGCGGTCGGTGCATAAGGCTGACAACCTTACCACCATCCTGTGCCGTTGTCACGAAATCTGGGAACCTTAACTTCCTGGAACCCTCTGGGCCACTCCGGGCCTGTAGTGGGACTTAAAAAAAAAAAAAAACCAGTACTGAGGGAAGTGCAGAGTTGGAGTAATTTATTCATTCCTGGTCGACACAAATTGTGCTTCATTATCATTATGTGTCTACTGAAGGCATTTTTGGTCCATTGCTGCTTTCTGTTATGTGGCTTGATTTCGTATACCACAGCTGGAATGTGATAAGGAGTCGGCATTTATAGTTTGTTAGGCAGAATGCTGGTAATGAGCTCACAGGCTCACATAACTAATATTTAAAATTTTGTTTGTTGCTTCACAGAAAACATTGCTTCTCTGTTCAGATCAGTTTGTGATATGTTTTCAGAAGATTATTGCATTTATTCTGGAATTGAAACTCATAAATATATTCTATGAGGGAAATAGCAAAATATAAAGTGTTAAAGCAGGTGGTACACATGTTTACCACTGTGATGTAAAGAATTAAAGCCTGAAGCCAAATTAACTTTGCTGTATCTCAGCATCCAGTATGTGCATCACATGTTAAACTGTAATAAAGCAAACAACTCTGAGGTTATAAAGATGGGAAAAAAGAAAGTTGATTGATTTAATACAGTACAAAGATATTTTTGATTGTTGTTGAATGTTACTGACTGTTTCCAATCCTTAGGTCATTGCATATTCCAATTAGAGACCTGCACAGCTGATGGTATCACACTCTATCCTGGCCAAAGCAAAGATACCCACTATGCATTGCCCAAACTTGACCAATAATGAGTTGTCCTTTTCTTTTCCCCCAGCACAAATCCAATGTAGATATAATTCTCCCAGGTTACCTGTCAGTAAATGGTTTCTATTATTTTACTGCCACTGTTTCAAATGATACTTAATCCAGATTGGAGAGACTTCGTGGGTTTTGTGAAACTGTCCCAGGCAGCGTAAAGTCTCCTTCATATCAGTGGAATCCTCAGGGCTTTGTATTGGAAGCAAAATGTGTTGTATCGTGTTGAATCTGTGTTAGAACTTGGAACTGTAATGTTTTAAATGGAATTTTTCCATCTGTTCACATTTACAGTTTATGATCAAAAACTATACTTGACAGACTTGGTTTTTCAGTTTCTTTTTCTAAATGCCATGGTAGAATGTAACAAACCACTTCTTAAGTGTATCATTTATATAAAAATATGCATGTCTTAATAAAAATTAGGGAGTAACAGTGTTAAATAAGTGTAAAGACTTAGAATTTAGTGTTTTGTTGTAAGTTTTTCTTTGATAACTTAAGTACTTTCATGGATTAGACCATGAATACTTCCTTCGCAGTCCTTCCCATTTCATCAGACATCCTGCCAATGGCACAGTGTGATCTGAAATGCTGACAGCATCATCTTTTAAGCCACAAAAGAATAAGATTTTCAAGTGTATTAAGGTTAAACAAACCAGTCCTTTAATTGTCATTTGGGTCAGCCCAGTTCATGCCTGTGCAGCCCTCCGATTCTGATTGCCTTCTGCCATAATTAAATGGATTGTCTGTCTGACTGACTGTAAAGCTATGAATGCACTATTCATCTCAAAAAAAAGGTGTTTCTGAGTTTTATGCATACATTGTGTAGGATGACCCAAAAGTTGTACCCCTTAAGAATTTGTATTCACTAACACTCTGTACGGTTCTAAATGATTTCTAAAGCATTTTTACTAATATAATAGTGTTACTAAAATAATGTCTACCTCTGAAGTTAACAATGGCAGCAGTGTTGGCACAAGAAGGGAGAGGGTGCATTTGAAGCTTATATGCAGAAAGGAAGGTAATTCTTGTTGGTTGATTAGTTGTGAGAATCATTGTCATCATGATCATGAATTGCAGTATGTACTGGGGTGTAACGTTTGGTCCATTCTGTATACAAACATTGTATATCTGTCCACTGAATGAATTTTCTGATGTTGCCACAAATGAGATGTACCATTACAGCTGTCATCTTTTTTATTGCTGAATTAACATGTTGACTGTTTGCTTGATTGTTTACGGTTATGGGAGGTGAGCATTTTGGTTGAACAGGTACCCGCTGTTTTGAAACAGGTGAAACTGTATCCTGAAAGGTAGCCCCCCCTCCCCCCTCTTAAGCCCCTCAAAGCAACAGCACACATGACACAGGCACAGTGAATAAAATTACAAGCCCACTTGTCCATTCTGCGAAGGAGGCGAATAAAAAATTGGAAATTGACAATTCAAGGAGTGGACAGATAATTAAAATTTTGGCATCATTCTCTTGCTCACAAGCTGTAATGGGCACATCCTTTGAGCTTGCAAGCATCCACTGGATGCGTGGCTTTGGTGTGTGCTGAGGTTTGACCACGATGACAGTCAACATGTTAAATCAGCTTGTGATAAATATTTTTTGTGTTTGAGAAAGTGTAAATTGGATGAGTCATCATCTAACATTTAAGAGCTGTTTGAGTTGCAGAGAAAATCTACTCTGCCCATGCTGTGTAATAACTTGGTGTGACTCATCTTGACAAGAAGTCTGACTTTTGGTCTTGTTGTGACCTTGACCGACCCTACGTTCCTTCCATATACAGTGATTTAAGTGCTGCCATGTGAAATGCAGTGTACTTCATAATACGTATATATTTTCCTAATGGTTGTGATTGAGTATGTGGAGGAGAATGTTGCAGTGTATTGAGGTGTAAAGCAACAGGACCATACCTGGTTTACAAATGCTTTAAGACAGTGATTTCTCAGTGAGGTTGAGGTTTTTACAGTGGTGGGGATACATGTGGTCCTGTGGATTGACACCATATTGTCTGGTGGGTGGTTACTGTAGTGTCAAAGGGACATACTGCAACCATATTCTTACCCTGAGTGTGGGGACAGTATTTTCCCACGAAGAGTGGATATTCACCTACCAATTTGCATGATGTCATAATACAGAAGACCACAGTAAGGACAACTAGTTGTGCTTGCAGCTGTTATTTATTACATGTGTATGTTTAATTTTTGTATTGTGGCGCAGTGAAACCGTAACGTAACACCACTGTCACTGCAGTTTTTGGCAGTGTATTGGGCTGCAGTAATTTCTGTGTCGCGGGCCTTCATGCCCCCCAAGTGAACATGGTGTATTTTGAGCGTATTTCTAAAAATTCTTTAAGTGATCCTCACCCTTCAGCCATTTAAATTTAATTACAAGCGTGATTTGTGTCACTTTCTTGTTGTAACAGAGTTGGAGTAACACAAAGATCCTTCATTTGCTTTTCACATTGGACTTGAAAGGGGCTTTTGTCACACCAATTAAAATATTTGAGAAATGGTATTTTAGTTGGCTGTCGTACAGGTTGAGGTAGTTGTAGCAAGTACAGAGAATAACTTGAACTTCTTACCTGTTACAGTTTCGAAACTGTCTGTGAGATGGATTGGAAACTGTAACATATCACCTTGAATCTTTTTCTAAATATCTTTGATGTTGGACACGAGGGAGGCCTTCCACTTCTTTGGTGCCTATGCAAACGATTCTTAGGATTCAGTGTTAATATAAATTTCTGTGGAATTATACAAAAAATTATAATTTTTACTAAAAGCTTTGGTTTTGAAAGGGCTAATAAAATAAGTGGTCTTCAAAAGATGCAAAGTGTTTGAAAGAATGAGTTGACACTTATAACATCCAAAGACCATTTATTTCACTTCGAGTCCCAGTATTTCCATATTACCACAATTATTCAGAATTTTTTTTTGTTTCACGTTGCCTATCAAGAAGAAAATTATGCCATTCTGCTCTACCCCTATAGTTTTATAATTATTAAACTCAGATGAACATAAAAAATTCTGAGCTACTGAAAATTATATGTAATATATATAGTACTGTATTATTGATACTGTAATTAATAAATTTATGCACTTCATGTGTTTCATATGAAAAAGCATAAATATAACATTGTAAACATGTATGCTGACATTGTCAAAACATATACATAACCAGTGAAGTGTGATAAATAAGAGGTGGTGGGTCAATTCCTACTTTCTTAGATTACAGATTATATAAAAGGTTCAGGAACAAAACCCATCCTTAGGTCAGAATCTCTCTGCATACACACTGTACAAAGAAACACGCACATGTTTGGATTGAAGGGGCTAAGTGTATTTTGGGGTTCCTGCATTCTGTCTGTTTCATTTTCATAAGTTATGCTAAAATTTGTTTCTTTATTTTTTTAAAGTTTCCACTTAAAGACAGAAAACTGAGCCTGACAGAAATAGGACAGCTTAAAATTACTTTGTAACAGGATTACTTTGAGCCATTTTATTGTTTGACCACTGCGCGTTTGCTATACTAATATTTTGCTGAAAACTGTGTTTGTTACTTCTTGACAGATGCTATGAATGACTGAGTTTTGAGAATTTTGGGTCATTGAAATACGTAATTGAATTTGGTGTATCACATTATGCATATTCATGAAAAAATCGCTGTCTAAGGGCATCTTAAGCTTTCGTGTAATTATCATTGTTGATATGTCATTTGCAGTATTAGTATTTGAACAGAATTAAAGTGTGTGAGACCAATAAACACGTTTGGGAAGGTGAAAACTGTCGAGGCTCATGATAAAGCACTTGTTGCAAACACAGCTAACTGACTCCATGGTGCAAGTTCTTAATAGAAAAATGAACAGTCACCCATCTAGTTAAGGTTTTGCCTGCTGTTATGGCACCCCACACATCCGTTGCCATCAGCTCAAAGTCCCATCACTAATGTCTGTCCTGAAGCAGCTGAATTCAGTCTGCACCCTTAACACCCCATTTTATTATAATGTGCCGAGTAGTTTCTTCTCATGAGATGTTTGAACAAAGTATTTTTATCCAATTTTCCTCTACCACATGAGCTCTACATATCATGCCCATGAGACCACGACATACCATCGGTGTGTATATGCATAAAAGTCATCTGTTTGTATTAATCATTCCCTACCCTCTGTCAGAAGTCTCCTAACACATGTCATAATTTTCCCATACACATCTACCATCAGAAACCTTCCACCACCAACGTGCGAGTTCACTGCCATAGTATGGTGCATGCTGTTTAAATTCTTTGACAACTTTTGTGGTAATTCATGTGTTGGGTCATCAGATTGCAGGAATTTTATATCTTCGTGTATTAAACTATAATATATTTTTTCCATTTTTGAGCAAATTAGTATCTGGTATAATTGAGGTTGGAAATGATATTAATGGAAAGGGTTAAGTATTGTTTTTTGCTAGTCTTATTCCTGTGAACGTCACATATTGTATTATTAGTGTATAAATTACAGATCTGGGGTACAAAAGCAGTCTGTCTCACTGCCACTTGTTGCTGCAAGAAATAGAGAACAGTGTTGACTTCTGTAAGAACTTGACCGTAATGGCACAAAGTTGCTCAGTTTAGCTGCATAGTGTTTAAGACCAGATAATTCAAGTTTTCTGGGATTTGTAGCTGGGTTAGCGGTTCTTGACCTTGTGAATGTTCACAATGAGTCATCTTCAGAGTCATCTGCTGTAGTCTGAAGACAAAGGCACTGTTTGCAACATCAGGAACCACTTGCCTAACAGCACCATGTCCCCTCCCAGAAGACTTAAATCCTCATTGATACGGCTGTGAGAGCATGAAATTTCACAACCGTGACCACCTGTTATACAGGGTAAAGCATCACAATTCATAAACATAAACATTCAAGGTAATGTAACAGCAGCTGTGGTGTCGTAATCCAGAAAGCTGCATTTTTCATGTTTTATTGCTGTGAAAACCTGACATAAACTGTCCAACCTACGTGAAATATTAACATGTTTTTTCCCCAAATCATCTTTCTATTGTAAATACTCTTCAAGATTTTGTTGTAGAAATCTTGAGGTAATTAAGACATACATGTAAGGCTGTATTTTTTTTTATGAAAGATGTTTGGTCTATGTACGTGACACACCCAAGCCATGTGTAATGTCCTGTTTCATTATATATTGTATCGTTTTAAGTCTCTTCTAATACATATGTAAGTGAATATTAACCACTGGGGCTGTAGGTTTGTGGCATAGAAGAATACATTGTGACACATAGCTTCTGGAGATATTAACTTGCTATTTATGTGGGGAGGATGGAGATAATTCTTGAAGCCAAAGTTGTTGAGTTAATGTAAGCAGAAGTTCTCTGTTGCTGTAAAATCATGGGAAAACTTGGTTCATTCCATGTTATGTACAGTATATTGTTCACTTGTGGCACTCCTTTTGTGTTATCTCTGGCATATTGTGTCATAAATTATGGCCTTCTTACATATAACATATTCTGCCAGTGATTGCAGATGGCATTAATGGTCCTACTATACTGGGCTGATGTGAGTAAGAGAAAATACAATAACATTTGGAATTTTAATTGGGGATAAAAGAACATGGCTGTTAATTTTTTGACAGGGGAAGGTTTAAATCATATCAGTCAAAAAAGAAATTCCAGTGTACCATCACCTAGCCACAATTTACTCCTAACGTTTCTAATCCAGAAAGGGAGAGAGTGTTTTGTTGACCTATGCATAAGCGGTAAAGTAATACGAATGTGTATTCTGAAGAATTAGGGAGGGAGGGAGGGTGTGGGCTGAATTCATGTGGCTCAAAATTGAGGATAACAAAAGAAAGGGCAGTGTCTTGAGCAGCTATTAACTTCTGAAGAACAACTGTCCCATGGAGTTGGTTTGTTCCATTAATTTATATCTGATATTGAATCTAGTTCTTCCAGTTCATGTTCAGTCTAGCTCAACTCTGAGTTCAATGCAGCAATGTACTGTAAATTTTGCATTGGTTATGTATATGTACCGATGTGATCACACTGTGACATAGTTCCAAGCTGATGTGTCTGATGCTGTAAACACCTTCTGCCTATTGTGTAATCTTTGCTATTAATGATTTTTGTAATTTCATTATAGTGTGTCTTACAAAAGCATGTTATTAATGCAGTTTGATTTAATTTGTTTTAATTTAATAAGAGTTGCAGTCCTAGTACAATTTATAATCAAGTTCTCATTTCATGAGTAATGGGAATACTCATATATAGTAACGATAATCATGTTAACTCATGGCCCACCTTGTTCATGTGTGTGGTTCATTTGTGTCTCACAACAAAAGTCTGAGATATTGGACAGATGTATAGAAACTGGCAAACACCACCTTGTTTGTTGTTTGTGATGAATGTAAAAAGTAAATAATGTTCTCAGATATACATACATATTTTTATGTGCAATTTAAGTAAGTGTATGAATTTTAATTTCATATTCTGTAACAAGTACAGTGTTAATATAAAGTTAATGGTACTTATAATTAATGCTTTTAAGTCTTACCCTGTTTCAGCCCTATATTCTAATCAACTTCCGTCCATTTGAGGATGCCTGTGATTTCATCTTAAGTGTGCTGAGAGTTGGGAAAAAAATTAAGAAATGGAAATACGCATGCTGGTAGCATTCAGGTGGATGCTGCTCCTCATACCTGAGGATATGGAATGTGCGATTAGAAAATTGTAGAGGCCCTCGTGGACTCAAAAAAGTTTACATATTTTGTATGAAACATGTTTCCTGCAGTCCTGAATACGTTACTAACTTTGCCACTTAATGCAGGCATAAATATGCTACAACAAAGATAACTGTAGTGCAGATATTGCAGGGCATATAAAAGAACCTTTACATAGAAGTTACTGGTTTCAGTTCATGTATCACAAGTTGCGGAGCTTGATGTAATCTGCGTTCTGTATCATATACCAAGTGTTAACACAGCAAGCTTCTTTGGAGAAAAGTAGTAAGATTAATTTTGTACTGTCTAAAGATGACTTTATGTCGGACTAATAAAACTGAAGCAAATCCATTGACAAATTTTAGATCAGATCTCCAATACTGGATTTTATCAGAATGTGATCAGTAATTTTGGAGATGAAAGAAATGGGTATGATCTCCATATTATACATTCATGTTTGAACTTTGTGCCAGGGCCTGAATATAAATTAAATTTAATGTTCTCATCAGAACCCATAAATTTCTGTCAACATTCCCACCTAAACCTACCTCGATTCTCTAAAGATCTGTGACAGTGCTTAATTCATTATGTTTCCCATTGTGTGAGTTAGACTGCACAAAGATGCATTGTAACTTTAGCGTTGAATATTGCTTTATTGGCTTGTCACTTTCCTAATACAGACAGTAGTTTGTGTCTGCCAATTTACAATATAGTTTCTGGCTGTTTTTTTCTCCTAGTGGTATTTTTTTAAAATACGCATATTTTTGGCACCATACTAGTTTCTTCCCTAAATTTAAGCCCAGTTTGCTAGTGAACAGAGTCTTCTTCTTCTTGTTGAATGCTGCATTTGTCATGGAAATCCTGTATTTAATTTCCCATGTACATCTTGCATCATTTGTTATCTTGCTACCCAAATAGTTGAAATGTTCCACATTCTCCAGCTGTTTTTGATGTATCATAATCTGTACTGGGGATGGTTGCCTTGAGATTCTCATCACCTTAGCTTTTTCCATATTCATTTGCATTCCATAGCATGGAAACTACTGCATCTGGAGTATAGCATTTTATGGTGCTGAAACTTGGAACTTCAGAAAGTAGATCAGAAATACATGGAAAGTTTTGAAATGTGGTGTTGGAAAAGGATGGAGAAAATCAATTGGACCGAACGTGTGAGAAATGATTAAGTGACAAAGAGTCAAGCAGCAAAGGAAGACTCTACAAAAAGAATATAGGAGGCCAAAATGGATTGGCCACATTGTGCATAGGAACTGTGTTCTAAAACACTTTATTGAAAGAAAGATAGAGAGAAGGATAGACGTGATGGCAAGACAAGGAATAAGACATAAGCAGTTACTGGATGACCTTAAGGGAAAGAGAGGCTACTGGAAATTGAAAGAGGAAGCACTAGATTCCACTCTGGAGAACTTGCTTTGGAAGAGGCTGTGGACCCGTTGTAAGACACGAATGAATGAATATTTTTGGCACTTTTGTTATTCAGCACCATCATAAATATTATCCTCTTTAGGATTCAGGTTTTCTGAATTTTTGTGGTGAGTAACAAGGGTATTGATCTGTGATGTTTTGAAGGAACATACTGCTTTCGTCTTCAAGGGATGGAGATCTGGGACTCCTCAACCACTGAAGATGAGGGAGGCATGTACCTTTGGAATACTGGGGATCTGTAACTGAATTGTTGTCTATTCCAGTTCCATATATTTTTAATTTATTAGGCAAAATTATTATTATCGTTGTTGCGCAGTAGTGGAGGGTATGTATGACGAACAACTTATTTGCACTTTTGACTTGTTTAAACCTTCATAGCATAGTGAGTAATAAGTATTATCTACTTCTAACATTCAAAATGTCTACGTTTTGCCCACAGAGTGTGTGTATTGAATGTGGTTCTCACAGTACGCAATGCTTATTTCGCATTAGTCTCCCGCTATTTGTAATGGAGACGAATTATGCTTACTCTGTGGCAGCAGATTCATTCTTATGTATGCATAGGAATTTTGTGCTTCGAAGTGTTATACTGTGACAGTTGTCAGTTTCGATTCTCGCGCTCCCATTTCGATTTGGTTCCAGATACATACCACTAGATGCCTGTGATGTCGGAAGGGAATTGATCGCTTTGCTAGTCAGTGCGGAGGAGGCTGTGTACGAAAGCGGGCAGTGTGTTTTGGTCATTGAAACCGTGTTGTTGTGGTTATTTGTTTGTACGAATGTCAGATGTTGCGTAATAAGATGCTACCCGGCAAGAAGAATTGGTGGTGGACCTAAACGTACTCCTTCCACGAGCCTTTCATCTTCGGTTTCCTTGTTGATTACATTCATGATCAAGGTTTGGCATTTTCGTCTCTTGCGCAGAGGAATATTTGTGTGCTTATGCATGAATTAACAGTTAGTGTTAGCAGTGGGATTGGTATGTATTTTGATCCCCATGTTTATTTTCGTTGCTGAGTTCTCCCATTTGCGTTTTTGAAATGTGTTTTGATGTGATCTGTGAGAGAACGAAGGTAGTGTATTGTAACGTTTGTTGGTGCAAGACATTGTATGGTAGAGAACAGCAGAGTTGTTACCATTGTTGATTGTGTTCGGAGTTGTGTGGGAAGTTTGACATACGTCCACCGGTAGGAAACGGAACGTTTCCTTACTAGTAACTCAATGCGCTGCACTCTGTGCAAACTCATTGCACTACTAGTCGCCGGAGTGCAAAGATGTTAGAAAGTAAAGATAATGCAAATTCGTGGCGTGATTGTAAGAGGTGGTTTCTGAATTTTTTACGACTATTTTGAGTGAGTAAAGAGTGTGTATGATCTTTGGCTGGTTAACTAATGTACGAGTAATAACTAACAGTGACGTCAAGTACGATTGTTTTCGTGCCTGACAGCGATGCCTTAATTTTATTTCCAATCACTGATCGTATGTTGAGATTCTACTGGACCGAATTGTGTTACTGTACGATGTAGCCTATCTTCATCTGTTATCCTCTTTGGCCGCCAGTATCGATTCTGTCATTCGGTTTCATTCGGACAGTCTCGTAACAGTTCGTCTCCGTTCAGCTGTTTTGGACCGGGCCGGTAACCACCCCTTGCCCTTGTAAGGCAAGTTCTTTGTCCTGTATATTGTACTCATTTTCATGTGGAGGCGGGAGTGTTTTTATTTTCGATAGTAAACAGTTACCCGCACGGTTTGTTACATGTATAAGTGATGGAAGTATCGTATTAGAATTTAAAATATAAATGTACCAAGCATGTGTTCCCTATTTGGGCTTCTGTGCAGACAAAACGAAAACTGCCACTTCACACGGAACTAAATTGGAGCCAGTCGTGTTTATTTTGGGGAAAGAGTGATGTGTATTTTCTTCCCGCAGTGTGTATATTTACATCTGGCACTTCGCCAACGTTACAATTTCGTGAGACTACCAAGAACGGAAGGTTGATTTGTTCCCATGGTCGTGGAATGCGTCGAAATATTATGTTGATTTCTTTACGTCACTGGGGAAATGTTTATTAGCTAGCCAACTGAACATTCAGATTATGCAAACTATTATTTTATTTTCTATCATAAATGCCCCCCCCACCCTTTGTTTGTTTTGGTTGCTCTTCGGTAATAAAACTGGAGTATTTCCTTACTCTTGGTCGTAAATTATAAAGAAAAGTAGAGCGCCGGCTCGTCCCCAGCAGAGTGGCTTGATTTTATGGTGATCACGTTTCTTTAATAAATGTGACCAGCAAATAAAACGCTTGCCGTATTGTGTGTGGTGTGCGTGACGCGTGCCAGGTGTTATTTCGGGCGACGTTACTCAAGCGTCTTAACGTGTCTGGCGATTGATCCGTCGACACTGGGGTGAAAAATCTGGGTTTCCTGTGACCTTCAGCAGTGCGCGGGCAGTCGTGGATTTGGAGAGGAAGAAAGGGCACTTCGCGAACAAAAATGTCGAGACGAACTCCAATCGATAGGATTATATCTGACCGGGACCCTCGAAGGCACGTTTCAGGAAGTGTCTGTACTTAATGTATACTCTTTGTTGTTAATCACGATCTTGTTGCTTTACAATTTTTGTAACTTAGATAAGATAAGACTAGGGTAAATGAGTTCGTTTGATTGCCTTATGTTCACTTAATAATGAGTGTGAAATAAATGTGTGATTAACAAGCACAACGGGGATGAATCATCTTACGAGGGGTAGTGATTGTTTTCAATTCCCTTAGTATCTATTTTATGTAATATTAAGTGAATTGTTCATCTTGAACAAATAATGCAAAAGAGGTGGCATGTCTTAACGCATTTTAAGTTTTTTTTTTGCACCGTGCATTTTAATATCATTATACAATATAAACCAACAAAATGTCCGTTTTCTAAATTAATATTTTGATTTTCGACGGTTGTGTTTACAGGTACTGAGGTCAGGAAATGCTTGCTGTCATTCGGTGCAGAATCTTTTGTCTTCCAGGTTGCTATCCAAGAAATTAAAGATTAAGATATATAGAACTATAATCTTGCCTGTTGTTTTGTATGGGTGTGAAGCTTGGTCGCTGACATTGAG
>Ga0123353_10011758_pt1 | contig 12361 bp, 8 predicted proteins | sample TergutLab28metaG_3_FD_92763 | JGI IMG/M metagenome (GOLD analysis project Ga0123353, IMG submission 92763) | Labiotermes labralis P3 segment gut microbial communities from Petit-Saut dam, French Guiana - Lab288 P3 | ecosystem: Host-associated > Arthropoda: Insects > Digestive system > Gut ... | reverse complement strand
AGCTGTAAACACAGTCTAGTGCTCCTGAGGATGGGCGAAATTATCGCCCGAAACATGCTGAGCTGATTGAAATTACTAGTAAATTGTTATTGTTGCATCTAGTTGGTTGTTTATACTAAGAAATTTTGTCTCTTCTTCGTAAAAGAGGACGAAATTTGTGAAAATAACGAGAATTGATGAACTGCGAAGTTTCATATTTACAGAACAGTGGTATGCCCGGCCATAATGTATGGAGTAGAAGCTTGCTGACAGTGGCCGACAAGGATGCCCTTAGATCCTCTGAAAGATGAATATTAAGAAAAATCTTTGACCTGTATGGGATGGAGGTGAATGGAGAATGCGCTATAATGTGGAATTAAATGAGCAGATTGGAGGATTTGACGGTGCAATGTTCGTGAATGGACAGAGGACATGTGGAGTTTCGGAGGAATGGACATCTAAAAGAGTGCTGAAGGGAGGGTTTTCTGCAGAAGGAAGGGACGAACACGTACAGGGTGGCTGGAAAACGTGGTGATGAACTTTGTGACGATGGGGGTCAAAGGCTGTAGAGAAGAGTAGAGGACAGAGCAGGCTGAAGGAGAGTTGTGGAGGACGCCACAGCCCACCGTGGACTGTAGTGTTGATGACGATGATTGAGAAATGATGGTGATGATAACAATGATGACAAAAATACATTTTTCTTCTGCGGAATGTGATGATGTCACAGCAGTGATTAATGATGACTACAGTTTTGCGAGATGCGGGTCGATAACTATGGACAGCGGCTCTGTAAGGAATGTATATTTAAGGGGGGCGATTGTCTGAAAACAGAGAATTGCGTAATGTGGAGATAAGAAGAAGCGTCCAATGAGTGGAAACTGCAGCAAACGTGGGATAGATGTGAAATATTTATAAAGTTTTTGTTGAAAATATCGAGAGACGAGGCCACTTTGGGGGTCGAGCGTTTAGAAAGTACAACAATCAAAACGCATGTCAGAGGAACAAGTTATGCCGTGTCAATAATTATCCAATAAGATGCAATAATGTAAAGTTTATTTACATCTGCAAACTGCTCTACATGTTTCGGGTGGTATCTCCACCCATCGTCAGGAGCTCATATCACTGTATCTGGCATTATTGAGACCGTTACTGCTACCTGGCGTGAACGTGACTGGATGAGAAACATCCAGTCACGTTCACGCCAGGTAGCAGTAACGGTCTCAATAATGCCAGATACTGTAGATAGAGTGATATGAGCTCCTGACGATGGGTGGAGATACCACCCGAAACATGTAGAGCAGTTTGCACATATAAATAAACTGTATATTGTTGCATCTTGTTGGATATGTATTGATACATATTACGCGATGCACGGACCATTGAAAATAAAGGTTATGCCGTGTGGCTCAAAATTGTTTGAAGTCGCAGGATTTTATTAGTACGGCATTTAGCAACGAAGTTTAACGTATTCTGGGATGTGACACCGTGTAATATGTTAGAATTACACCGACGTTTCAGTCAAACACGCTGACTCCTTTTTTTTCTTCTTCTCCTCCTCCTCTTCTTCCTCAGGCACTACAGTCCCTTGTTGACCTTAACTTCCGACACAATTTTCCTCCATTGTTGACGGTCTCTGGGCACTGTATCTGTTACAGTTTTGACATTATTTGGTTTTGCATTCTTTCAACAACCTCATACCTTCTTAGTAGGAGGGACTTTACAAATTTTGCAATCTCTCTTCCCGTTTTTGTATATCCTTCATCTCCTTGTGTGTTCTTATTCCCCAGTGTCCTCTTTTTGTTTTGCGGGTTGATACATTTTCATTACAGCCTTCCTAACAAATATTCTGAACACATTATTTTCTACCGTGTTAACTGTCCAAATTTATGACCCAAAGGTCAGAATGGATTGTCTCCGTGTTCAGTGCAGAGATTATACCGAAATCTTAAGTTGATTGGACCGTGCATCATTGTGATAGTTGAAGAATAAAAGACCAACTTGATGTCACTGAAGGCTGAAGCCTGCAACACGGATACCACTCCAAACCAACCACACCGAAACTCCAACACACATCGAACCAAGAACAACACGACCAATGTGGTAATTCAACAGAATAGAGCCAAGCTCCTGATGATGGATATATTAATGTCCGAAACATATTGAGCACATAAGAAGTGAAATAAAATAGCAAGTGACATCAAGTTGGTCTTTTTTTCTTCAAATATTATACCGAAAATATACGAGATTTTGCGGCGTTTTATTCCAGCTGATTAGGCATAGACGTAAGAACTTTTCCAGGAAGACCGTTTTCATAGTTCTGTGTTGAGTATGTCCAGTCCGCGTGAATATGTCACAGCTATTTAGTAATATTTCAACCCTTTAAACTGTAATGTTAACTGTGTGTGCCACCTGCCTTAGTAATAAACGCTTTATTTTGTTGTCTTGATGTGTTAGCTTATGGTTTTCGCAATAAAAAGAGATTCTTACCTTATACAGCCTTTAGTTGTCCCTCTCTACAATGTAGGCACACTGTTGTCAACCTTGAGATAGGAACTGAATTGTTAAAGATTGTTAGATAAATGTTTCTCCCCTGCTGGTCTATGAACGCGGTCGCCTGGATTCGAGTCCAGGCCAATCTGTACGAGATTTATGGTGAATAAAGTGGCACTAGTTCAGGTTTATGTCCGAATACTGTCGTTTTTCCACGCCATTTATCATCCCACCAATGTCCCATACCAATCTTTATGTTTAGAGGTGCTCCTAACTGAGCAACAACCGGACAAAGCTTGAGCACCTCCCAACAGAAATTTTGGTATTTTAGAAACCGGGGAACATCTTGTATGAACTGTACTTTTATTTATACCTTGTAAAAGTACATTGTCTCTGACTACAACGCGTCTTCTTCTTATTCTTCTTTATTCATTATTTTCTTATGTCTTTTATGCTTAAAATTTAGGAGTTCAAAGGTCTGTCAGCGACAGTAGCCAACTGCTGTGTCCACTCACTGTTCCAATTGTGTTATCACCTAAAATTAAGTACTTTCTACCCAGATGTTGTCCAGTGAGGTGGCTTTGTTCCAGGTTGTGCAGCGAATCTTTAAATAAACATTTTCCCTCGCGAATTCCCACGTGTTGGTATCAGCCTTTAAACATTGCGCTAAAACTGTTACCTTGTTACGTTAAAAGATATCCCTGTAAAAAGAGTTCTACAGTGTTACCAAAAGTGTTTCATCGCTTGAAAGGAAGATCTGCGAAACCCTTCTTCTGCCCAGTTGGCCTTCTCCCTGTCTAACCTTCAATTACTTCTTTACTTCGCTGCAGCCTTCCCATTAATAGATTCCAACCTCCTTTAAGTTCGTTGGTAAACCAAAACCCTAAACAACCAGGCAGGAGGCTGATAGAGGTATTTGAAAAGGGTAAGTCTGAATATTCAGCAGGGTATTTTCTCAGCGGAGAGGGAAGTTGGGGGAAGGGTGAGATGATCTCAATTCCAGTGATTCATGTGTGGCCATGTCATGTAACCCACGTCGCTTTCTCAAAATGCCCCTCTACTTCTGCCTTCCTCCCCTCTACCTACAATACTGTACCCAACCCCTTACACAGGAAAATATAAAGGCTTGCGTATTCGATTTTTTCCAAAACATTTAAACAATCGCTTTGCTTTCCTTTTGATGACTCTGGCCTGAAAAGGCTGATATATAGGTACAGTCAGTGGTTGCGTTTTGTGTCGCATGTTGCTGCACGTCTGGTCCAGTTGTTCCTTGAATCTATAATAGACACGCACTGGGGTGAATTTGCTACATATGTTTCAGTACAGTTGACAAATGCAGTACTGTCTATATTATACTACTAGATACATGCTTGTATCGAATACTTTCACGGATTTAATTAAGGTCGAGTCTTTTATTTATGCCGTACAAATGTGTCCTTCAGAAGTTCAGAGAATGTGACGCGGCCGACAGAATTCCATAGTTTTATGGACCTCTAATTTCCTTACAGAAGAATCCGCCGTTCGATCCTGTATGAGGGTCCGTTTCCACGACGGTTTTTAGCAGCGCTGCCAGAGATGAATTGGTTCAAATGGACGAGCATGTGCTGCTATTTCTGCAGCGCTGCTGTCAAGGTCATGGCGCCAGTAGCGGGGACCGGCGTATCCCCGCGGCTGGCAGCGGCGGTTTTGTGCCACGCTGCTGGGTGGAGACCGATGGGGAGGGGGACGTCAGTGCCACTCGTGGAAACAGCTCTTCCGGTTTTTAGTTTCTGGAAAAGGGGCCTAGATTCTTGGAACTAACACCTCTAGCAGCTAATAGTTTCTCAGCCACTCAAGATTTTCTTCGAATTTTTTTTGTAACCAGAAGGTTCAGTACTGTAACAAAGAATTTTTGTGTATTGTGTACTGTGACTACAAGAATCTGCCTCTGCTCCCGGTCCTAGGCGAGATGAATTTAATATTATTCTCCCATCTACGCGTGTATCTCCTAAGTGGCCTCTTTCCTTCATGCTTCCCCACCAAAACCGTGTACATTTCGTTCCCGCCTTTACGTGCCAAATGCCCCTCCTTTCCCCATCTATCCCTCCTTGATCTGTTCATGCTAATAATATTCTGGTGCGGAGTACAAATCGTGAATTTCCTCGTCATGCAGTCTCTCCTGCCATTTTATCAAACGTTTTAGTTTTCGCACTGGAAAACACGTGGTTCGATTTTCGACAGCAGCAAGAGATTTTCTGTTCTTCGAAACACCAACGCTATCTCTGGAGCCCAATCAAATTTAAATGTAATGGGTATCGGGAATCCTTTTGTTGGGGTCAAACGGCGTGAGCTTGAAGCTGACCACTCACATTCCTCTAGCGATGTTGTTTAGAATGAGTGCAGCTGTTAGTCTGTTCCCCTGTTGGCTTCGGGGCAAATGAATCTTAACCACAGACCCTTTTGTAGAAACGCATTTTGAATAACAGCATAAGGGAATGAAGATCCTAGGGCGTCACTGGAGGTGATAGGAGAGTGCAGTTGAATGTAGCCTGCTTAGAGTTTGCTGCCATGTCATGGAGGCTTTTAGAATATGTGGAGGATTGCACCAGTCTTGTTACCAATGAAGAAAAACTGCCGGGTTGGATGCAGTCCTGGATGTCCCCGTATGCTGCTAACATAGCGGGGGGGGGGGGAAATTAGCTTTGCCCGGAGCTCTAAAGCCGCCGGTGTGATCCAGACTTCATGACTTGAGTGACTGTTGTGTTTCGAATAAGGTGAAGTTGTTGTTGTGTACGCCGTGGTTGTATATGATAAAGCGGAGGTATAGCTACACTCATTCTTAAGGTCGAAACTAGATGAAGAGGAATGGTCAGCTTTCACGCGTCGGCATTTCGGATGAAATGAGTTGCAATTTAAAGAAAGAATTCCTTACATCGGAATTTTATTATTACAGAAGGTAAGCAACATAATCGATACTGTTTATTGACACCAGTTAAGTGATGTTAACCGACGTTGTGGTGAAATGAGAGATGAGAATGAGAAATATGGTCCTGAGAAGAAGAAGTCCATCGTTGTCACACTTGCGTTAGAGAACGTCATGTTTCTGAGACCATTACGTGTTTTCATGTATGCGTATTGGTCCTACAGCCGCCGGGTTCCAGTCTTGAACGCCTCAAAGACCCTTCTCCAAGCCATTTCTGTCGCTATCTTTGTTTTACAATTGTTAACTCCGCTTCTTTTAAAGTCTTCAACACCATCCATCTTTAACATTGATAGGTCCGTGCATCGCTAACATATTCTCAAAGAACAACCAACAAGATGCGACTTTTCACAATTTATTTATTTCTGTAAGACCCTCTACATGTTTCATGTAGAGGGTCTTACAGAAATAAATAAATTGTGAAAAGTCGCATCTTGTTGGTTGTTCTTTGAGAATACCATCCATCTTATATGGGGTCGTCCTACCTTCCTCTTACTATCTGGATTTGTGAATGTTAGTTTTATGCAAGGGTGGAGTTTATTGTACTAAACAGTTGTGCCAGCCACCTAAATCTTGTAACTTTAATTTCTTGAATGATTTCAGGTTCGTTAAATAATTGGTACAGTTCGTGATAGCACCTAATTCGCCGTTCTCCTTTATCTTTTTGGCCATATGTATCCTAGATATGTTTTAATTTTTGGTCCCGCTACACTGGGACAATATTTGGACTTAACAGACACCTGATTCTTAAAGAACTTGAAATTCCAAGAAAAATTGTGTCCTATCAAATATAATAAAATTGGATTTACACATTTCTGCTTCTCAGATTCAGAAACAGCAGAATTATTTAGAGCTACGAGTTTGGAGTCATGAAGCTGAGTCAATAAGTGCCTCTGTGCGAGGTACAGATTGCACCTCTGATCGAGTTTCAAATGACAGAAATTGTTCTGTTTGCCACTATGTCCAGACCGGTTCGGAGGTCCATTTAGCCTCGTGATCGAAAACCAATGGCGGCCGAGGTTGAGATGCATAACGCCCGACTATGTTAAACCCTGTTTGAGTCTTAAATTGTGAGAATGGTGACTGAACACAGGTGAAACTTTATCTTCAGTGAAGGACTGAAGCCTGTGTTGTTGGTCGGACTGTCCTACAATTTTCTGGAGTAGCCAAGCGTCATAGTGGATAATTGTGTACCTGTAGTAAATTGCTGGTACAGGATTTGAATGGCGGACTCAGTATTACAAAACACAGTGGTGACTATGTTGTGGTAGGCTGTGAGCTGGACACCCGAGGAATCTTGGTTTGATTCGCGACAGGAAACGAGACGTTTTTCTTATCCAAAACGCCCTCCTCGGCCCTGGGGCCCACCCAGCCACTTATTGGGTAGTTACTGTACCAGGAGCTTCTGGATGGGGTAAAGCGGTTAGGACGTGAAACTGACCACTCACTTTTATGTAGTGCCGGAGTAAAAAATGAGTATATCTGTGCTTCCACTATACGATATACTCTTACATTCATGGCGTGGTGCTGAATTAAGCATACGGGCAACTTTAGCTTTTTAACAGTGTAACAGGTTGAATGCTTGAACTGCCATGAAGCAAATAAAATACCAAAGAATGGAGACTGATGTATATTAGACGCGTTCTCAAAATTGCGAAAAGCGACTATTAGCTTCGTCATGTCTGTCTCCCATCTGTTCACATGGAACAATTCTGCTCCCACAGGATTTTGCATTTTCATGGAACCTAATACTTGAGTATTTTTCTAAAATGTATCGAGTAAATTTAATTTTCATTAACATTTGAGAAGAATTACGGGCACTTTACATGAAGACCTATGTACATTTATGATCATATCTCGCTCAGTTCTTCTTAGAATAAGAAACGTTTCAGACAAAAGTTTTAGAGAAAATCAAAACACACATTTTGTGTTCAGTAGTTTTTTTCCCCCCAAAATCGTGCTCTTTATTAGATATTGAGGTATAATGCTGTTGAGCCGGACAGCTGACATGCGCATTTCACGTGGATACCTAAGGCTGCAGACACACACTCGGTATATGTAGTACCTATTGCTTTTCCACAGCAACAACAGTTCGGTGAACGCGCCTTAATATTACGTTGTACGTACAGTGCCTGTCTTGTTTCGATTTATCTCAGCCAAATGACGCACTGTTAATATGAGACAGACTGTACTTGCGGAGCGGTGGGATCTAGCTACTATCCGATGTATTTAGCTTAATTAGTTTGGTAGCATTACTACATGCAACTAACACTAATTTTTTTGCCATTTGCAGCCAGTGGTAACTATGTGCACCATATGATGTTAACATTTAAACAATCATCATTTCGTCTACAGTTTGTATTTGAGAGTCTCTTGTGAGTGTCACGAAAAGACAAGGTGTTTGTGGTGGAGAGACAGTACGTCTTCTGTGCGAGTTTAGAGCTAATATTTTTGTGCATGCTATTTAGACGAAATTAGTGCGTCAGGAGGGTTAAGCATTGTTGCAATATTCTTTGAGTTAGTTACGTCTTTTTGCGTTACAGTGTCAAATAAAGAGCATTCTGTTCACCGATGAATATTAATGAACTTCAGAACATGGTATATTGAATGTATGACTGAGGGTTTGAAATGGGGGTCCATTTAAGGCGGGTTTCCTCTGGCGGCATGGTTCTCATATCGCATTTAACAAAGACGTGCAGGCTGGACATTCTCTTGCGAGAAACGTTCGCACGTGCTTCCCTGTAACATCTAGAACCATACTGTATTAATTTGCAGCATTAGTGGCTGGTTAATGGCGATCAAGAAAACGCAACTGACATCTTTATAATTAATACCTACAGAAGGTAAATTTGTCCCTGTGCGTGTCTTGAAAGCATGCGAGGGGAGCGGAGGTGTGCCTGCATTTCATCTTGACCTCGGGACCAGATAGAGAGGAGCGATTCGTTTCAGGTCCCGACCTCTTTTCCCGCTGGGAAAGACGCCCCACTGACAATTGAATAAGAGGACTGATGGGCCTGAACCGGTCTGGATGTTTTGAACTTTTCGGTCCTCCTGGGAATCGAACCTGTGACCCAGCGAGTACAAGGATTGATCTATACAGACTCTTCAAATGATGCTTGTAAGCTCATATGATTAAAATGTAATATTTGCGGTTAAGAACTCTCCCTTTTGAGCTGGGACACTCTTACTGTAGGAAAAATGGCTACTGGATGGGGGCGTGGATATGACAATTGTATTTAATTTTTTTAGTTTGAAATGTTTATAATTTATTCTGACAGAATGGTAAACATATATGACAAAGACGTAATCTGTACACTTTTAAAAATTTGTCCTTCGTCTAATTGTTTAAATGAAGCCCAACTTATCTGAAGCCGGCTGTGCTTCCGTCTTTAGGCAAAAGAAAGCGTATAATTTGGTGGAACTGCTAGATATAGCTATTTTCTGTTTGCAGGCGCAGTGACCGAAGTTAGCTCTGTCTAGCGGTACCACCAGATTAGGCGCTTTCCTCTGCCTGGTTACGGAAGCAGAGCAGTATTCCGAAACGTCCTGCTTCATTACAAATACAGACGAGGAATAAAGAAAAAAACATAGATTATGTCATTGAGTCATATACTATCGTCAGAACGCTATTGAGTTGAAATCTTTAACGACTGTAGGATACCTTGCTGACACAGATAGTCGGTCCGGCTTTATCGTCGCGTATTAGAGTGCAGCCTTGCGATATTTCTAGGCTGCGATTAAATGGCGGGAAAAGCTGCGTTGTCCTTTACTTTCAAAACCGCCATCAACATGAAGAATAAAAGATAAAAGGACGAATAAAAGAAAACCTACAATAACAACAGCTCCGCTGTTCAGACGTGAGATTCTGGGCTGTTACAGCGAATGTTTGTTGAGAACGGACTGCCTCCATCTTCAGAGGTGAGCAGAAGGCGATGAGGATTCGGCCACATTGTGTCGGAATGTTGCATGGAGTGTGGTCAGTCAGAACCACGAGAGGGGTCAGAAGATAAACACAGTGCGGGCCAATAGGAACGGAGGCCATTGAAGATACGACCAGAAGACTATAATCTGAATACTGGCCACCTTCAAAACCTCCATTCTTACGTTTTATGAGCAGTTTTATCTCGTGTTTTTATATCTCATTGTCTGACCCACCATTCTATCTAAACCTCAATTTCATTACAATTTGCCTAGTTAAATATTTGTGTTACAGCTCCCATCTTTCATTCTTTTAGTTGGTTATAGCTAATATAATGTCTAGTGTCCTGTATTTGTGTATGAAAATAGGCATTAAAGTCTATTTCACGAGCCAGTGTATTTTCATGTCTTTTTACATTCGACAATCCCACCATCTCAGCCTGCAAGCTGCAACAGAAACCACATTGAAGAAAATTCAACTCTTTTTCCCATTGTAGAATTCTGTTTTAGGAAAGTGATCACGCAGGAGACATAGAATTAGACGGTAATGAAATGGTAAAACGGGCGCTGAGAATTTAAAGCATATTAATACTATGGACAGTACAAATATGAACCACCAGCTATGGCATTAAGAACCCGTTTTCCTAAAACGTATTTATGCATATTTTTTCTCAAAGCTTTTCGATCTAAAGAGAATTTAATGCGAAACTTGGCATGTACGAAATTCATAGTTTTCAAACCTTTTTTCTCGCATACCTCTGCCACAACACAAAATATATATGCTTACCAATATCGCAACACAAAACACATAGGCATATACGGCTCGGTAATGCAAATATTAATACCAATGCCTACTTTCAGGATAATGGACTTCCGGGATGCTACGCTGGTTGGCGGGTTTGAAGTCTTCAGACCTGCCAACCAGCGAAATAGCAGCGCCGTGTAAACCCCAAATTTCGCAGTTTCTACTTTTTTTATTTAACGCGATTAGACAGAGGAGAGGCTGTATTTATGTTCGAACATTGAATTAGTATCTTGTTGTGCATTTTATTAATGCTTATCTCTACATTTCAACACATTTGAAACAATTTCAGTAGTGCAATGAACGTTTCTAAATTTTGATTATTGGAAAAAAATCTAAATATCTTCGCGTACCATCAGGCGACCGTCCGCTTACCACCGGAGGAACGCTTACCGCCTTTTGACAAGCACTGGTGTAATTGATCAAGTGATGAGTCTGAAAGATCTTATGCTTGTGACTGTGCTTAATTATGGACCAGGCCGTGAAGGTTTATGGGCGAGTACAGTCATAGTTCCACACACCATTAGGCCTATCCTGGCTACTAGATGGAGGTGAGTGACCAGAATCACGTCGCGACGCCTTTTACTCTGAGGGAAACAAGGCCCAAGTGCAATGGCTAGAGGCTTCCTGGACTTCTGAGAGGATTTGAAGGTTTTGCGTGATAAGTCTCTTCCTGGGATCGAACCCCAGTTTTTCAGTTGTCTAGCCCGTGAGCTAATCAATATGCCGGAGCATAATATTGCATTGAATGTGAAGGAATGATTTCCTTGAGTCTTAAAGTTGGCTTATAGGTCTATTGATTGAGCCCGACGTCGCAGTTTTCTGTTAGCTATGACGAACAGTTGTGTTATATTGTGGAGGTGTTCGTACAGCTATTGTAATCACAGTTACGCCTTCTTTGCCCAGTTTGTATGCAATGGACTCCTAGACCTACGTAGGAGGCCATGTCTAATTGTCCGCCCTCGTGTTTTAAGTTGAAAACCGTTGCAAATTTCGATGAAATTTGATATAAACGTCATGTCATTCAAGGCAGTCCCAAATCCTTTAATTTCTTAAGTCAATAGTAACAGTTCGTGCAGGCTTGTGAGGTGGAAGGCACAGTAGCGCCGCTACCGAAGAGCAGTAAACGTGGTAACCAAAGAAACGATTTTCGGGTTTCTATTTAAATAATATCTTTATCATGGTAATCAAAAGCCGACTGGCAAACAGTGTAGAAACTGTGCACTGCGGTAGGGACTGCAGCTATCCAAACTGTGCACTGCTGGAGGGACTGCAGCTATCCAAACTGTGCACTGCTGGAGGGACTGCAGCTATCCAAATTGTGCACTGCTGGAGGGACTGCAGCTATCCAAATTGTGCACTGCTGGAGGGACTGCAGTGATGAAAACTGGAGGGACTGCAGCCATCCAAACTGTGCACTACTGGAAGGACTGCAGCAATCCAAATTGTGCAATACTGAAGGGACTGCAGTGATGCAAACTGGAGGGACTGCAGCAATCCAAACTGTGCACTACTGGAGGGACTGCAGTGTGCACTGCTGGAGGAACTGCAACAATCCAAACTGTGCACTACTGGAGTGAATGCAGTGATACAAACTGGAGGGACTGTAGTGATGCAAACTGTGTATTGTTGGTGGGACTGCAGCAATCCAAACTGTGCACTGCTTTATGAACTGTAGCTGTACAATCTTGTTAATTGTTTTATGAACACATGCACTAAGTTACTATCTGTGTCTGCGGCATTTCAAGTCACAAATACTGCCTTAATCTAACACGTCGTTCAAACATCCTTCTATACTGGCAGTGGTGCGTATAACCACAGACCTTAATGTGGCAAATTAGGGTGGGCCCAGAGAACCAGGTCGCACTATGCGTCTCATGAAAATGTGTTAATTTATAAGCTAAAGATATGTATCGATTTTCACAATGTAAACTTTACGGGATACGATATTGGCTTTGTGCAAAGTCAGAATATGGTACCAAATGTCTAAAAATATTTCATCATCATTGTATCGAGACATGAAATTTTAGTTTGGCTAAAAGACTGCGCATTGAGTGCTGTAGTAGGGAAGAAAGAAATGGGATAGCGTGGGTGCTAACAGGAGTTTGGTAGTTTGGTGCTAACAGGAGTTTGGTAGTTTGGTGCTAACAGGAGTTTGGTAGTTTGGTGCTAACAGGAGTTTGGTAGTTTGGTGCTAACAGGAGTTTGGTAGT
>Ga0123353_10011754_pt1 | contig 12364 bp, 5 predicted proteins | sample TergutLab28metaG_3_FD_92763 | JGI IMG/M metagenome (GOLD analysis project Ga0123353, IMG submission 92763) | Labiotermes labralis P3 segment gut microbial communities from Petit-Saut dam, French Guiana - Lab288 P3 | ecosystem: Host-associated > Arthropoda: Insects > Digestive system > Gut ... | reverse complement strand
CTACACTGGAAGCAGGCTTCAGCTTTATGTAACGGAGTTTGTAAAATTTAACGTCCTGTGCCACCGTCCTGTTGCCATCTGTCTGCTCACCGTAGCAACCAACCAGAGCAAAGTTTCATGATGTTGTATGGAACGTTGCTGGGGCAAACAAATCAACTTCCGTTGCTTCATTTTCGTGACACAGTCTGTATATCCTTCCTGCGGTAACTCATACATTTTCCTGTGCAAGGAGAATGTAAGATCTTGTGCTGACTGAAGGCGGTACTATCTGAGCATATCCTCCATTTCAGGAGACAGCAAACCCCTGCACATGCTGGCGATCTCTTTCGTCCACATATGTCTGTGTAAGAGCTAATGAAGACGTGACAACTGAGATTGTTTCGGCCAATTGTAATGTAGGGAAATGGCACGTACTGCTTTTGATTGTTTTACATTCTTAAAAAACGAGATGGCTCAGTCAGCATAAGTTTTAATATGCATGTCTGTATTATGACCATTATGTAATCTCTTCACATGAATTAGGTCTAAATATGATACTCAAAGATAAACTTCTGCCTATTCTAAATTACGTCATACGTGGCTGCTATTGTGAACACCGTCGATAGTCTCAGGCTAAAAATCCACGAAATTTCGGAGAACGGAACTCTCTTTGTTTTCGAGTGGGAAGGAGTGAGTGATATGCTGTCTAGAGAGCGCTACTTTCCGTCTCTGCCCAGAAAATAATTCCTTCTAAAGGACCAAGACGATGTTCCAATTCCCAGCTTTCCATCGGAAAACTGGGGGAGGTTCACACGCCGAGAGACTGTGAGTATTGTAGCCTGAGGCGATGGCCCATTTCTAAAATGTCTGTCACGCCAGTTGCAACACACTGAAATCAGAATCCTACGGATGTGCATTCTGTGCTTCGTTGCGAACGCAACGAAGCATAGAATGCACATCCGTAACAGGACACTCTTCGCAACATAACATTACACAACACGGCATGCTGCCACAATACCCAACTGGCACAATTAAATTAACCTGTGACTTTTTATAGTGTGACTACAGCATGGACGATATGGCTCCCTGATGATGGTCCTAGGACCGAAACATGTCGGAGCATTTTTAATGTTTCAATGTTTTAGTGTGTAAATTTTATAAATTTTATATATATGCAGTAGTTGGTATAATAATTGAGTAACTCGAAAATATGCACGGTGTAACAACGAAATTACTTTCCTGTTACTTTCAGTTTTAAACATTGTAATTTGATTCACAGGGCTAAACTTTTTCCCCAAACATAAGAAGTTCATCTTAATAAAAGACATAAGTAAACAATCATTAAGAAATGAAGGTATTCGGTAATTGCTGCACAAAATGACATTCCTATACATCAGTCCATACAAAGAAAACAATAGTTTTATCATTATAGTTGCGTGAAAAGTACATAAAATTTGGTACCATCCGTTTGATAAACATAACTGTAACACGAACATGGCTTACTGTTTATTTAGAAAGTAAGTTCGTCTATATTAATTGTTGGTCAAAGGACAAAACATCGGATGCTGGCAGACAGCTTTGAAGGTCTGTCTGCAGAGGTGCTGGGAACAGCAACTGATTGGCGAGAAAGGAGCTGGGTGAGAAACAGACTAACCCGCAAATTAAAAATCATTCATTAATTTGTGAATCTAGTGCAAGCGAAGGGTCGTGAACTGGGTACTGAGGGATACTGTACTCCATTTAATAAGCAACTACAAGAATGGACAGTCGTTGGAGTGAGACAGAACGTTGTACCGGGTCCTTTCTCTATGGAAAAAAACGTGGATGCAACAAAGATATTACCCGCTACGCGATCCCTGTCGAAGTATAACACTTTCTCCGCGCTCGATACATCAGGGCATGTGGTTGGGATAGTTTGGGCGCTTAACAATTGTTGTCTTGTAATACCGTGTTAGATTGGAAGCGAGACGTGTGACAGTAATGAGATCTTAATATAATTAAAATCAGAGTAGAGCGCTGTTGTTTGTATTTTCCAAATCTGCCTATTTATGGACGGTGCAAGGAAGCACCATTTCCTCCTCTTGTAGAAGGTACTGACACACAGTATCGCTCTGTCAACAGCTGCACTAGGTTCTTGAAAATGCCATCCGCGGGAATTAAAATGTAGCACGTAACACTTATTACTTTTATGCGACTTGTTTCCTTCTCCTGCAGAATGGGTAAAGGGGATTAAGTAGCCGGGGCGTGGCGTTGACTACACAACACCACCTAGCGCCGAGGTTAAAGAAAGAGTAGAGCTATATCTCTATCCCCCCTCAATGGACCAGCATAGCCTGCTGATGAGGCAAACTTTACCTTTACTTTGTGTTTCTCTTTATGAGGCATTTGTCAAGTACGAAAACATTAAGGCCCAGACAACACACCAAACTCTTTAACGTTAATTCATGTTCCTGTCAAACATGTATAAGGCACAGTCTTATCTCTCTAGTTTTGCGCCCCCTACACAGAAAGGTTTTAACCTAACAGGGGCAATGACTTTCACTTCGTGCTCCTTGCCCCTGTTTGGTTTGAAATTAATAAAACTTATAAGAAAAAGAGTCTAGACGCAGCTTTATTAGTAATTTTTCAACAGCGACATGTTTCGGCTTTGAAAACTATCTTTAGGCCGAACACACTATTGTGGTATGAACTGTACATTTCAATGCCGTAAGTGGTTTCGACGAGATCCCGTCTTATCTAAATTACCTAAATTTTAAAGTTTTAATTTACAGATTATACAAATTTTTTAAAAACTATTTGATGTATATTAATGCTTATAATATTCCATTATGATGTAGGATGAGATATCGTGGAAGTCACTTACTGCATTGTAATGTACAGTTCATACTGCAATTGTGTATTCATCCGGAAGATGACTTACATAGCCGAAACATGTAGCTGATGATACATTATTAATAAAGTTGCGTCTAGACTTTTTTTAAGTTTTATTAATAGTGTATTCAAACACAAATGGAATGCCTTGCTTAAAAATTTGGTTGTCTGTTACCCTCAGACGGATTTCCGTACATGTGACGATAGGTCTACCGTATGTGTTAGCAATTATAATTGATGTTTACACAACATTCTGGTATCAGGACGTTCGTAGTCGACGGTAGTCAAACTGATACTGTTTGAGAGGACTGAACCGGCACATAATTCCGGTTTATTAAAAAATAATTAAAAGAATTGTGTTTCATAAAACAACGCTGAATAAAATCTTCTCCTTTGTCGTGTTCTTTGTTAAAATTTTCTTATTGGGCCACTGGATTTTCACAGGGAAGTTGTAATTGTTACTACACCAATGGCAATTGAATAGACCTTATGTATAATTCCACATAATCCCTTATAAGTTTATACTCTTTAAAATGTAACGGATCGTACAGCGCTATCACTCTCATTTAAACACGTAATGGATAAAATGTGTGGAGTTTCAGCAAATTAGAGAAATCTCCAGCAAACATTGGAGCTTCCATCCGAAAAGTACAGAGCATTTCGATTTGTTACGGCATGAGTGGTTTTCTAAAGACATCATTCAGTCTCAAGGCGTCCACCAAATCAAGACCAGTGATTTGTCGTCTTTGGAATTACATAAATATCTCACACATTTGTGATATGCTTTGTTACTGTGTTGAGCCAGGGGTTTGTACATGGCTCAACAGAGTAACAAAAGTTCTTGATGAAATAACAGATAAATACTTAAAAAATACCCTAGAATTATGATAACATCCTACACAGATCTCCAGAACCAAGAAGGAGCTTGGTTTCTGAGTGACATCACAGCTGATTTAGGGCTATGAGAATCGATATAGGTACAAGTATGTATCTGTAATTAACAAATATTCCATTGTAGGGAATGTAAGTATTTTTCACGGTTTTATTTCGACATATAAACTTATTAAGATATTAAATAATTATGATAATTCAAAGTCTATGATGTCATTCACAGTTCGTCTGTTATTTTGACATTAAAAATAATGCACATCTTTTTTTTTTGTATTTCATGGAACTGTTGTACTTGTCTATCATTAGCCACATTTTTCGAAATTCGTAAGGTGTGTAAGTTAATTGGCTATTTAAAATTTTTAAAAATGTTTTAAAGGCGCTCATCAATGATAAATTATGATATAAGGGCCACCGGAACCAACTTTTTAATAATAATAATAATAATAATAATGATAATAATATCCTGGTAACAATGTAGAGGAGCTGAAAGGGAGTCAACTTAATCCCTAAAGAAAATACAAACTGTGAAGTGCTGATCGAGCTGATAGAGCTGATGTAGCTCCAACTCGGCCCAATAATTTGAAAATCTATATATACTGAGATATGCCACAGTGCTGAGCGAAAGAGTCTCTGGCGCCGCTCTTCATAAGCAAATTAAATTTTCTAGAGGCGGGTTACGACGCGCGCAGCGTGCAGGAGGGCGGCAATGGCGTCTGTCTAAGAAAGTAAACGAAAGGGGTTCAAGTGGGTAGCTTCGAGGTTTTGTCGGACGATCAAATATTGAAGAAAAATGCGATTATAGAACGGCCCTTGCAAGACAAAAATTAAGTGTTTGTTGTGTTTGCGTGCGATGCGATTTGTCCCACTTTTTCCTGTCAAAACTGAAGTGTTCCGGATGTTTCAAATAATCCAATATAACGAAATCGGACTGGAATAAATAAACATCGCTTAACAGAATTTTATATCTCAGAGCCTGATCCATATTACTCTATTATTTTTTGAATTCTTGTAAATTTCAAATTTTACATCTCAGTTATTCTATACTTGTTACAATATATTGTATTTTAATTCTTAAAGGTTAAGATATCAAACGTGAAATATACTGTAAAATATACGCCCCTACATTCCTGTAATTAAACCTGATGATAGCTAATCGTTTTAGTCGAAACACGTAGCGTTATCATTTTCGGATGATTGCCTTGGAATGGAGCTTGCCTAGAAGTACAGTGTCCGATTTTTCGACCATTTGAGGTATGTATATAAAATAAATGATATGGGAGTATTCGAGTAATGTCCATGTTTATATGGAAAAAAAGCCGCATAATTTTAAGTTCATAATGGCTTCGTTTCCAAAACATAGAAAATTCTCACGACATTCAAGAGTTATATTTCATTCACTTTTTTATTATTGGCTCACGTGTCTTAGAATTGCTGACTGTGCTGTAATAGATTGCATTATAGCCTGATTTAGTCTAACAAGAATGTTTAAGCACTTACCAATTTCCGTTTTGAAGAGAAGTAATTATTGTTTTGCATGTATCAAATAGAATGCAGCGAAATCCAAAACCTCTCATTGTCATTATGGTTCTAATGTATGACATTTAGATAATTTCTCTGTCTAAAATAACTTGCTTCACTTTGCAGAATATGATAAAGACCCTGTATATTACCAAGGACGAAAGGAAAAAGAAAGTCAGGAAAGTGCGCTATCTTTAATTGGTGCCATAATTAATGTATTGTCGTTACAACAAATCAATAAAAGCGCAGAATAAGATGCATTGAAGTTTATAAAATAAATGTTTACCAATATTATTTCTTAATATCCGAGTACTGTAATACAATAAATCAAAGTACGTAGCTTAAAAGGAAATGACAGCTTACTCTGTGTTATTGTATAAAATGATTTCGTTTTATTTCTTCCCGACTTCTGAGAGCCAGACTCCAAGCCTTGGTAGCACAGAAGCCGGTTGACCTCGATTGCGTATAGACTCGCTAATCGATAGTTCCACAGATCAAACGTTCATTGTGGCTGTCACAGATAGCACAAGAACACAAGTTTCCGAAGAATCTTCTATATTATTTGTGAGACTGAAGCTAAACCTAGAAAGAATAAACAACGAGTAGATTGTTAACGCACTGTATTTGCTGGCAGTAAGAAAATGACTGCATAATTAGGAGAATTACGGGTCACCGAAAGTGACAAATGAGAGGATTAGCATCTTGTGTCGTGGTGAGACCGTAACAAGCTTCAGGCTGTTCAAACGGCCTTTTTACCTTAGCTAAACCATAATGCTGGAAGAAATACTTCTCAATATTATCTCCAGCTTTGTACGACTAGAAACGCACCTTGAAAAAATGCGGTGGAATATTCTGGGGCCTAGAAATGACTGTTATTGGCTACTATATGTACCACAAGCTAACCGCCACTTCCACTACAACCCTGAAGGTAGACAGACAGACAGACAGACAGACAGGCAAGCAGACAGGCAGACAGACAGAAAGACAGATATACAGAAAGATAGATAGATACATAAATAGATAGACAGATAGAGAGATAGATAGATAGAAAAGAGGCAGTTAGGTAAATAGTTAGGTAGATAAATAGGTAGGGAGACAGTTAAGTAGGTAGGTAGTAGGCAGGAAGGTAGGTAGGTAGAGACAGAGCGAGAGAGAGAGAGAAAGTCTCCGACTTTTCATTCAGTCCACTATGATGCGGCTGACCACCCAAGATTGTAGTTCTTCTTCCCTTGTAGTTGACAGTTTTAGTATACATGCAGACAGCTCTGTTGCCTGTACGGAGCAGGCTTGTGTAGCTGCAAAGCCCCAATATTGTGAGTTGCTTACTCCCTCCAGACGGATTACAGGGCATTACCTAAAAGCAGTCATTATTGTTTCCTCTAAAGCTGCTATCACTTTCACATCTGTCTCAACGCTGACAGCTCTCAGCTCTGCAACATGCACAAACGCATGTCACGCAGGAGTGGTCAGAATTCTTGCTTCGAATTCGTGAGCAGCATTTTGGAATCATGATTCGATAACCAGCTATTCGCAATGAGCTGCCTGCAATTTCTGATTCAAAGCAAGTTCGGGGATCACATTATATGACGTCACGACCACTATCATCCAAATACCATTTCGTTAGTAAAGTTCATCCTAATATACTCTAAATTGTGGGTGTTCCATTCCGTTGTGCTAATATAACAATGTTATTTATTATCCGTCTTACACAACAATATTATGTAAATTTAAGTTATGTGCAATGAATAAATCTACATGTTTCAATCCCTTGGGGTCATCTTCAGGCTTATAAAATATGAATCATACAGGGTACTTCTGAAGAAGTTACCTACGGGATCCAGTGGTTTACAGTGCGTTAGTTATAAAATATATGTTATAAAAAGTTGGTTAAAATACAGGTAAAGAATGTATGATCGTGGTGAACACATCGTGGTGAACACTAACTACTTCAGACGTACCCTGTATGATTCATATTTTATAAGCCTGAAGATGGCCCCAAGGGGTTGAAACATATAGATTTATTCATTGTACATAACTTAAATTTACATCATATTGTTGTGTAAGACGGACAATAAATAATATTACTAATATACTCTGCTACAAAACCTATGGGTTTGAAAGTGTATCGTTAAATGACTTACATTAAGTACATAACTGAAAAAGTGGTTAAAAAGCCTGAGATTCAATCCAGCAGTTGACCACCACTAGCCGACAAAATTACTTCTCAGTTTAGGCCCCTAGCATGCTTAAGATTGCATTGCTGTGTTCGGAATTGGAACGTGCCCTCAGTGGCACTTCCAGGACCAAGCTATCGGAATCAAGTACACATTATGAAATGGCGAATTCTTGTATAACTAAAAGAGTGGAGATAACATTTAAACAATAAATTTAATTTTCATTTTTATCCTTCCGCTTATTTTTATGTAATTATTATTTTATTCCTCTCATTAACTATCTTTATTTCTCTGTTTTAATCATATATTACTCCTATTTTCTTCTTGTCCCCTCAGTGACCCACAGCGCGCACACTGCTGTGGATGTGTGAGATCGAAACGCGTATGTGACATTGAGCACTAAATAAATCATATGCTGCCCCACGCAGAGTCAGACTTGCCGGCTCCTTCAGTGTGATATCAAAAAGAGTGGGAGGTTTTATGTGCCGTACGATTAGTGATGGTCGGGCGAGACTTGAGGTTCTTATGGCTGTGGGTGTAAGGAGTGCTATGTTCTGGGAGGTAATGCCTTATACTTTGGCACCTAAGAAACAAATTTTCGGAAGAATTACAACTGGTTCTTTCTTCTTCAGTGCAGCAGACAAATTCAACGTGGACAAGTGGCATGGAGATCAGGAAAGAGAAAGTCCGTCCTGCCCGAATACAAAAATTAGTTCCAGAATGACAGAAAACTCCAAATAAAGTCATCACTAATAGACTAGTGCTTTCGGAGTACCAAAATGTTAGTGGAAATCCACAATTTAAAAACGGTATATACAAGTGAAATTCTTCATTTTGACTACATTCAGGACTAGCAGCCATTGGTTCACACCCCGTTATATTGATAAAATACGGCCAAGAGAAGACTTTCGCTTTTCCTTGATTCAGACATCCGGGTGATAAAATCTTACTTTTATCTTGGCTCTTCACCAAAGCTTTTTATAGTTGGCACTACTTTACATGGTAGAACTAGTTTCCCGTTTTAACGCACTGAGCCCTACAAACTTTATGTCAGCTAGTTGAATGAACGTAATATTTTGGAGCGAGATTTGAGGTCCTTAGAGTGACACAGGTGAAGTTTCTGGTCTGTGGATTTTACTCAGATTATAACACTCCAGATGAACTTGCTGTCTGTATGTCATTGGACTACACTGAAGAAGAAGACAGAAACGTGCACCGAAAAGACGGTACCTAGACTCCAACTACATGGCATCGTACCCCACAAAGATTGAACATTCATAAACATTTCACTTTATGTCAATAAAAGATTGTGCAAATAATTACAAATTATCTTTAAAGAGAATGACATTTATTCTTATGGCTCAACAGCCCTAGTGGTTCTACGCCTACTCATTGTCACACTCCAAAACACCACACTCGGTAAGACACCTCTGGATGAGTGATCCTCCACCTTAAAATAGCCAACAATTACAAAAGACAAGCATCAATTCCCACCGGTGGGATTCGAACTCAGAATCTCTGGAAGCGAGGGACCGCAGACCCACGCCTTAGAATGTGCGGCCACTGAAATCGACTAGAATGATCCTATAAAGAAATAGAATATCATTTTTTGGGAACTGCATTGCGTTTCCCTCTTCAAATGGTCATTAACGACATAATAATTCTTAATTCCGTCATTCATTATTACGGATAACATAACAGAGAGAATGGGACTGATATTGTGGAACGATGGAAGATGTACATAGAACATATTTAATGGCTGTGGGGAATGTGCCGATTGGAAGACTTGAAGGAAGGTAAAATAATAATAAATTGCTTTAAAACAAACACGGTGTGAGGTTCCGAAATGGACCCAAATAGTTCTGGATAGGTTCCAGTGGCAAGTTCTTGTAAGCGTAGTAATGAACTTCTGGACTAATTTTAAAGACATGGAGAATTTATTGATCTTTTGAAAGTCCAGCAGTTCCCCAAATCAGAGAAGAGCGTTTCTTTACTTGCCTCTTGCAGGTGTGTCGTTAGGTTACATACTGATCAAGAAGGAAATTAGTTTTGTGTTTCGTGGAGAAAGCTTTGGTACTCAAGTGTTGGGGCAACGAGCTAGACGGTCAGGTAACCAGATTCGATTTAAGGGAAATAAAAAATATTCTCTTCCCCAAAGCGTCCAGGCTACCTTCGGCCCACATCCAGCCTCCAATCAAACAGTAGAGGTGCTCTTCATTGGGGGGAAAGCGGCAGGAGAGTGGAGTTGACCAATGAGCTCTGTCAAACTCCGAGGTTCAGGATGCGTGGAGCGAAGCTTGTAGACCCCCACATACTTCAATGCCTCAAGGAAAATTCAAGTTCTCTTGTCAACTTGATAGTCTACGTGAGTCAAATTGTGAATGACGAGTGACAAAGAATGCATAAGAATTCTGCTGTCTTCTTTTTAACATTCTGTCCAGACGTTACCTACAGGCTGTCCAGGAATCATGAAATGAGTGCCCGTGCTAGGATCCGGAATACCAGAGGAGTAAAAGTGCAGATTATTCAAATACTATGGTACAAAAAAACGCAAACTGAAAACACGTGGGCATATCCACGCACACACGCACACACACACACACACACACACACACAAAACAAGCACGCATGCTAAAATCCTTGGCTTTATGAGCCCACTAGCAGTGCCTAGATGTTATGAATATGACAAACTGACCTTCTGACTTAGATGAAGGGAAATAATACGATAAGCTTGCACGTGGCTTGAAAGGGAAAAATCAAGAAATTAATCAGTTTTTAACATAAGTCTGTTGCACGCACGATGACCCCTCTGAAGACTGAAAAGACGGGTAAGATAATACTAAGAAACATTCAGGATGATGAGTTACGAGCGAGACTGAAATGTTACAGGGTTTAGTTTGTGTCCATAACCGTGTATTACAGGAATACTTAAGTTTGTGTGGTAGACCAGCACATGCACAATGATAAAGTGTGCTTATCGTATATTATTTATTAACTACAACTTTCGGTAGCTATTGCGACCATCGTCAGAGTATCTGCGCAAGAATACTGACAACATAGAACAAGCTGCCTTATTGTATAAGTGATATAGCTGAAACACATCACTTCCTACCTCCTGCCTCCTACAAAAGCACTGCCCTATTATCAAGCGATCTCCCCTGTGATACGCATCTCTACCCTTTCAAACGGTATGTAACTGACAGCGTATCAGCGAACATTTATTTGTTCGTATACTATTGTGATAGTTTCTACATATTGCTACATTAATTTTATTTTTATTGCACGGTGTATAACTGCTACATACAGCAACATAAACACAATACATTTAATTGTTTTTAACAATACAATTTCATATGTTTTTAACAATATACATTCCGATATTCTTATGACCTTTGACTTGAGAAATTCATTATACCGCAAAGTGGATTTATTTATACAATATGGCAGTTCGTTTTATTTTATCGGTATTGTCGAGAAGGTTTCTCCACGACTGTCGCCAATAGCGTCTGAAACATGTAGCAATAAATAACATACCATCAGCAAATTTTACCAATGTGCATTTGTTGGTCTACTACATAAATTTAAATGTTTCAGGATGTTGTCTGATTGCGAGTATCGTGGTTAGTGTCGTAATCTGTGGTGGAAAGTACTGGTTAGCGTCGTAAACTGTGGTGGAAAGTACTGGTTAGTGTCGTAATCTGTGGTGGAAAGTACTGGTTAGCGTCGTAAACTGTGGTGGAAAGTACTGGTTAGCGTCGTAAACTGTGGTGGAAAGAAATGATTAGTGTTGTAAGCTCTAGTGGAAAGAACAGGTTATTGTTGTAAAATGTGGTGGAAAGAACTGGTTAGTGTTGTAAACTGTGGTGGAAAGTACTGATTAGTGTTGTAAGCTCTAGTGGAAAGAACTGGTTATTGTTGTAAAATGTGGTAGAAAGAACTGGTTAGTGTTGTAAAATGTGGTGGAAAGACCTGGTTATTGTCGTAAACGGTGATGGAAAGAACTGGTTAGTGTTTTAAACTGTGGTGAAAAGAAGTGGTTAGTGTTTTAAACTGTGGTGGAAAGAACTGGTTAGTGTTTTAAACTGTGGTGGGAAGAACTCGTTAGTGTTGTAAACTGTGGTAGAAAGAACTGGTTAGTGTTGTGAACTGTGGTGGAAGAAACTGGTTAGTGTTGTACACTGTGGTGGAAAGAACTGGTTAGTGTCGTAAACTGTGGTGGAAGGAACTGGTTAGTGTTGTAAACTGTGGTGGAAAGAACTGGTTAGTGTTGTGAACTGTGGTGGAAAGAACTTGTTAGTGTTGTGAACTGTGGTGGAAAGTACTGATTGAGGATCCTGTCTAACTGCGGTACCTGTTATAGCTTTGAGGAAACTTCGGCTTCAAGCATTCGAAATATATTTCACTGGTCAGTTAGATTCAATAACTCGTGCATTATCCGTCATGCACTTTTACGTTTTAAGCTGAAAGAACGTGCATTTTGAATTAGGTATTTGCTTTTTCGGCGCTAGTATAATGTGTAAACTTGAAGAATTATTCTTTTACAGATTGAATAAGGACCTAAAGGAATATAGGCCGTTGTATTAACTTCTGCCACACCCTGCATGCTTGTTGGACTTTACTGGTCCATTTCTAACTTCCTGTTCTAGATATGAAGGAAGAGGTATTACGTCATGCCTGTTTACACTCAGGCATGAGGAAAGGGATATTACGTGAAGTGAGAGAGAAAACCAACAAGATGCAGCAGTTAGATGTTCATTTTAAACAATTTTTCAACATGTTTCGGGCATCATTATGCCCATCTTCAGGAGAACAAGACGTATGTTACTACATGTGGTGTGCTGCGCTGGTTCTGCTGGATGTGGTTGGTAGTGGTTGTGGGCCCCACAACCGCTACCAATCACATCCAGCAGAACCAGCGTAGCACACCACAT
>Ga0123353_10011753_pt1 | contig 12364 bp, 7 predicted proteins | sample TergutLab28metaG_3_FD_92763 | JGI IMG/M metagenome (GOLD analysis project Ga0123353, IMG submission 92763) | Labiotermes labralis P3 segment gut microbial communities from Petit-Saut dam, French Guiana - Lab288 P3 | ecosystem: Host-associated > Arthropoda: Insects > Digestive system > Gut ... | reverse complement strand
TGAAGATGATTCCCCTGCGAACTTTGAGGTACCAACAGTGCGGCCACATAGTTTGGTAAACCAACATTATGAAATTACGTGTTGCCTCTAAACTGTTCGCATCTATTAAAATACATGCGTTCACATACCAGACGGCACTAATCTTCACATGTGCTTTTTAAATCACTATAAATTTTCAGAAAAGAGATTCTACTATTCTACCAGGTAAGCCACTATTATGCCCAGAACACAAAATGACAGATCTGCCCATACAAGGACCTTGAAACTAATTATATATATATATATTCTACCACAGATTCCTCAATATAAAGTAAACAAAAAAGGTATATATACAAATAATTATTTCACATGGACACTTCCTCTCATTCAGATTTTAACTCCCATCTTCTTTATAAATAATTCCCTTCTTCATACAAATATTAGTAACGCCTAATTCCCATATTACAGCACGTTTACAAACTCCATACATCCAGGCACAGCAAAGCTGTTCCTACTACGCCACAAAGGCATGTGGGGCAGTGCAGGTTTAGCTCCACCCTTCATAACCTCAGTGTGAGATGAAGACGAGTTGTCAAATTCATGCCCTGAATGCTTTACCCTCAGGAAAAGTACAACTCTTACCAAATCAATAGGTGGTCAAGCAGGCTTCAAAGCAAACATTGATATTTTGGAGAAAAGAAAAATCTCTTTCCCCTACCAGGCGGTGAACCACAAATCCTCAGTTCTCAAGCCCACAGCCTAGTCAGGACATACAAAAATATGAACAATACATACACATGTCAATGCAATATTGAGGATATGATATGGACTGCCATTTACATATGTTAATTCAAAATGTTACAAAAAATCATGAAACTGTAATATGTAAAATTATAGCTTTTATGTTATAATGAATTATGATATAAAATTGGGATATGCATGGAAAAAACCAAGTATAAATTATTATTTATTTATAGTTAAGTATAATTATAAAATTACACAGAACTATGATTATACAACACTGGGATGTGTGGAGAAATAAACAAGTACAATCACAAAAATTATGTTGCAAAGAACTGCGATGATACTAAACAGAACGTTTGATAGAAGTATGAGGTGTTCTCATGCATCCATCATGTCAGATTTTAGAATGAAATTAAACAAACACACAATAAAATTTCCAATACTCTGGTTCCTAGTGAAGTGTGTTTCAAAATAATGTTAGCACTTTACACCACGATCGAATTTATACAAATTTCTGTTACACAAATAATGCTCTATATCAGAACAAGCAGACCTCAATCAACATTGCAATGACACACTGTTTTGCTTAAAGCAGACAATTTTAGTGACTAAAAATTTGAGAAATGTCACTGAACTCCAATGTCTTCTTGACTACTTTATTCAGTTTCTATGAGAAAAAGTGCTCCATTTAACACTGATTCACTTTACATCACAATTTTCAAGACACCAACCTGACCATTAAGTGAGGACCTCCTGCGCTATGGAAGACAGATGTGGCTTCACACAGACTGCCCTCTTTTGCCCCTTCTGTGAACTCATCTTTGTTACCATTTCATATGACTGTCCAAATAAACCCCTCTAACAGAAACGCACGCGCGCACGCACACACACACATTACAATTTCCTGTATAATTTCATAGCAAAATGCAAGTTTTTGATATAAACACATTAGTTGCTACTTATATAACATCTGGTTATAAGAACAATTACTTTAATCCAAAAATTGTATGACAAAAACACACTCAAAATTTGTGGAACTGATATTTCTAAACCCATCTTCTTGAAGCCAAAACAAATAAAAATTTTGGGAATTGATATTTCTAAATTCATTTTCTTGAAGCCAAAACAAATACTTGCTCCAAATAAAATAGTCTGATAAGAAATTCAGATCAGTGAAATGCGTGTGAAAACTGAAATAACTTGAATTCTAAATGGACAGTGCTCCTACATCATAAACAATGCATTCAGATTCAGCCGCCAGTAACCCAAAAGAGCTAGTTGTGCCCATCCTTCACTTCCAGCTCAATGAATTATCGTGTTATAACACCCTTACCCTAATTACTGTCTGTTCAGAATGGGTTTCACTTTAGATGCAAGCACATTATGATTCCTCCCAATCTCTTCTATATTTTCCTTTCTGAAACAAACTCATTCATGGCAGAAGAATGAGCTATCAGCAACATTTGGAAAGCAGAATCACTTCAATTCATCAACCAACGAATGCACATATAATTTCACATGAAACACTTTAAAACATTCCAACATGTTTGCAAATACGACTGAACTGTGAATACTGTAACATAACTTTAGCAAGGAACAAAGCTCCCTGATGATGATCTGACAAGATCGAAACATGTCAGATTGTTTTAAAGTGTTTTAAAAGTGTTTTATGTGAAATCATGTGTGCATTCGTTGGTTGATGAATTGAAGTGATTCTGCAAAAAATGCACGGTGCTACAATAAGATTTGGAAAGCAATTTCTGTTCTTACAAAATCCTTAGGAAACGGATACTGTCAGCGGTTTGGCACTTACATAAGACTGTAAAACAGAAATTATTTTAACAACTGAGAGTCTTCTAAGAATGACGTATTAAAAGCAAAAATGTTGAATCAAATTTGTAAAACAGACACTGAATATTTCAAAATCAAAGCAAGCAGCAATGACATAGTACACAGGATGTGCTATATTTAACAAAAATATCTGCGACATAATTACAATAATAATACGATTAATGGAGAGCATGGGAGATGATCTGAGACAGCAATGAGTTAGCTCTGTTTTAGTTCTTCAGATACATTGCTACTGTAAATATAAACACTTCACAAACATACACTTTCTAAAAGACAGACAGAATAGATAATGGAAAGCAAAACGAGGGTCTAAACATGTCCAACGCAAATCACATTAAAATAAACTCCAACCATCTGAAGAGATGAACTATTTATCGGTGACGAAGAGTGAGAAAAAGGGTTCACTGCTGGAACGACTAGGCAAAAACATCACACCTATGCAACAAAGGAACCACCTGTTTACAAAATTTACTTGAATATATCTCCATATCCTAACCAATATTTACATATTACTAACCATGTACGTCTTCCTCTACTTCCACTGGCACATTTAATGCGTAACATTTACTACCAGTACAGATACAAAATCAACAATCTGGACATCCATACACAGATATAAACACAGTACATTACCAAGTAAGGTTAATATGGATTTCAATGCTCATACACAGCTAGAAGGAAGTTTACATAAAACACGTTACTCTTTAATGAGTATTTTAGCATTACCAGACATTTTCTGCAGGTAAAGCACATAAAAATATGAGCTAATTCATATATAAAGTGACAGTACATTTGTTCTTGTAATTTCTCTCAATGCCAGCTGCAACTACATTTAGAATTGTTCTTGTTTAGTGTGTATTTATTTGTCCTTAAATAGTAATTGTATCTGTATCAAAATGTTTGGTATTCAATCATTATTTGTCAATTTATTGACAACATAGGTGTAGATATGTCTTCTAGAGAATTCACATTCCAGACAGATAATAGAGAACACTGACCAGTTCCAAGAATATGTATCAGAAACACAGGTCCTTACACCAGAAAACTGAATCAACATTCTGTCTGTTTGCAGTCACCAAGCAACTCCACATTTAGGAATTGATTTGCGTATGTGAACGAAATTACACCAAACGTTTACAGTCCCAAAAAACAAAGTGTGTGCGTATGGCGATATTAATTTTACACACACTGACAGATGAATATGGTGTGCTGAATTAAGTACCTAAAGATGATGATACCCATGATTGTCAAATACAGCTCTCTTTCAGATTATACATGTTCATCCCCTAATAAAGCCAGAAAAGAAATATATTTGAATAAAGGGCTCTGTATATTTATTCTATAAGTGCTCTAATATGGTAACTCTACAACTTCAGCAAGTTTAGGTGAGAGGAATACATTCAGAAGGAACCAATAACAATTCCTACTTGTTTTAATATTATGCTCTGTATGGTTGTGTGCTCAGAATATTAAGATGTGTAGAGTAAAACTTATGTACGATACACAGAAACAGATGGAAAGAAGTTACATGTACTGTGTCACTGAACTGATTAAGATTACAAACAATGATACTGGGCATATAATTCTGGTGCTAATACAATGGTTTCCAAATACTGATATCATACAGGCTCAATAATGACAATGTCAGTTGGTACTTTATGGAGGTCACATTCCACACATTCTTTTTTTCAAAAAAATAAAGTAAGTAAAAATGACTTTTCACGAAACCCATGAAGCTCCAGATAGCTGTTAACTGTTTGCTGAGACTTGGTACCAGCATATGCAAACATCAAACTGAATGTAAGGTACTACTCCCAGAATTCATTTGTGTGTGCGATTTTGAAGTGCAAACCTGGCAATATCACTTCCCTGAAGCTGCCTTAGTTTGTATGGAGCGACAAAATTTTCTGCATTTCTTCAGCTACATATTGTATATCTGTATGTCTACAATTCACACACTGGGACAACTAAACATCTGCCCCTGTGTTTCAGTGTACAGTACATAGATTTTAAACTTTCATGGTCGACAAATGTCATGGAATTTCAGATTTATGTTAATAATGAATTCCTTTCTCTTTACTTTAACAAGACAGTATTACCAATAAATATCATATTATGGCAATGATGGAACAAGCTGTATGCCATCTTTGTTTATATATTATATCCCTTCTCATAATGTGCACAGCAGTGATACAGTTTCAGCTAATAAATGCCGATAGTGAGAAAGAGACAGGGATGAATGACAACACAGTTCAGTTTATACCATCTCCCAGTCCCAGTGTATTTGACATTTGTCGTCAGTACATTCATTTACATCGAAGTCCTGTCTTTACCAGTCTTCCCCTACAATAATGTACCCCTGCATAATTATACTTTTCTGCATACAAAATTAGATCAGAACACAGACCTTAAGCCGGTACCTAACCATCCTGAAATTCATTTTAAAACACAAGGAACATTATATGACATACAAGACTTACACAGCATTTTACTTGGGTTATCACACCATGCACTTTCACAGTTACTTATGAACACCGTGGTTAAAGCATATACCTCCATCTTCATGACAGAATGTTCATCGAAAACAATGGCAACCACCTGAAACTCCACACTGGTACCACAATCCACGAGACCACAGGTCTAAATAATGGAGGACCCTCCCTCATTTTCAAATTCCAACTTTAATACTATCAAAACATAGTTACAAGTTAGCACAACATTTGTTGCACTATGTATCTGAATAAGAGAGCTGTCAATAAATCACAGTCATCAGCATATTCTTGGAACTCACTGCATTCAAAAATAAGTCAATATTTATGGTCCAAATCTGTACAGCATATAAATGTGTGATTTCAATCTTGTAAATGAAACCAACTTGGTGCACAGTTTTTTTCTCAGTGTATTTCGCCAATATTATTTATAACCTCTACATGTTTTTGGACCTCTCCAGGTCCATCATGAGGAGGAAGAACTGTATTTATGTGACACTTGGCATTTATGTTCTAATTTCTGAATGGGCACATTTTCTTCCACAATTTCTATCGCCTCTAGCATGTCTTTTGTTTTTTGACCACTGAGCCACAGCAGTTCTCTCTTAACAGAACCATTCTCTGTAATCACCACTGCCACAAGCATGGTCATAGCCCTAGGGCTTCCTTCTTCAGCCATGTGTGATCAACAAATGGACCATTTATCAAAGTTTTATTTATTCACCAACTGATGCACTAGCGAGTTGTTGTCGTCTTAAAAAAACAATATTAAAATTTACATTAAAACAGCTCTGACACTGCTGAACAGTGCAACATACACACACCAATAAGGACCTAATATATGCAGCCACAACACCACTGTATTAACCACACGCCAATGTATTTTAATGGACTATTTTAACAACTGTAACTTTAGTAAGCACAAATTAATGCGCTCCCTGATGATGGTGTAATTTGCACCAAAACATATCAGAGCTATTTTAATGTAAACTTTAATATAAATTCTAATATTGTTTTTTTAAGACAACTCACAAGTGCATCAGTTGGTGAATAAATAAAACTTTGCTAATGTCAAGATGCACGGTACAAAGGTGAAAAAAAAAATGGACCATTTGTTGATCACACAGAGAATGGTTCTGTTATGACAGAACTGCTGCGGACCACGGGTCAAAAAACAAGAGACATACTAAAGGCGATAGAAATCGTGGAAGAAATTGGGCCCATACAGAAATCAAGTGCCAAGTGTCACATGAAATACAGTTCTTCCTACTGAAGATGGACCTGGAGAGTCTGAAACACGTAGAGATTATAAATAATATTGGTTAAGTACACTGAGAAAAAAAATTGTGCACCATGTTTTTTTCATTTACAAGATTATATAGAGATGCACGGTCAACAGAACACCAATAAAAGTGTGATTTCAAGCTTCGCCGTAGTGTAAACGGGATATTAGCAATTGTAGGATATTATATAGCACAGATTGACAGTTACTGACATTTCAGGACAACCTACTGGTCCCATTTTCAAGGTTCAAGCAGTTACTGATGATGGAACCGATAGGCTGTCCCGAAACTTCAGTGACTACCGTTGTATGCTGCCTAACATCCCAAAAGAGCGAAGATCTCAGCGTGCAGATGTCTGGCTGTACAAATGAGAAATAGAATGCTGTACACTTCATTGGGATGCAAGTGTACAGAACAACTAGAATGGAGACCCACCTTCATCTACATAGAAGCAAAGATATGCAGTAATATCAATTCCTACAGATTCTTTTTCCCATTTTCTTACTTGATATAGCACAAATTCATTATTTTTATCATATTATTCAATGTTAAAGTCCAACAGATGATTTTCTGCAATAAAAACATGTTTTAGAAAATGGTTTCAGAAGGAATGATTAAAAAAACTGATTGTGAAAAAAGAAACTGTGAGCTGGTCACATTCAGCAGTGAAAATTATCAGTGCAAAAGCCTGATCTACAGGTCAGGTCTAGAAGAAGGGTAAACAACAGAGCAATATAACCTTCTGCTAGAACTGACTTCCAGATCTGGATTTGCCATTCAAAATCACATGATAGTTTAACTTGAAATTAAAATTCAATTTACAAACAAAAATGAAGCTGAAATGTAAGACATTTTGTGTCATTTCAAAGCTATACTGTTTTCATATAAACATTGCAATATTAAGATAAAAACCAACATACAATCCATCCAACAACACAACATACAGTCTTTACAGGTAAAAACACATACAGCTTTTGGCTAATTATATAGCAGTCATTGGGCTGTACACATACCAAGGTACAAAGTGAAATTTCACAGCAGCAATTTTGTTGGTGCAAATCTCAGTCTTGACAATATTTTGATTCCATATGCATGTATAATATATATATAAAAGTTTACAGCTATAAACACACACTAACACATAATAACAGTCTGGATGCAACTGTGTACCTTGTATGTCAAAATCATATCACCAACAAGTAAGCTTGCAGATAATATAAGGTAGCTGAATTCATAGAAGTGGCATGTGTATATCACAGCATCCCATAGGGAACAGCCAAATATTGTATACATACAAACTTTTCATTTCAAGTTGAATATTTACTGTTACTTACACTGTGTAATGCTTATTAATGCAGTAAATTATGAGATGCACCGAGAATTCGCGTGGTGATTTCTTATAAAGTACGTGTATACTGGAAGTAAGTAGAACATCAGGTTGTTAACGCCAACTTTCTCCTGTTGTGCAAAGTCTCTCTTGTTGTTTGTGTTCTGATACACCTGTCCAACTGGTCAGCTCCTGTATCAGACTGAATAAGACTGACAAGTTAGGCAGGTGTCAGGTAAGGTAAGGTACGCTACGGTACATGCTAACAGAATCAAAATATAGTACCTCAGAAAATTCCAGCTCTAAAATTTTACATTCTAGCTGTAAAATTCTACTTTCTGTCCACATATGTATCAGTCTGATGAAGGCTAAGTGACTAGCTGAAGCACATAGCTGATTGTACCTACAAAGAATATATGGTTTGTTTGAAGTATTGTAAGTTGGTTTTTATCTTAGTATCTGAAACACAAAAGGAATGAACCACCTTCAAATAAAAATTACAGTGGCTAATAACAATAAAGATCCATAAATGCATATTAATATAATTACAAATGCACATAGCCCTCTTTGGTTTGAATGCAAAAGAAAGAAACAAACAAAAAAAAATACAAACACAATTATTTCTTTTAAAACTGATCATACGCAGATTAAAGAATGGTAAAGCTGTAGTGTCATAATGCAGAAATATATGTTGTTCATCACTTGCAAAGCCATAACCACATCATAATTACACAATGACAACATCCTGCCAAAATAAACTGTCTATACCAATCATCAACCTACTAACATGCCACACTACAGATTAGTGAACACCATTATCACTGCACCAATCGGATATGCAGAGGGTTTGTCCTTCAACACTTTGCGTCACTATGGGAACACTGAGTCACAATGCTGAATATGGCAGTTTTGTAAATGCACACAAACAGGGATTTCCTCACACGGCAGATACTTGTGCGTCCTCATCATCTGAAACATGTCAACAAAAAAAATTAATGTACGAATACAACGAATGTCTTCACTGTTACTGGAAACAAATACCTTCGTAATGTACCTTTACACCCAGGTAAAGGTAAAGCAGTCCCGTTACAGACCTGGAGTTGCCCAGAGGGTTCCAGGAAGTTAAGGTACCCAGATTTCATTACAATGGCACAGGATGGTGGTAGGTTATCAGCCTTACGCTCCGGCCGCCTTTACCCCCAGGAAATGCTCCTGGCACTTATTTCTATTAGAGGCTGAGTCGACCCCAGGGCCATAGTTTGATCAGAAGGATTTTATGTCAATGGAAAATCGAATGACACCAGCTGTGATCGAACCAGTGACCTTCTGATTTGTAGCACAGCACCTTAACCACTGTGCCACTGCAGTTCCCAATCTTTACACCCAGTCAAGAAGAAGAAGAAGAAGAAGAAGAAAAACACACACACACAAAATAGATGTCGGAATCCATAGTTCGTTTCTGTACCTCATTTTTCCACGTAGTGTCCCACTGGTTCAATACAACATCACAACGATGATGAACAAGTTTTTCAGATCTGTCAGTTTAGAATTCTTCAGGATATTCTCAAAACCATTTTCCCACAGCTTCTTGAACTTCTTCAATCACATGTACAATGAATTCCTTCAAGATGTTTCTTGAGCACTGCAAATAACCAGAAGTCAGACAGTGCCATATTCTGACTACAGGGAAGGTGTGGAGCAACTTAAAATCCAATGTTATCTTTCACCACGGACGTGGCAGCACTAGTGAGCGGTCTCATGTTGTCACGTTGAAGAAGCATCAGATTTTCTTTTCTGACAAATGCGACTAATTTGTTCTTTCAACCTCTTTAGGGTCTTCATGTCAATTGAACTTGACTTTCATACCTTTGACCTTGCACACCAGGGTGAATAATGCCTCAGTAGTCCCAGAAAACTGTGAGCATGTATTTTCCAGCAGAATGTTGAGCCCTGAACTTTTTCTTCTCACAGAAGTGGGATAGTGATGTTCAAGTGACTGGCTTTTTAATTCCAGGCATAGTGATGCACCCAACTTGTGTCCCCTGTGACAATGTTGAACAGAAATCACTGCCCTCACTTCTGTAGTGGGTGAGTAATAGCTGACATGCATCAAGTCTTGCTCCTTTCACTTCATGTGCAAGCTGACATGGAACCCATCAAGCACGCATTATTTTGTAACCCAAACTTACAATAATATCATTGACACTAGCCAAACCAACAGTGGAAGTGGGAATGTCTGAAAAGAGGGGGGGGATTGGGCAGTACAATAAGCCTTAAAGGCTGTGGTACATCAGTGGCATTAGCTATGGGCCCTAATGACGAAGAAGAAGCCACTCCGCATGGCAAAAGGAAGCTCAAGGAAAAATGAACACATTGCGAAAAGTATTGCTTCAAGATCACGCCGCTTGCATGAGATACATGCGAGGAGGTACTGCCTTCCAAACACCCTACAACATATCTCAGTAAAGGTAAAGGTAAGGTGTTTCCTGTCCATGCCATTAAGGTATTAGGGGGCACAGATGTTCAGCGCCACTCACTCTTAATGTTGACACTAGATGCAGGTAAGTGGGCAATTTCACACCCTGGCTGCTTTACCCATGGGTAAAAGGTAAAGCAGTCCCATTACAGGCCTGGACAGGACCAGAGGGTACCAGGAAGTTAAGGTTCCCAGATTTCGTGACAATGGCACAGGATGGCGGTAGGTTGTCAGCCTTAAACACCGGCCGCCTTTACCCCCAGGAAATACTCCTGGTACTCATTTCTGTTAGAGGCTGAGTCAACCCCAGGGCCATAGTGCGATTGGAAGGATTATATGTCAATGAAAAATCCACTGACACCAGCTGGGATCGAACCAGCGACCTTCCAATTTGTAGCACAGCGCCTTAACCATTGTGCTACCGTGGTCCCCTTACCCACGGGAAAGAACCCCAGCAATGATTGTGCAGGGTGCTGTGTGGGCCACAGAGCCAGTTGAGATGTTTTAGAGAACACAAAACTCTCATGCCTATGCAGGAATTCAAAACCCAGACCATCCAGCCCACATCCTAGTCACTACACTGACTGGCCCCATACGTATCTCAGTGCAATCTTATTAAGGAGGAAATTTATGACTAAAACTACAGATCTCTATTGGTGAAACTGAATGTTAAACAAAGAAAAGCATTAAAAAATATTAAACTGGGTTTTCCACTGTCAGTCAGTTCCCTGCCAATAAACCTATACCCAGTAATCTAGAAGCAGATGAAAGGTAGTGGTCTTCAGGTAGAGTACCTGCATACACACTGAACAAGCAGTTGCAGACGTCTGTCATGAAGCTGTTCTCCAGCTCTGAGGTTGGGCAGGGGTCAACAGCTCTTCACAATCGAAGAAGCAACAAGTTGCAAGAAGTTACACTGACTACAGCAAGGGCCACAGAAAGAGAAGACTACTTGTCTGACAACAGCGGGATATACCAAGAAGTTCCACAGCAAGTCAAGGTGTTCAACACCTTTCACACAACCCACAAAACACCACTTACCATGTTCACAGGAGTTTGGCCCCAGGCTGTAACTTCAGCCAGTTCACACAGGCTCACAACTGCAAGTTATTATCATATTTACCCTAATACGGCAATTTTTTTCTAGTAATCACCTGAAGAATGTGGGATGATCACCTCAGAATTACTCAAAAGACTAAAAGATGTTCTTGGAAGTATTTTCCTGAAAACTGAAGATCATGAAGGGAAGCAGGAGGGACGCTGTATATACAAGGATACATGGTCTTCAAGATCCAATGAACATTAATTTCCCACTTACAACAAAAGCCAACAAGATGCACTATTTCTCAAATTCATTTTGGTAAAGAACTCTGTATGTTTCGGACAGATCTACTGTCCATCATTACGAGTCTTACTACTGTATTCACAGCAATATTTATTTGTTATGCTAGTTATGTTGAATGTCTGCTAGCGAGATTGGGATGGAACTGTAAATGCAGTATTTGGACTCCTGATGACAGACAGTAAGTCTGTCCGTAACATGTAGAGTTCTTTACCAAAATAAATTTCAGAAATAGTGCATCTTGTTGGCTTTTATTATAAGAATATATCACGATACACGGTCCTCTGAATGTCATATTAATCTCCCTCCTTCAACAAAGTCTCCCAAGCAGTGTCTTCCCATCAGGTTTTCTGACCATATTATTGTAGGCACAGAACTCTTACCATCTTCCTCAGGATCAGTATGATAATATCCACCAGTCACACCTTCATGCGAATGTGCTCGTCCTAACCTCTGAAGTCGTGCCATTTGTGCAGCTACTGTGTAAGCAGGGGGATGACGGGGACGAGGGGGTGCATCTCGTGGAGGTGGCATCACACAACCTGCAACCCCAACCACTACCATCATACACAACATTCTTGTAAGCAATGTTCGAAATAAGCAGTTCACATGCACGCTCCACTCAACCCACACATATGGCTACCACCAGCTCATTTACAATTTGGATATGTACATGGATGGAAGTTCATGTCTGTAAAATCTGTCTGAAACAGAATTTTGATTAAAGACTAGAATGTCTTACCCACATAATCACCCAGTAATGTGTTTGCATGTTTGTGTACGTGCATTTGTGTGTGCTTGTGCTTGTGTGTGTGTGTGTGTGTGTGTGGGGGGGGGGGGGGGAAAAAAAAAAAAAAAAAAAAAAAAAAAAAT
>Ga0123353_10011751_pt1 | contig 12365 bp, 10 predicted proteins | sample TergutLab28metaG_3_FD_92763 | JGI IMG/M metagenome (GOLD analysis project Ga0123353, IMG submission 92763) | Labiotermes labralis P3 segment gut microbial communities from Petit-Saut dam, French Guiana - Lab288 P3 | ecosystem: Host-associated > Arthropoda: Insects > Digestive system > Gut ... | reverse complement strand
GCGCATATATATATATATATATATATATATGATTTATTTGGTTCATAAATAAACAGCAGTTGTTTCCCTAAACATCATTAACCGACTACCCCATGCAATGGGGCGCGGCGGTTTCTTTGAATGAAAACTTTTAAGATATCTCGGTGTCACGACTTGCGCAGCGTTCGTCAGTATCAGTGGCAGTCTTCGTGTGCTGTGCCTGTTTGTGTTATTCGGGTAACTGTAAGGTATTCCTGTTTGTGCGCTGTGCCTCTTTGTGTTATTCGGGTACCTATACGTTATTTCTGTTGGTGTTCTGTTCCTCTTTGTGTTATTCGGGTACCTGTAAGGTATTTATGTTCGTGTACTTGTGCCTCTTTGTCTTATTCGAGTACCTATAAGTTATTTCTGTTCGTGTGTTGTTCCTCTTTGTGTTATTCAGGTAACTATAAGGTATTTCTGTTCGTGTGCTGTGCCTCTTTGTGTTATTCGGGTACCTGTAAGGTATTTCGTGCGTGTGCTGTTCCTGTTTGTGTTATTCAGGTACCTGTGAGGTATTTCTGTTCGTGCGCTGTTCCTGTTTGTGTTATTCGGGTACCTGTGAGGTATTTCTGTTCGTGTGCTGTTCCTGTTTGTGTTATTCAGGTACCTGTAAGGTATTTCTGTTCGTGTGCTGTCCCTCTTTGTTTTATTTGGGTACCTGTGAGGTATTTCTGTTCGTGTGCTGTCCCTCTTTGTGTTATTTGGGTACCTGTAAGGTATTTCGTGCGTGTGCTGTTCCTCTTTGTGTTATTCAGGTACCTGTAAGGTATTTCTCTTCGAAAGCAATTTCATTATACAGCATGTTTAGTAAGCACCTGGTTGTCTATGCTGTTAATTACTCCTTTGGCTTTTGTTGATGTCAGTTTACTTTCTTTGGCATAAGAGAAATGAAACAAGATGGTCATAAAAAAGGAATAATCAGTTTTATTTTTATGTATCTGTTTTACTTTAGCAGTAAGCATAAACTGTAAACTTATATGTTGCATAAAAAATACGATATTTAGCTGCATTTTAAATTAATGTAAGGAAAGAATTCAGCTGCAGTGAAAGTCAATGGAAGGAAAGGACTAAACAGTTTATTTCTGGTTTTATGCAAAAAAGATTTTAAAGTTTATGAAACGATGTACGAATGCATCCTTTTTGCACCAATATTTTATGCTGCAATCGCATTTTTCGTTCTTAACACTGTGTTACATTACTCAGCAGTACAATCATATTGCATCATACTAACATCACTAATTGAAAATAAAATTTGAGAACCATAATTATTAAACTTTTGCAACATTTTGTCTATTCGTTGTTACTCTAGGTAATCACAGGTATAGTTCGGGACTCAGCTTTGTGTCCCTAAAACTTGGAGAAATGAACAGGAAACAGAGGTGCCAAGCTGAGCCCTGAACTGTACCTTGTATTTAGCAAAAACGTCACCCCATATGGGATTAATGCATTTTGTGGTTGTCTCACGATGTGTGTGTTTTGGTATGTCCACAGATTTCCCACGTGTGGAAGTGGGGCCAGAAAACCCGTTGCGTGTGGAACGTGACGCTACCGCCAACTTGCAATGCTCTGTGGATGCCAAACCTAAAGTGAACAAGGTGCGGTGGATGCGTAATGGCCGATTCATTGCCACCGCTTTTACCCACACAATCCACCGTGTAACTCTCGATGATGCTGGCAAGTACACCTGCATGGCTGACAATGGTCTTGGACAAGCAGGAGAGGCTGAAATTGTACTTGACGTCTTGTACCCTCCAGTGGTGACCATTGAAGCTGGTGCAGGGTCTGTTAATCACAAGGAAGCTGAGGATGGAGAGACCCTAGTCATTCGCTGCAATGTTTCAGCAAACCCAGCTCCAATTACTGTGGAGTGGCTGCGAGATGGACATCCAGGATTCCGGCAGAGTGGAAGTGTCCTTAGGATTGAACGGGTCTCTTCAGAAACAGTTGGTTCATACACCTGTCGTGCAATCAATACCCTGAACCCATCATCCCAACCAAGGAGGCGAATAGAAAGAATAGGCAATGCGTCGATCACAATCCTTGTCCGACATAAACCTGGGCGTGCACAGATTTCTCCCAGTAAGCCAGTGGCTGCTGAAGGAACGGGTATAACACTAACATGTTCTGCCAATCCTCCTGGATGGCCGGCGCCTCAGTATCGCTGGTGGAGGGATGGAGATCACTTGTCAGGCTCCGGTAATTCTGGTGCAGCAACAGTACTGGCAACAGGACAGAAGTACACAATTCCTTCAGCACATCTTGGTAGTGAAGGAAAATACCAATGTCAGGCTACGAATGAGATGGGGCATGGTGACCCAGCATCTGTCACTCTGGTCGTTCATCAGCCACCAAGGTTCTTGGCAAAGCTGCAGCCTCATGTCACACGCAGGTAAAGTCTGTGTGCATTCATTGCATACAGTTAACACATCAGGAGTTGGTTGTGCCTTTGTGCATGCTTCATCTGTGCAACTACTCATATTCCAAGGAAATTTAATTTTTTTTTATATCACTCCATGATAATCCCTACATCACAACCAGCTGCACTGAAATTTTGCAAGTGGTACACAGATTGACACCAAACTTTTGTTGCAGGGTGGGGGACGCTGAGTTCAGTGCTACTTGTGGAGCTCAAGGCAAACCAAAACCATCCATCAAGTGGCTAAAAGATGGGCATGAGATTATCAGTGACCCCAGACTGTATGACATTTCTACAGATGAGTCTGAAGGTCGCAATTCAGTTTTCACTGTTCAGAGCACATTGCGATTCTTGGGACATTCTAGACCTGAAGATAACCAGCTCCTGCCTGCTGATCGTGGACTGTACTCGTGTGCCTTTGAGAATGAAGTCAAGAAAGCGGAATCCAGTATGCATCTTCGGATTGAACGTGAGTCCCTTGCATTTGTAGCTTTGTTGCATGTAAGAAGCTTATTTTTCAAGCTTGACATGCACCAGCAGTGCATTTTTCACATTAAGATATATGGCTTTTAAAAACAGGGTGTAAAATCAGAAAATTACTCCCGAGTTTGTTGATAGTAACCAGTTTTTTCACTTATAAATTACAGATTAAATTAAATGTTGTGCCTTTGTAACTTGTTTTTACTTTGTGTACCTCCTTTGAGTCTTATCTGAATTAAGTATTCATTATTTTTCAGATGAACCAATTGTGCTCCATCAGTACAATAAAGTAGCTTCTGATTTGCGGGAAACAGCTGAGGTTGTGTGCAAGGTGCAGGCTTACCCTCGGCCAGAATTCCAGTGGAACTATGGTACAAATACTGCACCTCTTCTGACAAGCAATGAAGGGCATTATGAACTGAACATGACTGCAGAGAATGGTGACATATATACAAGCATTCTTAAGATATCAAACATTCGTGAAGCAGATTATGGTCAGTATACTTGCCGAGTCGCCAATAGTCTTGGTACCATCAAAACTGGCATCTACCTGCAGCCAAAAGGACCACCAGAACACCCATCTTCTATCAAAGCTACAGAAGTTGGACACAGTTATGTAACTTTACTGTGGGAACCTGGCTTTGATGGTGGACTTCAGAACACTAAGTACTTCGTGTCATACCGTCGTGTGCTAGCATCAGCTGGAGATGAAACATTGGCTCCTGACTGCTATGGGACTACAGGCATTATACCTAGGAGAAGTAATGGGGAGGGATGGCAAGAGTTTGACTGCCAGAGGAATAATCCCTGTAATGTGACATCTCTTGAGCAGCATCACACATATGTTTTTAAGGTGAGTTGGCTAAAGTTAAGTTGAACTGGAAAAGGTGCTACATTATTGCACTGCATGTCTCAGCAGCTGATAGCACTTGTATCTTGGAAATACCAATTCACTTCTCTGCAGGTTACCATCTATCTTGAGTCAGTGAGGTCTTTCATAACTCTACTCAATCTTGCCAGGTGGTTACTAAGACACAGAAGATTCAAGTCTTCTGGTGTATAACACCTTCGTGACTGATAAATTGTCCATTCTGTCATTAAGATAGTACTACGAAATAGGACGCAGACAATTCACTTCACATCTTTGTCACTTTATGATTTGCCATTTGACAGTGTGCAATGTATCGGTTTAAAACATCATAAAATAGTTATAAATGAAGCACATTTCTTGAAAATGCTGTGTTGATGCTGTGGTACTGCAGTCTGTCGAAGAATGCATGTTGTCACTACTGAATACCCTGCTCTTAAAGTGAATGGAATAATTGCGCAAGTGTACCTCCACACTCTTGTCAGAAGATGATAGATTACATATAGTTTGTTACTGGTGTGTGTTGGGGGGGGGTTGTGAGAAAAATTAAGTAAAGAACATGAAATTATTGGAGGTTGTGATGTGCCATTTTGTACTCTAGCTCTGTATATCCTAGGACTTGCAGTTAATGAGAGACCTCACTCTCAGTGGTAGAATGAGATTGTTTGTGACAAAGATGAAATGATGAAGACTAGAATCATCTGGGATGTGTGGGTGGCTGTGTTTATTGGTAAATGTCTCAGACCCTGAAGATGTAAGCAGCGAACTTCTTCAAAATATCAGTAGCTATTTACAGTCAGCTTGCTGTCATATCATATCCCAAAAAGCATGGTCTTTATGAACACTGCTGTAAAACCCTCAAATCTCACAGTTAACCTTTACCCTATGGGGTGGGTATTTCAATTTTAGAGCTTGCTTCATGTAAAATGTGAGTATTATTGGAACAAAAAATATAGCATGATGAAATAAACAGAATTTTGTGGGAAATAAAAAATATATTGTGCATCATGTCTTAAAAATACAGTGAATAGCCTCGTCACCTAAATACATGAAATGAATTTCTAGGGTTTTTTTTCCTATGTGCAATAGATATAGTATGCAAATTAAATATTTTTCATTCTCATAAAAATGATGAGTTGAAATCAGGATTATTTTTACATTCCTGTGCATTGAACCTCTCCATTCTGATATGCAATATAATATATTTTTTACAGGTGAAAGCAGTCAACACCAAAGGTCACAGTAACTATTCAGATGACGTTATTGCTGTCACAAAAGTAGATCGTATCCCTGAACCACAGCATGTGACATTTGATCCATCATCACACACATTGTCAGTGAATGTTGGTGCAACATGTTTGCAACTACTGGCTCTTGTGGAAGCTTCTGTGGACAATACTGACAGTCCCACTTCGTGGAGACTAGTAGAAAGAATTCCTATACAAGGAGGACCCACTGCCACACGGACGGAAGCCACCATTTTGTCATTGGGATGGCATGGGAATCAGCAGGCATCAGTGGGCCGATCCCTGGGAGATGATGAAGGGCCAGGGGAAAGGTCTGCAATGGCAACACATCAGGCCAACCCCCGGATCAGAGTCAGACTGTGTCTTCATGCAGAACATGATCGCTGCAGTGACTATAGAGATGCAGATAGTAAGTACTAACCTGTTCCTTGTTCGTACACATCATTACTAACCCTGCTGCTTATTTGTAGACATTGGTACTAAACTGTTTCTTAATTTTATACTCATCAGTACTAACCTTTTTCTTGTTTATACACATGTACTAACTTGTTTCTTGTTTATACACATCATTATTAACCTGTTTCTTCTTTATACACATAAGTACTAACCTGTTTCTTGTTTATACACATCAGTACTAACCTGTTTCTTGTTTATATACAAATACTAACCTGTTCTTCATCCATACACATCTCTGATCCCACAGTAATGTTGTCGTTGATGAGGGAAAGGCACAGAAACAGAGAACAATGCTAGAATTCTTGGTACTAATAGTAAAATAATTAAATATTATGTGTTCTTTGCATGACAGTACTTGAAATGAATGCATTTCTGGGACAGCCCATATATTGTGCTGCATGTGATAACTCTGAACGTTGTGACTTGAGTGTAATCTGGGCTGGTGCTTTAAGGCCAACTGTATATATCAGATTTTGTGCCAGACATATTTGTATTTTGTGTATATGCCCCATCTGCATTTTCAGTTAACCACTACAGTTAGGTAGGGTCCCCAAATTTATTTTTGCTCTGGGTCTGGAAATTTCTTGTACTGGCTCTGATTGTAGTGAAGATTTATACTTGGGAGTCAATTCTAAATGTTGTTGGGCAAGTTCAATTCTAGTGTATAATTAGTTATGTATAACCCCAACTTTTAAAAACTTTGAAATTCATGTTTTTATTGATTTGATATCAAAGCAGGTCATTCAAAATGTTTCTGCATGGCATAAAATATAAATTTTACTTGAAACATTTTTCAATATGGTGAAAATTTTTATAGAAATATAAGGACAAAAGAATTGTTGATTAGAAGCAGTGTGAGTAACTTTGTGGCAGATTTGTTTCTGCAATAAATAACCATCAAGTCCAAAGAGGAATGGAAGTGGCAAAGATCATTCAAAAGTATGTATATTCAATGGGAACACAACCAATTGCTCATGTTAGTTTTGCATGTGTATCCAAAACGTGATTCTGATTTTAGAGTAAATTTCCCTTGAGCTGCAAAAATGTAAGGAGCCTGTTATGTATTCATATGAAACTGGGCTTTAACTAAAGTAATTCAGCCAGTCTTCTTGAAGTTTATTTGACTTCCATTCCAGTAGGGGCATCATACATCAAGGAGGCAGCAGCTATCAACACACCAATACTGATAGCCATCATCGTGTCATGCGTGGTGTTCGTGTTGTTTGCTGGGCTTCTGTTCATGTTCTGCCGCTGCAAGCGAAACCAGCATAAGAAGGGCAGTGGCAAAGATTATGAGATGGAATCAACGTAAGTTCTAAATCTGCTTGCTGGGACCAAAGTGAAATCTGCAGGACACAATGCAGTAAAGACAAGCCACAATATAGCCTAGAGTATCTATAAAAGATATTTGTCAAGTGCTACAGAGGTATAAATCCCACAAAAGACATTAAAATGAGTACATGTTAGTGTCTAGAAAGCATTTGAGAGACGGAAAATCTAACACTATCTTTATTTCAGCAATTACATATAGATTAGGAAGTGTGATAGAAGGAAATAAAGCCTATTTTGTACAGGAAATATACAAAATGATGCTTGATATCCAGCTACAGCATGCATGCATGCATGCACATAACACAAAAATTTTATCAATCACTTGTAAGGTTGTTTATGTGGTAGGTAAGTAGACAGAGTATGTGCATAACAAGTATACATCATTATTGACATGCAGGTCTTGTAACTCTCTTCACCCCCTATTATATTTTTAAAAAATTTTAAGTTATTTAATCTCTTAATGTTTAATTTAAAATTCAACTCCATATCAGATAAGTTAGGGAGATCGGGATCCTGACCTCGCTAGCAGACAGTCAACATAACTAGCGTGACAAATACCAATTGTTGTGAGTACAATATTAAGACTCCTGATGATGGACTGTATGTCTGAAACATGTAGAGTTCTTTACCAAATAAAGGTGAGAAATAGTGCATCTTGTTGGCCTTTATTATAAGAATTATTAACTGGACTTGCAAACACTTTTTCACTTCTAGATGTTTGGATGCAAACAACACAATTATGAGCTAATACACATTCGTGTATGATTTTTATCTATTTTATTTGTTAATGTTATATACTGATATTGTTATTGTGTTGCTTTCATTGTACCCCTTGCCATTTTCTATCAATCACGGTATGCTTTAGTACCATATACTATCACTGTATAATGGGATTCCCTGAAGATTGCTAATATCTGTAGCCAAAACATGTCAGACTAATAATTTCGTATGTGTTTAACTAGTGTAATTAGTTAGTAATAAGTTTAATTGTGTAAAATGTAGAAGTATTATGTGAGTAAAATTTGAAGTAAATGTTTCAGAAATATTATTTGAGGATAAGTTGTTGTTGTTGTTGTTGTTGTTGTTGTTGTTGTGTGTTTAAAATTTGAAGCCCTATTGAAATTAATTAAGGCCAAGGTGAAGATGATATGAAAGAATGTTGGTAGTAAAGACTGTATGTACTGACCATTTACTGACTGTATGGACAGGGTCCACCCAAACTTGGTAACCCAGCAGCCACCACCCCCCTACTACCCCAGTTCAGGGATGGAGAACAAAGCCCTTGAGCATTCACTGGACCTTGCACTGGATGACCCTGCCAAAAGCCCAGTTTATGCATCACAAAATGGATATGGCTACCATGGCAACCCTCCTCCTCAGGGACCACAGGGACATAACATCAGTGGTGGAGAATGTAAGTCAGTACAGTAATTCCCTTGTATTTTCACCTTTACTATCTTTTGTAGCATCAGAACCAGCTGGTCAAGTACAGGTATTGCGACACATTGACATTAACACATAGGTATTCTCTTCTTTACTTCCAGGTCTACTTTCTGTGAGTTAATGAATAATTGTCACAGGGAGTGAAATGGAGTTCCTTTTTTACATGATCTTTCCCATTTATTTCTCCATATTAAAAAATAAAATGTGTTGATGAACTTTATAACTCTGCCATTATTTACCTTCTTTCTGTCTCATGGAGCTGATTCAAAAATATTATTTTCTTCTTGACTATTGGTTGTAGTAAGTACCTGAAATACTTATAAGGGTGAAACTGGTTGAACATATCAATTATGCTAAACATTTTGTCAGCAGTATGTGATATTTAAAGAAAAAATTGTTTATTTTCTTGTCAGTATCATGTATGTCATTTGATGATGGTGTTGATGATAAAAATGGTTAGACACTGTAAAATTATTATGTGGTATGAAACTACAAAGACAGCAAGTTTATGAAAGTAGAATTATTAAACAACATATCTTTTATTAAAATGTCCATCCAACACAACTATAGTTATTCAAAAAAGTGTTCTATAGCATAACAGGATGAATGCTGTCAAATTAGAGCAGAATCAGTAGTACAGAATACCACACAAGAATGGACAACTGAAGAAACAGCTGGCAGGAAGACACTTTGTAGAATTGCAAAGTGTCATATTCCAAAGATTTTCAGATGTGCGTTGACAGGTAGTGGAAATAATGGGAGACCTAAAGCAAGGTGGAATGGTCAGATCCCAGTTTGGTTAGAAGATAGATAGACATACAAGGGCTTACTGGAGACACATCTAGGAAAGAAGCCATTTAGGAAACTGAGTCAGATTTTGTCATCTAGTATTATAATGATTCATAAGAAAATATGATGTGGTGTTGTGGCTTAAAATGAGATCCAATGGCAGTGTTGAACCTCCATGTTACGCTGTTATGTGTGAGTGAGGGACTCTCTCAGTTAAGCTTTATTTGTATGATTGGTAATATTTGACAAACTTGTCACTTGTGGATGCCTGTCACCTTGTGGGCATGCTGCACATGTAAAAATGTTAGCCACCTGTCTATTTCCCATCATCGGTCTGTGGATGTGACACAAAGCGAAGTAATCACTACTGTTTGTTTACTTAGCAAGTTAAGACTTTGTTGTTGTGTTCCCATGACTCAGTTATACTGGTCCAGCAGAGAAGTGACTTGTGTGTGGGCAATATAATTTGGCTTGTCATGTGGCCAGTACATGGTCCCAGTGACCGGGCAAACATTTAAAGTGTGCTTGAGTAAAAATGTTTGCCTGATAAACCATTCGTGGAAACTGTGTGATGGGTGTTCATTTGTCGCATTGTACAATGCATGTGACAGACACACCAGTAGTGGATCGTGGCCATACACATATCACAACTTGATGCTTGTTCCACAGGGGTTAACATGGGCTACATGGACAACAGCTACTCAAACTCCAACAATGGTGGTTCTGTTAATTCACAAGACTCCCTGTGGCAGATGAAGTTGGCAGCAGCAGGCAGCAACTCTGGTGGTGGCAATGCTGTTCCAGGTACTGGTGGAACACCAGATCACCACCATCGATCAGGGGTGGGCGGAGGGCAGTATGGATATGACCCTCTTACTCATGGGGGCTATGGAGCAGTGGATGATTATGCCCCATATCCACACATTACATCTGTACCTGGTGACATGGACTACCAGCAACGTCCAACTGGTGGTAATATCATACAACAGCGCCAGGATTATGGTTCTGATCCATACGCAGCAGTTCACAAACCAAAGAAAAGGATGGATCAGCATATTGGTAAGTCTGAATCTTTTGCAGATGTGATTTGTTGGAATATTATCCAGTAATATAATAATTAACAGTACAATATTACTCATGGAACAACGAAATACGTGGCAAGTTTTTGAATTTTTAAGGTAACATGTGATTTTCTGATTACATTAAATCCCATGGTGGTAGTTAAAAAACACACATAATATGTTACACTTTTACTAAAAGGAGTGACAATATAAAAGTAAGTATTTTCTATGAAGTGACACATACTTTACGTTTGCATAAACAAAAAGGTGAATTTTTGAACAATTGACATGTTTTATGATATTGATAACCTTTATGATGAAATACTGTATGCTATAATCTCTCATATTTACAAGCAACAAACTTCTGGATGAACAAGAAATGTTTACAAATGCAGGGTCATCTGTCCCATGTATGTTCTTTGTATTCAGCAAGAGCATTTTCACTTGGGACTTCGGTCTGTGTCTTTGTCACACATAATCAGACCGTCTACCATGTGTATTTTAATATCTTACTAAGAGCTAACTTGTCTGATTGGCAGTTTGGTATATTTTATATGATTTATCAGACTTTATAATCACACAGTTTTAATAACAGTCTTCCTGTAATGTACCATGTACAGGTTAAGTTAATAGCAAAAGTAGGTGCTGCAGTATATGTATCTTATTCTACATACCCCACTCATTTACTGTGTTAGTAATCACAGACGGTAAGTATTGAGTTATGATAAGTTATGATATGTAATGAGATGGTGGCAGAGTGAGTTGAATATTGAGGAATTACTTTTCAATTCATTGAACTTAGTCACATGTATTTTAGAGATACAAGAAAATGAATTGTATTTAGATGAAGTGGTTTCTTATTTATTTAAAACAACTGTAGAATTCAGATGTGGTCCACTTTCAGACTCATTGTCAGTGTGATATACATAAAATGACATTTAGTCCAGTGGCAAGTTGAATTTTAAATATGTTAAAATTAAAATAATATAAATTATGTCTTGTGGGATCTTGTATATTATGAATATGGATTCCAGAGGATTCATGTAGATTTTTTTAACCACAACATATGGTATTGGGATAAAAACTTTGTATATCTTGAGCTTGGGGTTATGGTAATATAAAGCTCTTCTACAATGTGTTTTGAATGCTTTATTCACTAATGCTTTCTGGATTATTAATAAAACTTTAGCCTGTTTGCAGTATATACCTTAATTTTTCTGTCCTGTCAGTAACAACTCATTTAATTTCTTTCAACCAAACATGATCTTTGCATCTTTTTGCTTGTACTGTTTGCTCATAACATTTGTTTCTTTTTGAGTAGCACATTATATCTTCAAAAATGAAGTAACTCATTGCATTTTTAAAGATATAAAGTTTTGTCATGATGGCAGTAACATGAGCTTAGCATTTCTCTGTTTGCTACCAAAAGAAGAAGAAAATTATTTCTTCTGTTAACATTTAACTCATGAATCTGAAGTGAGCCTGCAATCAAGAACTGATCTAACCTTGAAGACTGCTGGACAGTTTTGTTTGTCCAGTTGAAGCTCACTTATGTCTACCATTTCTTACCCCAAAGGTAAGCACTAGAATTGCCCTTTTAGCTTAGTTCATTTATTTCAGTTTCTGTGTTTCATTATGCTTGAGAATGTACGTTTTTCTGTATATGGTGAACAGTCTTTTTCTGCATACTTGATGAATGTCTGTATTAATCCAATGAATATACACCTGGCTGTTAGGTGAATACATATTTTTTTATGTTAAAATTTGTTATGTGTTGTAGATATTTTGCAGTATATATCTTACTGAATGCACCAGCATGTTGAAACTAACCTGGAAATTCATACAGCAGTATGTGTATGAATGTAAAAAAACTGATACTTTTTGACTTTGGCAATCCCCCCCGCCATTGCTCCCACTGTTGTCAGATACACTTTGGTCCAAGATAAGAACTTATGTCTTTGACATTCTTAAGCTTTTTGTCCTTGTTTATGTATATCCAAAAAGGACTTTGAAAATGTTTTTGTGTGTTATACATGTATATTGGACCATCTGTAGCAAACACTTAGTGTGAATATTGTCTCTTGGCCTCAGACTTTGGCTGCTGATTTCATAACAGATTTTTTTTGTCTGGGTAGCAGACAGTTTACTTATTAACTTAAGTTTAAACAATTCAAGAATATTTGTGTGACTTGCTCCACAGTATGGGTATTTCCAGATTTTGAAAATGTGATTGTGACAGATTTATTTTTTTC
>Ga0123353_10011749_pt1 | contig 12366 bp, 14 predicted proteins | sample TergutLab28metaG_3_FD_92763 | JGI IMG/M metagenome (GOLD analysis project Ga0123353, IMG submission 92763) | Labiotermes labralis P3 segment gut microbial communities from Petit-Saut dam, French Guiana - Lab288 P3 | ecosystem: Host-associated > Arthropoda: Insects > Digestive system > Gut ... | reverse complement strand
GCCCGGAAACACCAGTTTTTCAAGGGCGCAGAACCACATGACTACAGCGGCAAAAAATTGAAATCTCTGAAGACGCACTTGCTGGAAGGGATACGATTTTTGCCAACGATCCGGTAACAAGTCCGACATCGAACCCTGCGACCGTAAATCACTCAACCGATTGGATCGGCATTGGATGGTGAAACTCTAGGCGAAGCCAGAGGCGAGGCTAACAAAGCCCTCGAAATAGCCCGGAGCATGAAGAAGGACGGTATTGATCCTGCTGTTATCGCAAAACATACCGGCTTATCGCTTTCGGAGATCAAGCGACTGCAATAAACTATTACACTGCCGCCATTGGCACCGGCAATTACGGTCATTAGAAACGCCGTCGAACAGAAACGATTATGATGAATTACGAATCGGTTTATCAGACATTGAAAGAAAAATTGACGGCATCCCCTCTTTACAATTTGATGCCGTCCATTAGACTACATCTATGGGCAAATCGAAGCAGTCCAAACACAGGGCAAAACAGGCGGCGGCAAACGATAATGAACGTACCATTGCCGAAAATCGGAAAGCCCGGCATGAGTACCACGTCCTCGATTCATTAGAGTGCGGAATCGTACTGGTAGGAAGCGAAGTCAAAAGTCTGCGCAACGGTACGGTCGCGCTGTCCGAAGCCTACGCAAAAATTCGAAGCGGCGAAGTGTGGCTGATCAACTGTGACATTCCCGAATATGTCGAAGCGAATCGTTTCAATCACAAGCCGAAGCGGGAACGGAAATTGCTGTTGCACCGCCGGGAAATTCAGCGGTTCGCGATGAGGGCTTACGAGAAAGGCTTGACCCTCGTACCGCTAAAAATGTATTTCAAAGAGGGCAAAGCCAAAGTACTGCTCGGACTCTGCAGAGGCAAACAGGAATTCGACAAACGTGCCGCCAAAAAGAAGGCGGAATCCGACAAAGGATTACGTCTCTCGCTGATGCGCCGCATGAGATAGCGGATTGACAAAAAACAGTACATTGCGGTACAATACCGGCAATGGAACGCTCCGTCGCCGAGATTCTGAGTATTGCGTGCTATCTTCCCGACCGGATGATGGACAATGCTGAACTAGCCGAACAGTTTCCGCACTGGACGGCAGCGAAGATGGTACGCAAACTCGGTATCGAAAGCCGACCCATTGCCGCCGAAGGAGAAACCGCTACTGATATGGCAGTTTTCGCCGCCGAAAAACTGTTCGACAACGGCTCCTGCGACCATGAGGAAATTGATTTCGTACTCTTTTGCACTCAATCGCCGGACTACTTCCTGCCGACTTCCGCCTGCATTATTCACGAACGGCTCGGTCTGCCGAAAGCGTGCGGGGCTCTCGACTTCAATCTGGGATGCAGCGGCTATGTCTATGGTCTCTCGCTTGCCAAAGGACTCATTGAAACAGGAGCGGCAAAGAAAGTGTTGTTGCTGACTTCGGAAACGTACTCGAAGTACATCAATGCCAATGACCGAACAAGCCGACCTCTCTTCGGTGATGGTGCCTCCGCAACACTCGTCGTTGCTAAACCGATGGTCAAGGATCCGATAGACGGAGAACCGATCGGTCCCTTTGTCTTCGGAACAGACGGCAGCGGTGCCGATTTGTTGATCGTTCCTGCCGGCGGACACCGTTTGCCAGCGTCCGAAGCCACTGCTCTCGCACAACCTGACGGACAGGGAAGCGTTCGGTCGCTCAACCAACTGAAGATGCATGGTCCCGGCATTTTTTCCTTTGCGGTGGACCGCGTGCCGCCGATGGTGGACGAACTGCTCCGAAAGTCAGGCAAGGTTCGTGAGGAGATCGGCTGTTACATTTTTCATCAGGCAAACAAATATATGCTGGATCGTCTGCAAGAGTTGTGTTCTCTGCAAGGGACGAACTTTTTTAATGACGTGATGCACCGGGGCAATACGGTGTCGAGCAGTATTCCAATAGCGATGGTCGATGCGTGGCATAGCGGAGTGCTCAAACCGAACGAATGGGTGATGTTGGTCGGTTTCGGAGTGGGACTCTCCTGGGGCGCAACGCTCGTGAAGATTTCCGATAATTTCACGGCGTAAGGCTTTCGCCGAAACACACCCTACCGAAGTAGACCGTAGGGTGCGTAACATTGCAGCACTATTTCTTTGTGCTATAATGGAGCACTATGTCCGTCCTACGCCAGGTTTATGAAACGCTTCGGGACTACTATGCGGTGAACCCCGATTATCTCTGGTGGCCCGAAAATCCTATCGAAGTCATCCTCGGTGCCATTCTCGTGCAAGGTTCGACTTGGAACTCCGTCGAAAAAGTTCTCAACAACTTTCGGACGAAAGAATTGCTCGACTTCAACAAAATCGTCCAGCAAACAGAAGAACAATTGGCAGAATTGATACGTTCCGTCGGCTTTCAAACAAAAAAGGCGGCACGAATCAAAGCCGTCGCCCACCTTATTCTGGAACGAAGCGGAGGAGATTTAGACCGCTATTTCGCCAGAGATGTCGATGCCATCCGCCGGGAATTGTTGAGCATTTCCGGTATCGGGCACGGCACAGCAGACAACATCTTGCTCTATGCGGGACAGGTGCCGATCTACATGGTCGATACCTTTACCGACCGGATATTAAGAAGACACGGCATCGCAGACAAATTCGCCAATGAAACACAGATACAGGAGTTGATTCATCGAGAACTCACACCGGACGAAAGTCCCTACGGAGCGAAATTGTTCCAGAAGATGCAGGAATTTTTGGTTCGGCTTGGTCGGGACTTTTGCGATAAATCGAGACCAGACTGTTTTCATTGTCCTTTGAACATTTACCTACCGGAAGGCGGAGCGGTAGAACTTTTGACAACACCTGCACGAACAACATCTGCACGGAAAGAGCCGCCGAGAAAAATGTCCGCCAATCCCCAATCGCCGCCTGTATCCTCGCCGCAATCCGTCGAAACAGTGGTTGTCGAAACCTTGGACTTGAACGAAACGGAGCGCAAAATCGTGGAGGCAATCGGCGAAGAACCGATTCCGATAGATTCGGTTGTTCTTGCATCACAGTTGCCGGTGCATATCGTTCGTGCAACGATAGCGGTCCTCCAAATGAAAAAAATCGTCTGCCAAGTCGAAGGCAATCAAGTTCGACGGATTGGCTGATTCGATCACTCGCCCTACAATGTCAACATTTTATGCCCTTTACAAACCCGTGTCCTGCGTGGTATAATTGAATGGAGAACGTGGAGACTCCACTCATCGCAGTAGAGAAACATGGGAGGCGGAAGATAGCAGAAGGACAAAACGGGAAACGTCGGGTGTGGAACTCCTGACTCCTTGCTCCTGTCGCCAGACTCCTCAAAATTGGAGAAAATTATGGCAAAGATGAAAGTGCAGAATTTTTACGAACCGCTCGTCATGAAATATGAGGAGCACGACATTCCAGAAATTGCAGATAACGAAGTCTTGATCAACGTCAAGGCGGTCGGCATCTGCGGTTCGGACGTGTCCTACTACTATGGACACAGTCCGCTGGACACCCCTAACGGCAAGGGACCGATCTACCTCGGACACGAGGCGAGCGGTGTCGTCGCCAAAGTGGGAGCGATCCCCGCCCGACTGGGACTCTTCAAAGAAGGAGACCGCATCGCACTCAATCCCGTGCAGCAGTGCAACTCCTGCCCGGCATGCATGCGCGGCGAATTCAACACTTGCGGATACCCGGAGGTCATCGGTGTTTCCGTCAATGGATGTTTCGCCGAGTACGTAAAGGTAAAATACACCCACGTTTACAAGATTCCCGATGAGGTGAGTTTCGAAGCAGCAGCATTGGCGGAACCCTTAGCGTGTGCAACGCACGGCATTCAAAGATTGGACATTCAACTCGGGCAAACGGTGGTCGTGTACGGCTTGGGCGGCATCGGATTGATGATGGTGCAACTTGCCAAAGCGTCCGGCGCAGGAAAGGTGATCGCCATTGACGTGCGCGATTTTTCACTGGAAAAGGCGAAACAACTCGGAGCGACGCACATCATCAACACGTTTGACAAGAAGTCGAAATACTATGCCGAATCCGCATCGGCAAAGGTAGAAGAGTACAACGGTGGTCGGAAGGCACCGCGATGTATCGTTGCCACCAGCAATATGGACGCATTGCAGGATGCGCTCGTTGTAACCGGTGCGTGTTCGACTGTCGTCTATTTCGGACTGCCGTCCCCGGAGGATCGTCTGCAAGTTCCTGTGCTCGATGCGATCCAGTCGGAACGCACGATCAAGTTCTCTTGGCTGGCACCGCTGGTTTGGGACAACGTTTTCGCTGCCGTCGCATCGGGACTGGTCAAAGTCGAGCCTATCATCACACATAAATTCACCCTCGCCGCAGCAGAGGCGGGAATCAAGTTTATGAAGGAAGGCAAAGAAGACAAGATCAAAGGGATTGTGGTGATCGAATCCTAAAACGGCAACACGTCAATAAACTGACGCTGTATCGAAACTGACACTGTATCGTGAAAGTAGCCTGTTTTGAATGCGGAGGGTACGGAATAGGCAGAAAAATGTGGCAACTTCGATCTCTTCCGCGTTTTCCGCCAAGTCTGCGCTTTCCGCATTGAAATATAAATAGTAGAAGGAGTATAACAAATGACCACTTTACAATATGCAGCGCAGGTTTCTGCGGACGGAAGCATCTCGCTTCCGTCGGAGTTTTATGGGCGCAACGTCGTTGTGTCTGTGAAAGAAAAGCCACCTATCAAGAAAAAGCGGCAAGCCTCTGACGAAGAAGTCCAGAAATTTATGGACACTTGTTACGGATGTCTCGAAGGACTTTCCGACGAAGAATTTGAGCAAATGAAAATGGAACGTATTTTGGGAGACCATTAATGAATGTCCTGATTGACACAAATGTTGCGCTGGATTACTTTCTCAAGCGGGAAGGTTTCGCTGAAAATGTCAAGCGCGTGTTTCACGAAATCATTTCCGGCGACATCAACGGTTGCTTGTCCTCATCGATGGTTACCGACCTTTATTTCTCTATCAACAAACGAAGAAAAAGTGCAAGCATTGCCAGAATGGTTGTTGAAGAAGTTTATCGTTATTTGACCATTTGGACGGTCAGCGAACAAACCATCGGAGAGGCGTTGACATTACCGATGGACGACTTCGAGGATGCCGTTCAAGCCGCCGCAGCGCAGGATTTCGGCATCGACATCGTCGTAACACGTGACAAAACCGGCTTCCTCGACTCCACCTTGCGAGTCTATTCGCCGGAAGAATTTTTGAATGAACTCATTTAGTCGGTACTCCGGCGCAATAACAGGAGAACAAAAAATGCGATACATCGGTTTAGACGTAGGAACATCGGGATGCAAGGCAACCGTAGCAGATAAAGACGGCAACATCTTTTCAAGTGCGTACAGGGAATATGCGCCCACGTCGCCTCAACCGGGCTACATGGAAATCGATGCCAGAATCGTCATGGATGCCGTCATGCAAGTGTTGCGAGAAGTCGCAAGTCCAGAAATTACCGCTCTTTCCATCGCCTCCTTCGGAGAAGCGGTAGTTATGCTCGATAGTCAAGATCGGGTTCTCGGTCCCAGTATCTATTACTCGGACATTCGCGGCAGTGAAGAAGTCGCAGACATCCTCGCCGCTATGGATCAAAAACGTTGTCGGCAAATCACAGGAATGCCTGCGAATCCCATGTTCAGTGCCAATAAATTGCTGTGGATCAAAAAACATCAACCCGATCTCTTTGCCGCCACGAAACGCACCTTGCTCTTCGGCGATTATGTCGCCTACATGCTCACCGGAGAGCGGATGATCGATTATTCACTCGCTTCCCGAACCATGCTGTTGGACATACGCAACAACTGCTGGTCGGAAGAGGTCGCGGATGCTCTCGGACTGCCGACTGCCACCTTTTCCAAGCCGGTAAGGATGGGAACCCCCATCGGAAAACTACTCCGGCAAGTGGCAAGTGAAACGGGACTGAACGAAAATGTGCTGGTAGTTGCTGGCGGACATGATCAACCGCTGGCGGCATTGGGAAGCGGAGCAACGGAAATCGGAAACTCCGTCGACGGAATGGGTTCGAGCGAATGTATCACACTCGTCATGGGCAAGGACGACATCGTGGACAGAATGGCGGATTACAGTTTCTGCGCTGAACCTTATGTGTTTGAAGATACCTACATCACTTTGGCGTTCAATGCGTCGGCGGGTACGGCAATACGTTGGTTCCGCGATTGCTTCGGTGTGGAACTCGATAAACAAGCACAAGCAAGCGGAGAAAGCGTCTATCAACTCATGGATCGTGAATGTTCGCCGGAGCCTTCGGAGGTTCTCTTTTTACCTTACGTGGCAGGTTCGGGAACGCCCTATTTGGATTTGGAGATCGGCGGGTCATTCATCGGCTTGCGGATGGCAACGACACGTAGTGAACTCTACCGGTCGGTGTTGCAGGGAATCTGTTATGACATGCAGATGAATGTGGAACTCCTTGCGGAATGTGGTATTTCGCTCAATGCGATTACGGCGGCAGGCGGCGGCACACGTTCGGAACTTCTGATGCAGATTAAGGCGGATGTCATGAATCGCGAGATTGCCGTACTGGAAACTTCCGAGGCGGGGACGCTTGCGTTGGCGTTGCTGTGTGCGAAGGCGATGGGCGAGATTGACGATCTTGCGGCTGCCGCCCGAAGCGCGGCGAAGCGGTCGAAAGTCTTTGTGCCTGATCCAAAGCGTGCAGAAATTTATGCGTCGCTGATGAAACGTTACAGACGTATCTATCCGGCGTTACGGACGATTTACGAGAAATAAAATAATGTACCGTCATTGCGTTCGGCATTAGCCAGCGGCACTTTGCGCTGCTTCGAGGCTCCGTTTAGTGTTCGCAAGACTTTTTTCTGCAAGCACCTCGATACCGGGAGAATAATCAAACGGTTCGACCGATGCCCAGCCTTTGTAGTTGACTTTAAGCAGTGCCTTCATAACCGGCACCAAATCCAATTCGCCAAAGCCGGGGCCCTGTAAGTTGGGATCGTTCAGATGAAAATAGATCATGTGCTGCCGGTTTGCACCGATCAATTCGGGAATGGAAATTTCCTCCGAACACATCGCCTTGCAATCCAAGTGGAGAGCGATTTGGCGAGGAGCACCGATTTTTTCGATCAACCGAACCGTTTCGGCAGCAGTGGTCAGAAAGTTGGTCTCCTTCGGCGAAAGCGGCTCTAATGCAATTTGCACGCCGCACTTCTCCAACATGGGAACCGCTTTTTGCAACACTTCGGCGGCGTAACCGAATGCCTGTTCGTAGGTTACGACCGGCAGAATGTTCCGCTGCAACGGAGAACCGAGTACCATAAAGTGTCCGCCCAAGTCGGCGCAAAGCCGAATCAACTCCAAAAAGTAATCGGCAGTCTTCTGCCGCATGACCGGATCGGGAGAAGTGAGATAATATCCTTCTGTTTTGGCAAGGAGCCAGTGGAGTCCGGTGATTTCCAAGCCGGTCTTTTCGGCGAGACGGCGGATTTCTACACGCCGAACCGCCGGTATATGAAATACATCCTTTTCGATGGTAAACGGAGCAATTTCAATTCCTTCGTAACCGATGCTTTTTACGTATTCGAACACACGGGGAAAATCGAATCCCTGTTCGGTGTTCCACGCCTCAAACATTTCATTGCAAATGGCGAATCTCATGGATAACTTCGATGGTTAATTTCGATGGCTAAAATTTTCCGGTTTCTTTGACGTAGTTATCGTACACACCATGTTCAGTCTTGAAACACAAGACGATCATATTTGGCGAATCGATTCCGTCGGGCCAATGTTGCGTGAAGTCGTCCCGCCAGACTTTTCGGCGCGAGGCGGAATCACTCAACAGTTCTACTGTACCGAACAGTCGAAATTCTGTCATTGTTTCCATATCGTAGCCGTAGAGAGCGGCTTTCGGATTCTTTTGGAGTTGCGCAATTTTTCCCGAAGTCGTCCCGGTGGCGAACCAGATCGCATCGACACCATCTTTGGCGGCAACGAGAAGAACCCGAATATCGGGATAGGAATCGCCAAACGTCGCAAAGGAAACGAAAGGACTCTTTTCGAACATGGCAAGGACTCGTGCCTTGGCTTCCGCTGAATCAAGGATTTTAGGAGACATGTTGTTAACGGGTAACGATGAATGATACCGCTCATTGTACTGCAAAACGTATAAGTGGTCAATTCCCTTGATTATTGTAATCGGATATAATCGCAGTCCGTTGACAAGTTGTCGCCGAAAATTTGTCAAAGGCGGGTTGCTGACCATCGCTCATGTACGACACCGTATTCAAAATCGTTACTTGGCTTCTCCTTTTCGTAGTGGTTGCGGCTATCGGTGTGTATCAAATTTCTCTCTCGATCCGCCGCACCGACGCACCGGCAATACCGACGAACATTACGGTGCATGATGAATCTTTACAAGGATTTATGGCGGGAGAGTCAGAACAATTCCGACCGCGATCGCCTCAAATCGACTTCGGCATGATGGACATAGCGGATATTGTGGACGCAGAGAGCGGCGCAGCACTTTCACGTGACGAAATTCCCACACTGGTAACGCCGAACCGAAGCCGCTCGCTTTCCCCGGAAACGTTGTCGAAAATTGCCGACCGAGCCCAACTCGATGCGATAGCCCCGATGAAATCGTTGCCCGGCGGAACATTTCGCATGGGCAGCGACACTGCACCTGAAGGAGATCAGCGACCCGTACATCAGGTTCGGTTGGCGGCGTTCAAAATTGATGCCTATCAGGTTACGAATCGACAATTTTTGATGTTCATTCGGGAAACGCAGTACGAAACAACGGCGGAGCGGAACGGATGGAGTTTCGTTTTCCATGCCGAACGCAAAACGTGGGTGCGGATGGTCGGAGCGAATTGGCGTAATCCTTCCGGCACCAATCCTTACACGGAACTCGACAGCGGAGCGATGAGAGCAATATTCGACTTTCCCGTCGTTCATGTCAGTTGGGACGATGTGCAAGCGTTTTGCCGCTGGGCAGGAAAACGATTGCCGACCGAGGCGGAGTGGGAATATGCCGCAAAGGGCGGACTGCTGGACGCTCTTTATCCGTGGGGCAATCAGCGGCAGGCGGACGGAAAATTCTTTGCTAATTATTGGCAGGGGCAATTTCCTCATGAAAACACAGGAGCGGACGGTTTTCTCGGTCTCGCACCGGTCGGTTCGTTTCCGGCTAATCGGTATGGACTCTTTGACCTGGGCGGCAACGTGTGGGAGTGGTGTGGCGACCGATATTCCGCCGATTACTATCGGCGGTGTCCGCTGGACAATCCGCAGGGACCTTCGGCGGAAGAGGGGGAAACCGTTACGGTTGCCCGACTGATGCTCCGAAAAGAGAATGGTCGGTACGTTGGCGAAACGATGGGCGGGGTGGACACAGTTGCACTTCGAGTGATTCGCGGCGGCTCTTTTTTGAGTGCCGAAAACTCTGATGCGGGCTATCGGACGACGGCACGCGGCAGTCAACCGCAGTCTCTTTCGTTTCAGGATGTCGGTTTCCGCTGTGCCCAGTAGTGTGCGCCCAGTAGTCCCTATCGTTCGGCGATTTCCGTCATTAAACCGGCATCTTTTTTGCCTTCGACGACGGCATCGGCAAGGCAACGGAAGATGACCTCTATCGAGCGGATCGAATCGTCATTGCAGGGAATCGCCAAGTCAATTTCGTCAGGATCAGAATCGGTGTCAATGAGTGCCACCGTAACGATGCCCAGTTTTTTCGCTTCCCGAACAGCATTGTGTTCCTTACGAGGGTCAATGACGACCATCGCTTCGGGGAAACGATTCATTTCCCTAATACCGTTGAGGTTTCGGTACATTTTTCGGTATTCTCGCTGGAGCGACGACTGCATTTTTTTCGAGTATGTGTGCAGTTGGTCGCCATTGAGGATTTCTTCCAGTTGTTTGAGTCGGGTCAATCGGCTGCGGACGGTCTTGAAGTTTGTCAAGGCACCGCCGAGCCAGCGTTCCGCCACGTAAGGCATTTCGCAACGGATTCCTTCATTTTTGACCGTTTCCGTTGCCTGCCGCTTGGTTCCGACGAAGAGAATCAGACTTCCCTGAGCGGCAACTTGGCGGAGATATTTTTTGGCACGCAGGATACCTCGGACAGTTTCCCGAACGTCAATGATGTGAATGTTTTTTCTGCGTCCATAGACATAGGGACGCATTTTGGGATTCCACTGACTGGAGCGGTGTCCGAAATGGACTCCGGCATCAATCAGTTCCTGTATGGAGACAGGCGGCTGAACTGAAGACATAGTATTTCGCTTTCTATCGTCCTATTCTTGCGGCACACAGTCGAATAGTGGTAACTGCGTTGGGAATAGGGACTGACGGTCAAGGTAAAACGCTCTTCCGCCGGACCGAACAGCAGGAGAACAAAGGTTACAACAGTGGTTATTCTACCAAAAGGGGAGAATTCGTCAATGGGGCAGTGCGAACAGGATGCGAACGACGAAAAAACAGTCGAGAAACACTAATTTTCGGTGGACTCGGCTAATGTCGTTCGTTCTGCCCGACGGACCGCCGCTCGCTCGCTTGCCCGACGGGAACGTTCACGTCGCTCTTCAAGAGTCATGTGCCCGGTCTCCTCGTAAATCTGTGCTTGTCTTTCCCGTTTCCATTCTACGCAATCGAATCCGGGAATTGGTTTGAATTGAGAAAGGTCAAGTGTTGTCATGATGTACCTCCATAAATTTGCTAGGGGTTATGATTTCGAGTTCAGCGTAGCCAACCTTCCTGTTAACGCTCTTGTATTTTTCGTGTCGGTTGCCGACACGGAAAATTTCCCCTAAAATACCTTTCTTCGTTTTTGCAAAATCCATGAAAATTCTAGGCATCATCGGCGGTATTGGCAGTGGGAAGAGTACCGCTTCGGCACTGTTTCGGCAGGCGGGAGCGGCGGTAATCAGTGCCGATGCTATCGGACATCAGGTACTCTTGTTATCCGATGTAAAGAAGGCAGTGCATGACCGTTGGGGATCGGCAGTTTTCAGCGAAGACGGCGAAATTGACCGGCGAAAATTGGCGGCTATCGTCTTTGCCGATGAAAAGGAACTTATCTACTTAAAATCCTTGACGCATCCCTTGATTGCCGAAGAAGTCAATCGGCAACGGAAAGACCATGAGCAGAATGGGGTACAACTCTGTTTGCTGGACGCTCCACTGTTACTGGAATCGGGCTGGGAACATTTGGCGGATCAGATTGTTTTCCTAAACGCACCGGCGGAGGTGCGTTGGAATCGGGTCAAGAGTCGTGGCTGGTTGCAAACCGAGTGGCACCGGCGCGAGGCGGCGCAGTTTTCGGTGGAGGAAAAAAAACGCCGGGCACATATTATTCTCGACAATTCCGGCGATCCCGAACATCTTCGAACACAAGTAGAGGCACTTTTAGAAGAAAAACATGCATTTTGATCCTGTTGACGGTATAGATACGCTCTAATTTATTCTGCCAATTTTAAGTTCATGCAAAATCCGCGAAATCCGGTTTTGATGCCGAGCGAGTTCTTCAATCGCCCGCTTGAAGGGACTTAAATCGGCATCTGGTATTTCCAACGCCCGCTTGATTTCAGCATCGTAACGAGCGGTGCGCTCATTCACCCGACGCTGCATCGAGTGAATCATCCGTAGTTCTGCCAACAGTTGAATCAGCGGCTCTTCTCCGCCGCCTGGCGGTTGCGGACTCTCTGTATTTTCCTGACGCTTCCGCACTTCCGCTTTTGCGGCGTGAATGGCTTCCAACATTTCCTGCAATGCGTCGATGACAGCATCGACAACGAAGAGCGTGGTCGCATCCACAGACGTTTGCGCCAAACGATTTTTCACGTCCGTCATATCGAATCGGGCTTGCAACAGCGATTCCACCATGGCTTGTGCCGTTCCATCTTCCCGAAGGAGCAGCAGTGCCGACTCCGCATCCTCAATGACCGATTGCTGATCGACCGCCAATCGATCAGCCCGGATTTTGGTCTGCCGTGTTTCCGGCAGCGATTCTCCTGACATTTCGTGGAACAACGTTTCGGTTTGCGAACGGATCGTCTGTTCCTGTTGTAACATTCGCTTGAACCGCTCTCCTAATTTTTCGAGCGTTTGCATCAATTCTTCTTCCCGAAGTTGACGGAGAATTTTTTCCAGTTCTTCTTTGACCCGCTGCAACTCTGCGATTGCCTCTTCTATCGTTTCAACGGCTTCCTCTTTTTCTGCATTCCGAAGTTTTTCTTCCGCTTGTTTCATTCGTTCAAGAGCCGCATGCAATGTCCGCTGCGTCGGTGTCGACGGTGTTGACTCCTGACTTCCATCATCTGACTCCTGACTCCTGACT
>Ga0123353_10011747_pt1 | contig 12366 bp, 16 predicted proteins | sample TergutLab28metaG_3_FD_92763 | JGI IMG/M metagenome (GOLD analysis project Ga0123353, IMG submission 92763) | Labiotermes labralis P3 segment gut microbial communities from Petit-Saut dam, French Guiana - Lab288 P3 | ecosystem: Host-associated > Arthropoda: Insects > Digestive system > Gut ... | reverse complement strand
CTTAGCTGTTTCCATCTCCCCGCTTTTGTGGTATCCTTTTCTTGACCCATTCCTGCCACCTCCGTTGCTTTTCGTCTTGCAACTTACAGTGTATCGGATTCCGCTGCGCATGGGTCGCTTTTTCTTCACTTCGGGCATTTCATTTTACAACTTGCCGAAACAGGGCGCAGGGCGCAGGACACTTTTCACCGCTTTCACCCCCAAAACTGCGGCCAACGTGTTGGACGATTGCAATCGTCCCGGCGTATCACAACACGGCTCACAAAAGCCGCGTTTTTATATACCCAAAATATAGATGCCAAAAATTTTTACCATAGCATGCTATGGTATCCCTGTCACTACTTGACAGGGATACCATCTCTCCACTTGCCGCAAAAAATAAAAAACCGCACCCAAGCGCGTTACCATAAAAACCTAATAATAAGAACAGAAAGGCGTTCAAAATGAAAAAGATCATCACCCTAACCCTCGCACTCCTCCTTCTCGTCCTCGCCGCCTGCGGGGGAACACCGCAGGCCGAACCCGAAGCGCAGGGAAACACCGCTCAGCCCGCCAAGGCGACGACGGAACCCACAATCGTGCCGACCGAAGAGCCCACGCCTGAACCCAAAGAAGAAGTGACAAGCTTATACAATCCCGGCGATATTGCTGTGATCAATGCAATCATCGATAATAACGGGCTGGCATGGCTGCTGGAGAAAGCCGACCCCGCCGACGGCAGTTATGTGCCAAAGGGCTGGGCAGGGGACTGGAATTCGGAAACCGGTCACGGGCAGTATGGCATCATTTGGTCGGAAAACGCAACTATAAGCGTGTTTTGAAGTTTGTCTTTTTGCATTGCGGATTAACGGGTACATTGGATGTTTCCAGTCTTACAGCTTTGGATGAGCTTGGGTGTATGACGAACAACTTAACTGGGATAAACGTTTCGGGACTTACGTCTTTGAAGATAATTGGGTGTCCCTACAACCGAATAACCGAGCTTGATCTTTCCGGTTTAACGTCTTTAGAGGGGCTCTTTTGCGCGGGAAATTCTCTGACTGAATTGAATCTTTCCGGCGCTGCGGCTTTAAGGGGTCTCTGGTGCGAGTTCAACGAACTATCCGTGCTGAATCTTTCCGGTCTCACAGCTTTGAAGCTGCTTGCGTGTACCAATAACGCGCTAATTGCGCTGGATGTTTCCGATCTTGCAGCTTTGGAAAGATTCAATTGCAGTGATAACCAACTGACCGAGCTGGATGTTTCCGGCCTTACGGCTTTAGAGATACTCGAGTGCACGAATAACCAACTAAGTTCCCTCGCGCTTTGTCCCACGGCGCGTTATACGATTTTGCGTGTCTACTCCAATCGCTTCACGGACAAGAGTCAAATCACAGGCTTTAATCTCGCCCTGTGGGATACGGGTGATTTTATTTACTCTCCGCAGAATTCCTGAAGACGCGCCCCGTCCGAGTATACTTAACACAGGTAGACCCGTGCCAAGGCGTACTGTCGGGTTCTTTTGGTTGTCGTAACTGCGCGGATGCTCTCAAGCTTGACGAGCAACATGCTAAACATCGCCTATTCCCGTTTTGGGATTGCATTGCGCCGAGCTTCGCGATATAATCACCATATAAAAGCGGGGGAGCGAAACATGAAAAACACAGCTTTCTACAAGGGCATCAGCAAGGTTTGGGCGCCGGGCGGGGTGGAGATAGGTTCCCTCCTCGACCTGCTCGCGGACATCGTCGGCAGCGCGCTGTTTGCCGCCGGGCTCGTCTGCTTCGCCGAAAACGCGCAGTTCGCGCCGGGCGGTATTACGGGCATCGCGCTCATCATACGCCACTATTTCCCTATCGTCCCCCTCGGTCTCTGCGCGATGCTGCTGAATATCCCCCTCATTCTGCTCACCTATAAGACTCTGGGCGGTTGGCGCTATTTCGTCAAGGCCTTACGCTCCAGCATCGTGCTGACCCTGATCATGGATCTCGTGTTCCCGCACCTCCCCACCTATACGGGCGAACCCATCCTGGCCGCGCTCTTCGGCGGCCTGCTTGCGGGCATAGGCCTCTCCTTTATCTACATGCGCGGTTCCTGCGTCGGCGGTTCGGATTATATCATCTTCGCCGTCAAAAAGAAGCGGCCCCACCTCTCCTTCGGCGCCGTATCGATGGCCGCGGATCTGGTGATCATCCTCTCCGGCTGGCTGGTGTTCGGGAATATCGACGCAGTTCTGAAAGGTCTGGTGATGACAATCGCCTTCTCTTTCGCCGCCAACAAACTGCTCTATGGTGCGGGCAGCAAGAAACTGACCGTCATCATCAGCGAACACGGCAAGGAGATCGCGGCCAAGATATCCACACATTTCGAGCGCGGTTCCACGCTCATCAAGGGCATGGGCGCCTATTCGGGCAGTGAAAAAGACGTGCTCCTCTGCGCCTGCGACAAGAGCCAGTCCGCCACCGTGCACAGGCTGGTGTATACCATCGATTCGCACGCGCTGATCATGCAGGCCACGCTCGACGAGGTGCGCGGGGAAGGGTTCAAGGAATTGGAAAAGGAAGCATGAAGCGGGCGCTCATCGTAATGAACCCCAAGGCGGGTTTGAAAACCGCCAATCGCTATCTGGCACAGATCTGCGATCTGTTCTGCGCGGGCGGCATTCTGCCCACCGTATACCTGACCCAACAGAGCGGGGACGGTATCTATGCCGCCGAGCATTTCGCGCCCGGTCAGGATATGCTGGTCTGCATAGGCGGGGACGGCACCCTGTCGGAAGCCATCGAGGGCCTGCATGCCGCCAAACTGCGCATGCCCATCGGCTATATCCCCGCGGGAAGCACGAATGTCACCGGCGCCAGTCTGCATCTCTCCCGCGGCATCCTGCGCGCGGCACGGGACATCCTGCGCGGCGAGGAGCGCGTGTTGGATTTGGGAGAGATGAACGGTAAGCCCTTTTGCTATGTGGCCAGCTGCGGCGCGTTCACCCGCGTAACGTATGCCACGCCGCAGCCGGTTAAAAATGCGCTCGGATATCTCGCCTATGTTCTGGAAGCGACCCGCGAAGTATCCAACATCACCCGCATCCCCATGCACATAGAGACGGACGAGCAAACATTTGAAGGCGAGTTTCTGTTCTGTGCCTATTCCAATTCCACCTCCGTGGCCGGTGTCGTCAAACTGCACGAGGAGAAACTCAGTCTCAGCGACGGGAAAATGGAGCTGCTCTTGGTGCGCCGACCCAAGGATGGCATAGAACTGGGGCAGATCATCAACGCGCTGTCCCTATCGCATTTCAACACAAACCTCGTGCACTTAGTCTCCACCTCCCACGTCACGGTTCGCCTGCCCGCCTACATAGAATGGACCCGCGACGGTGAATATTCCCCCGGCGCGGAGTTGGTGGAACTCTCCTGCCTGCCCGGCGCGGCACGCTTTATTCTGCCGAAAAGGAACCCGAAAGGACGCATCCCATGAAAGAAAAGATACCTCTCTGCGATTGCAGCGCCGTGCACGCCGACGCCGTGGCGAGCGTGCGCGAAAGCGCGCCGCCAGCGGATGATTTCTACGCGATGGCAAACCTGTACAAATGCTTTGCCGACAAAACGCGCGCCCAACTGCTCTGGTCGCTCTGCCGGGAAGACCTGTGCGTCTGCGACCTGGCCCTGCTCCTCGGCATGACAAAATCCGCCGTCTCCCACCAACTGAACACCCTGAAACTGTCCAACCTGGTAAAATATCGCCGCGAGGGCAAGTTCGTCATCTACTCCCTGGCCGACGACCACGTGCGCGACATCCTCGAAAAAGGCATGGAGCACATTCACGAATAAATAAAGAACCTGTAAAAACTGAAAAAGAACTTGCTTTTTCCCCAATAGTCCGCTATAATTCCCTGCGGTGCACAAAGCAAGCTGATGTAGCTCAGTCGGTAGAGCACCTCATTGGTAATGAGGAGGTAGGCAGTTCGAATCTGCTCATCAGCTCCACAGGAAAAGCCCTATTTTAGGGCTTTTTTTGATGCTCGGACTTTTTTGAGTGTGACGAAAACGGCTCGAAAAGCGGTTTTGACCCAAATGTTGACCCAAACACCCCCGAAAAACCCAGACGCCGTGCGGCTTTGCGGGTTTTTCCATTTTTCAAATTAGAAGGAGAAAGAAAATGACATCACACGAATACGCCCTATCGATTTTGAATTATCAAAAGCATCAGAATCCAGACCTCAAAGACGAAGCCGCCGCCATTGAAGTGGCACAGCTTATCAGCGGAACCCTTATTTACCGACTGTATGAAAGTCTGCACAACATCGGATACGATATGAACGCAGTCACCGTGCGTCTTGTATTGCTGCACGATAATGGAAGTCCTGATGGACTGCTCTACTTTGTGTTCATTTTGTGCGACGCGGCAAACGAGGCGTTGCCGCCTCGTTTTGATATTATGTCAGCGAATCCCGCCCTCAATCCTTATCTCGCTGATGCGATTATGGAAGATTGGTTGGCGTTTCATGAGGACTATGGAACATAGTGTTCACTTGTTACCCATCATACTCCGCGTCCTTGAAACTTTGGTTGTTTCTGATTAGTGTGTCGAACGAAACTGGCTTGAAACCATTGATGTCAACGCCAGCATTCAGCAAATTCGGCATACTGCGAAGGAGCGGAAAATAATCCGCGCCCCTGCTGTTGTGAATGTGGCCATGAATCATGAAAGTACCCTTTGGCATGCCGCTCCATGTCATCATCGGATAATGGCAGAGGGTAATCCTACGCGCGCCGTCGTTGAATACAATCATCATCTCTACACTTTCAAAGTAGAGTGAGAGGTCGGTTCGCTTCATCCATTCCTTGTCGTGGTTGCCGATGATTAAGTGCTTCTTTCCATTAAGCCGTTGCAAGTATTCCCCCGCCGGAACCTTGTTGCGGAAGAACAAATCACCAAGGATATAGACGGTATCATGCTGGCTAACGGCTGCGTTCCAGTTTTCAATCAACACTTCGTCCATCTCTGTTACCGATTGAAACGGGCGGTTGCAGTGACGAATAACATTTATGTGACCAAAATGATGGTCTGCTGTGAAATAAAACATTGCTACCCTCGCTTCATAAAAATCATGGTTATTCATAAACCAATTCATAGTATAGCAGAGATACAGCGCATTGTATTGTGTGTAAGCGAATTATGAAATGAGGAATCGTACCAAAATGTAAGCGATTCCTCAAAGCTCAAATTCATGACGAAAACATATTGACTATGTTTTGGTCTGTTATCAAATTATGATAACAGACCTCATATCCAATGGTGCAAACACATTCACATTTTGCACCCTTGCACCCTTGAGGTGATTCGGTTGAAAAAACCCAGTAATGGCGCGGATTTCCGCGATAACTCAAGGGTGCAAAAGCCCTCAGTATTTTGCACCCTTGGTTTGCACCCTTGCCATTCAACAACGTAAAGAGGTTTGGTATCAAAATGATACCGAACCACAAGACAGTTTCCGAAAGGGACTGTCTTTTCATATACCCAAATAAAAAACAGGAAAGGAAAACAACATGAACAAATTCACCAAGTACCAAATGGCGGGAGAGGTGGAAAGCACCACCGCCGCGAAACTGCTCTATCTTCTGCTGCTCGACACAGCGGATGCAAAAGGCGAAATCACCATCCCACAGAAGCAAGTAGGCGCGGCGTTGGGCATGAGCCGCAACACGGTCAGCCGCAACTTCCATAGGTTGCGGGAGCAGGGACTCATTGATGTGGTCACCCAGCATGACATCTACCGCGGGCAGCTTCCCAACAAGTATGTTGTCCGTGAGGGATAGTGGTATGAGGGTACAGCTCACAAAACAGGAATGCATCTGGCTAAGAGAACTTGCGAGGAAAGACAAAGAGCAAGCCGCAACCCTGTATGAATCCAGTCCTGATCGCCTATTCCTCTTACGGCGGGACAACATGGCAGACCTTGAAGGCAAGCTGAACGCCGCAGTACAGAGGGAACTGGAACGGGACGGGAGGGATGAGAGATAACAAGTTCCATTTAGATATGCGCCACTGATAATCAAGTGGTTTTCTTTTGCAAAAAACATGAAAGGAAATTAACTATATGACCAAAATCATAGCCTTTGCGAATCAAAAGGGAGGGGTCGCTAATGGAAAGTAAAACAATATGCTAAGTCCTCCCTTGAAAGTGTAGTAATGGGGCGAAAAATCGAGGGAAGGACTTTGCATAATATTTTGGTCACTTTCCGAGATTTTTCAGCCAGTCCAGCAGATCTCCGTCCCTTTGCCAGACGAGGGTTTCCGAAATCGGCGCAGGGCTGGGGTACGCCAACTCCAGTGCTTTGCGTTTGAAGTGTTCATCGGCTCTGGCATAAACCTCTGTGGTGCTGACATCGGCGTGGCCAAGCAGGTCACGGATATATACCAGATTGACGCCGGATTGCAAAAGGTGCATCGCTTTTGAATGCCGCAGGCAATGGGGCGAAAGCGTTTCCGGCAGGGCTGTGTTTCCCGCCATGTGTGCCTGCTCTAGATATTTGGCAAGAATATATGCCACGCCGGCACGGGTGAGTTTTTTGCCTGCGCGGTTGCAGAACAGCGGATAGCCGCCATGTGCGGCATAATCCCTGTCATGCTCCTCCAAATACTGCCGCAGCAGCTTTTCGGTAGGCGCCATAATCGGCACAAGCCGGGCCTTGTTCCCTTTGCCCGTCAAGCGGATCACTGTGGGGCTGGACAGGCGAACGTCATTCATCCGCAAATCTACCAGTTCCTGCACACGGGCGCCAGTGTCATAAAGCAAACTCAGCAGGGCGAGATCACGCCTCCCTGTGGAAGCTGAAGCGTCCGGCTGTTTAAGCAGTGCCTGTATACCGTCCAAGGTCAGATAAGACATCACTTTTTTCTGTGTTTTCTTGTAGGGAATGGAAAGGATATCCTGACACCGGCTAAGAAGCTGGGGCATTTCATACTGCAAATAGCGGTAAAACGCATGAATTGCGGCAAGTCTGTTGTTGCGGGTGCCAGCGCAGCAGTTTCGGTCATCTTCCAACCAAAGCAGGAACTGTTCCACCAGACCATGATCAATTTGCGAGAGCGCCAGCTTTTCCGGTGGCAATCCTTGCTTGTCCTTACAATATTGTAAAAACAGAGAAAAGGTATCCCGGTAAGAGCGGATAGTGTTCACGCTCCCGCCGGCCTGCCCGGGCAGATAAACCCCCAGGTAACGACTGAGCTGCAAGGCAAAATCCGTTTGCTTCATAGGTTGTCACCGCCCGGAATCGCATAGGCGCATGTCTGTTCCACCTGTCTCACCACATCCGGGTACACTTCCGCCGTCAGCCGGAGGTAACGCGAAGTGGCGCTGAAAGATTTGTGCCCCATAAAAACAGACAGGACGGGCAGCATTGCTGTCAAGTCTTCGCCGTTTTGCACCCATTTTTGCAAGGTGTGAACCGCAAAGGTATGCCGTAAATCGTGCAGCCGCGGCCCGTTCCCTTTGCCGCCGTAAGGTATTCCGCCTTCCCATAATATCCGGCGGAACCGCCCGTATACCGTATTTGGGCTTAAAATGCTTCTGTCCGGGGCCATGAAAAAGAAATCATCGGCATTTGCCCAAGGAATCACATCGTTTTTGTATTCCCGCAGCAGCTCTGCCAGCGACAGGGCAAGAGGTATCAATCGGTCACGTCCGTTTTTTGTTTCGCGCACCGTTAGTATTCCACATTCCAAATCCACATCGCGGCATCGCAGGCCAACAGCTTCTGAAATCCGGAGTCCGCATCCATACAGCAATCGCAGCAGGACAGGCAGGGATTTATGGATATTTCTGGACTGTGGGATTGGGCGAACGTTATCCGAAGCACGAAACAGTTTGCCTATTTCTTCATGAGTGAAAATATATGGTGTAAAGCTACCTGGGTTCCAGTGTGATTGCGGCGGGATAGCACAAACCTCGCAGCCCATCTGTTTCAGATATTTGCCGAACTGGTTTACACAAGAAATTCGGTGCATCCGGCTCTTTTTTGCTTCGCCCTCCCGCGGGGATGTCCAATCTGCAATCAGCTCCTTAGTCAATGTGGGCTTTTCCAGCGGATAACTCTCGGCAAAACGGCAGAAACGACCGAGAACCTTTGTTTCACTGTAATATTTATATCCCTGCGCCTGTTTGAACTCAATGAAACTGTCAGCGAGTTCAGCAAATATGCCAGTCATTTTGATTGGTGTCTCAGTAATCATTACCGCACCTCCAATGCACACTGGCGCAGCTTGTCAACGCTAATGGAAAGATAGGCGGCAGTGGTATTTGTGCTGGCATGGCCTAGAATCTCAGAAATGACTGGTAGCGGCACGTTTTCCTCCAGCAATCTGCTGGCTAAGCTGTGTCGCAGGGCATGAGGCCCGCGCTTCTTTGTCCCTGTTTCTTTCAACAAATCTGCCCTGCTGAGCCGATTTGAGACAAGGGTATACATTCCGCTGGCTGTGCAGGGATGAATCGGCAACCTGTGCTTCATGAAAACATTTTGACAGTTGCAGTCCGGCCTGCCGAATTTCAGATAATCAATGATTGCAAGCCCAACGTCCTCCAGCAGCGGTAGTGTCAAAGGGCGTCCGGTCTTTCGTTGTGTCAATGAAATCCTGTTTCCTTCCCAGTCGATATTTTCAAATTTCAAGTTTACAACGTCTCCCGAACGAAGCCCAAGCCGGGCAATCAACAACAGTATGGCATAATCCCGCTTTCCGACAGGGTTGCTGCGATCAACGGATTCCAACAGCTTCGTCACATCTTCGCGGGAATACGCGGATGGAAGGCGTGACCGTTTTTCATAATGCACATTCGGCGCGAATTCCGTTAGATCTTCCGAATGATATCCGTTCTTGAAGCAAAAGGCTAAAAACTGCCGCACCGTCCGCATCATATGATCCTTGCTTGAACTGGTAAAACCTGTGATGAACCGCAAAAATCCGTGAATATGTGCGCCTGTAATCTGGGGAACCCCGATCACAGACTGCGATTCTAGATACCTGAAAAAACGTTCCAGATATAGGCTGACCGTGCCCATGTTTTTCTCAACGATACCCTCAAAGCGGCGGTATGTCAGAAAAGCATCTGTTGCCGTGCGAAAAGCCGACGGGATGGCATATTCCCCCGTGCTTCTTTTCAAAACCGCTGCGCCGTGAAGCTGAAACTCAGACAGCTTTCGCAAATAGCGCAGCCGCTCAGCGTTGCTGTGATTAGGCAACGCCGTCACATTGAACCTATGCTTCTTACGAAGAAACGCCACCCCAACATCCGTGGTGTATGCTTCAATTCCTTCCGAATTCATAAATTTCAACAACTGATTGGTGGTGTAATAAAATTGACGAATCGAACCTTTGGCATACCCCCCTTTTTCCAGGCACTCGCCCACCCGGGCGATGGTTTGTTTGATTGTTGCTTGTTCCATTTCTCTGAAACCTCCAAAATTTATTTTTGCCTTGCGGCTTCTAAAATTTTGGAGTGTTATGCAAAGTTAATCAAGACAAAACTTGCTATTCTTCGCGGCTTTTGTTTTCATCTTTGCATATTATCTTGCTTTCCATTAGCCGTCCCCCCCTTCTCGTGCGCTATTGCGACTACTTTACAATTTAACATTATGAAACTACTCCTTCCTTCATAGAATTAGCCGCCCTTTAACAGGACGGCTATGTATTGATACCTATCTCTCGAAAACTGCCTTGCGGTTCGATATGCGTTTTTTATCGGATGGCTATGCGGATGTTGCTGTAATCAAAGTTAGCGGGTTTCAAGATAAGGTCACACAGGATGTGGAGCAGGGTTGCCGTGCCATATTGCCTGCTGTCTGCGTAAAAGTCATTGTCGAGCATAAAGGGGCGCACCATTCCATTCGGCTTGTCGGAAAGATATAGGCGATCCCTGCCCCACACCTTGTTGCGGAGATACATAAGGCAGTCACGTTGTTCTTGATTACAAGTTTGAAGTAACAGCTTGAAAACACCGCGCCAGTTTTTCACAGCCACGCGTTTCTCTCCGAAAATACACCGCAGACGCCTTTTTGCCAATGAACAGACAGGTCGCTGTGGTAAACGGATAAATATATTCGCGCTCTGTTTCATTGTAGTGCATTTGTGTCACCCCCTTCTTTTTTCTCATTATATATTGGCGGGGCAGTGGGTGCCAAAGGTACAAATCGTGCTTGCACCATTACTGATTCTTGTATTCGGTCGCTTCGCTGGTAACGTCGTACTCCAACCAATCCTCAATGATGGCAGCAGATAAGATGGGAACAAGTGCGCCATTGGCACTTATCGCGGAGAACTGTGCCGGAACAATGAAGTCAACTGCGTTCGCCAAGATAAACAGAAAGTAAATCAAGCCAAAATGGTTTTCGCTATCATACAGGCTTTCAAGGTGCTGTGTGATGGCATCCGTGTCATAGCCATTTACCCATGAAGATTCATACAACAAATAGGTGAAACCCCCGCTGACGAGTTGTGCGGCTTCATAAGCACTTGGTTCATCAATCGGGTGGGGTAATGGGTTTTCCCTTTTCTCATCCAAAATAAATTGGATATATTCATCGGTTGTCATAAGCAGTTCCTCCTCTGTTTTATTGTGGGCAAATTGCGGTTTGCCCACAATAAATGCCCTAATTTATGTAAATAAAAATGCTTCTGTTAAGACGCAAAAAACCCGCAAAGCCTTACGCCATGCGGGTTTTTTATGGAGCTGATGAGCAGATTCGAACTGCCTGCCTCTTCATTACCAAGGAAGTGCCCTATCGAGCCTTTTGTGCCTTGAAATGCCCTATTTTACTGACTTTTTTGAAATCGAATTTCCCCGAAAACTCGTTTTGACCCAAAAGTTGACCCAAACGGGGATGAACTCGGATGAAACGGGATGGACTATCCGGTTAGCAGCCAGTCTAACAGATTGACTTGCTTTATGCCCTCATAATCTCCCGTAATGAAATCAAGCGTGAGAAGGTATTTCGGGTAATTGTCGCTGACTTTTCGGAGCGGATCAACTTCTCGTTCCCGAACCGACTCATCAAGCGCAGTCATAGCCACTTGATAATACTCCTTTGTGTTTTGCTTGGTTGCAACAAAGTCAATCTCTTTTTCGTCGATTTTGCCAATGTTCACCCGATACCCACGATGGAGCAGTTCCAAGTATACGATGTTCTCAATTTGATGGCCGACATCGGAGTTGGATGTGGAAAGCAAATGATTCCGCAAGCCCGTGTCAACAATATAATACTTGCCAAGGGTCTTTAATAGATTCTTCCCCTTGATATTATATCTCTCGACAGGGTAAAACAGAAAACTGTTTGCCAGGGCTTTTACATATCTGTCAACCGTCTTCTGCGTGATTTTTCTGCCCGACTTGGTGATATAGTCGGTTATATTAGCGGTTGATATGGGACTGCCCACATTGCTGCAAAGGTATTTGATAATATTCTTCAACAGCCCAACATCGCTTACCCCTTTGCGGGCAACAACGTCCTTTACAATAATGGTATTATAGATGCCCTCCAAATACTGGTCGGATAGCGCCATGTCACTCCCAAGCTGGGTGACAATAACGGGAAAGCTCCCCATGTTCAGGTAGTTCATAAACGCTTGGTTCTTGTCGTTGTTCTCGCTTGCGGCAAAGAACTCCGCAAAGGAAAATGGCAGCATTTTGATTTCAACATAACGGCCCGAGAGCAGCGTCGCAAGCTCACCGGACAGTAAATCCGCGTTAGAACCGGTGATATAAACGTCGGTGTTCTTTTTGATATAGATACTGTCAACTGCTTTTTCAAACCCCTCGCAGCGCCCAACCTCATCAATGAAGATATAAGTCATCCTGCCTTTTTGCAATTTGGACAGCAGAAAATCGTGCAGAGCCTTGTAGTTGTGCAAAGGCTCCATGCCAACATCTTCAAGATTGATGTGGACGATTTGGCTTTCATCCACGCCATTGCTTTTCAAGTGTTCTATATACAACTCAAACAAAGTTGACTTACCACAGCGCCTAACGCCTGTTACGACCTTGATAACATCAACCTCTCGGAATTTAATTAGGTTTTCTAAATACTGTGGACGCGGAATCAAACTACTCATAGCATATCACCTCGGCAACAAGATAACAGAAATTCTTGAAAATGTCAAGTTATTTTCCATTTGGAAAATAACTTTGCATTTCAATGACTTTTTGTCTGATGAATTGACTGCTTTACATCGACGCCAATAGCGGTTGCATATTTTATGTGCGAATAATATTTCATCTTGCACTTTCTATCACTAAACAGGCGTATCACCGCTCCCTCACCTTTGCTGACTTCGTTTTTGCTGCCCGTTCTTGTTCAGCGATGCGCCGCTTCATGACGGTATATTGCGCCAGAG
>Ga0123353_10011746_pt1 | contig 12367 bp, 8 predicted proteins | sample TergutLab28metaG_3_FD_92763 | JGI IMG/M metagenome (GOLD analysis project Ga0123353, IMG submission 92763) | Labiotermes labralis P3 segment gut microbial communities from Petit-Saut dam, French Guiana - Lab288 P3 | ecosystem: Host-associated > Arthropoda: Insects > Digestive system > Gut ... | reverse complement strand
TGATCCGGTGTTTTACCTGCCGCAAATGGGCAGGACGATGGCGGAACTCACGTCGGCGGAAAAAAATGTGGTGAGCCACAGGGGGAAGGCGGTCAGGCGTATGCATGACGACATTGACGTATTTCTCTCAAAGGGGGCGACATAACGACTATGCGCACAAAAACCGGACGGTACCCGCCGGTATACGTTATAAATAAAACGCGTCCGCACCGGGCGGCGGCGTATATAATTGTTTTTATATTGGTTTTCCAAATTGCGGCCGGCGCGGCGTTCGCCGCCGCGCTGAATGTGGACGCGAAGGCTTGCATCATAGTCGACGCGGACACGGGCGAGATACTGTACGAATACAATTCTACACAGCAGCTTGTACCTGCGAGCATGACCAAACTCATGACGCTATACCTAGTATTGGAAAATATTGCCGAAAATCGTTTATCGTGGACGGATCGGGTTACGATCAGCGATTATTCAAACCTGATATCGCGCCAACCGTCGTTGAGTTCCTTCCGGCTTCCGGCGGGCGCCAAGTATACGGTAAAAGAACTGTTTTACGCGGCCGCGTTGAATTCGTCAAACGCCGGTTCGATCGCACTCGCGGAGCATATCGGCGGGGGGAGCGAGGGCGCTTTTGTCGATATGATGAATGAAAAAGCGCGTGCGTTCGGGTTGACTGACGCCGTGTTTGTCAACAGTTGCGGGTTGAATAACGCCGATCTGTTCGGGCACCACGCCAAGGGGACGGGCTCTCGCGACGATTCACGGCTGTCCGCGCGCTCGATGGCGACCATCGCGTTCAGGCTTGTCAATGACTATCCCGAATACCTCGATTTTTCCGGTTTGCCGGAGGTGACGATACGCGAAGGCGAACCCGATCAATTGCTCATAAAGTCGACAAACAGGATGCTCGGGAACGGCGTATACGCCATTGACGGGGCCAAAGGCCTGAAAACAGGGTATACGTTCAACGCAGGGTTTTGTTTCGCGGGTTACGCGGAACGCAGATCAGGGCGTTTCATTTCGATAGTCATGGGCGCCCCAACGACCGAGGAGAGGTTCCGCGGCAGCGGACGGCTGTTGAATTTCGGTTTCGCGATCGCAGAAGGGCGCGAGAACCGCCTGGTTGAACAGGCGTATGCGTATCTGTACCCGGATTGTATAAAATATTACGACAAGACGATAAACGGCGCGATCCCGCTGCTCACGCTCGGCGACACGGGATTTGGCAAAATGGGCAACGGCAGGGCCGACGTACTGGTGTTGAACGGCAATATGTACTGCGTGTCGAAGCGCGGATACGTCACGCGGCTAGACGATCCCAGCGGCGTGGGAACGGCGGCGATGACTTTTTTTAACCGCGAAGACGAGGTAAAACTCGCCGGGGAGAAGGGACTTGCGGAATTGGAAAACGCGCTGCTGCAGGTTATCGACGATACGGCGGGTTACAGTTATTGCTTTAAAATAGAAGGCGGGATCAGGGCCTATATAATAACAACCGTGAGCAACGCCGGTATGGAATATCCCGGTTTGAACGGCTCCGGCCGGGGAACGGTCGTCGGTTTTTGGAACCACGCCTCCGAAAACGATATCCTCCGGCACGGTTTTACGTTTTATTTCCTTGACGGGGACAGGCGCGGCGGCGGTATACTGACGGACGCGCGGTTCAATGACCTGACGGTTAAGATAGACCGCATCGAACCGATGGAGTCGGTTTTTACACCCGGCGCGAATATCATGATAACGGTTCAATAAATTTATAGTTTTCGATATAATTAATATTTTGTAAATTTTTTACACAATTTGACTTGAAGTATTTTTTTATGTATAATAATCAGGTTAAGAAGATTATCAATGACTACAGAACGTTTAGCATTATATATGACATGCTTACGGGAGGCTGAACAGTGAACAGACCGCAAAAGATCTTTACCGCGGTTATCGTGGCGGCCTTACTGCTTGTATCGACAGTTTGTATGCCTTTCGCCGAAGGCCGCGGGATTGTCGTGGCGGAGTTGCTCAATATTCGCGTATCTCCGGACAGGGACGCGCAGGTTACGGGCAGGCTCACGCAGGGCGCCGAGGTAAAGATAACAGACACAAAAGACGACTGGTACCAGATATCATATGGGGGCGGCGACACGGGATGGGTGGTCGCCGAGTATGTAAAAGCGGATTTTGACGTCATCCAGGCTACGACAGACAACGTAAACGTCAGAAAAAGCCCGAGCACAGACGCCACCGTTCTCACACAGATCAATAAATTCGATCGCTTTATCGTAGTCGGCAATTTTAACGACTGGTTCAAAATTAAGATGGAAAACGGCGATACCGGATGGGTCAACGACCAGTACGCGATCATCACGGGCGTGATCAGCCGGGGCGTTATGGACGGCGAGGACGTGCGCAGCCAGAGTACGATAGCGAATGTCCGCGAACCGGTGAGATCCACGGTTAAAATGGCCATCAAAGGCAGCAACGTCAATTTCCGCGCAAAGCCGGATCTCGACTCGGAGATAGTGGCTACGCTTACAAACGACGAAGTGGTCACGGTAACGGACAACCTCGGCGAATGGCGGCGCGTAAAAACGGCGGACGGCAAAACGGGCTACGTCAATAAAATGTTCCTGAAGGAGATAAAACCCGTACAGGTGCCGGTCGCCGGTTCCACTGACAGTTCCGGAAAAACGGTTATTGCCAGGGGCGGCGGCGGTTCGAGCGGATCCTCCTCCTCGTCATCTTCGTCCTCTTCATCGGGCGGCGGCTCTTCCAAGGCGGGTTCAAACCTTGTCGCGTACGCCAAACAGTTTATGGGCATACGTTACAAATGGGGAGGCACCACGACAAAGGGGTTTGACTGCTCCGGATATACGCAGTACATAATGCGCCATTTTGGCGTGAGCATCCCCCGGGTATCCAGGGATCAGGCTCAGGGCGGTACGGCCGTCAGCAAGGAGAACCTGCGGGTCGGCGATTTGGTCTTCTTCGCGAGAAGCGCGACAAACAGGACCATTAACCACGTCGGCATATATATCGGCAGCGGAAACTTTATACATTCGTCTTCGGGCGGCGGGGGCAAGGGCGTCACAATCAGTAACCTGAACTCCGGTTCCTATTCAAAACGTTATGTCTGTGCGCGGCGCTATATGTCCAACGTCCCATAAAAATCCAACTATTTCTTACGTAAATTTATACCCCGGTTAGCAATACCGGGGTATTATTTTTTGTAATACTTGTCAATTTTATACATTTATGTCATAATAAGTGTACATTCTTTTAATACGCATAAAAAGAACCAAAAGGCGAAGGAAGCATCGCAGCGTGGCAAAAAAACCGTTGTTCGTGTTCGGAATCATGGTATTTGCGGGAGCGTTTTCCGCCGGCTTCAGGCCGTGGCGCCTGACATACGCGGTATTGATTGGCGCGCCCGTATACTGCGCCCTGTACGCTATATGGCAAATCCGTAAAAACCGCCGCTACGCGGCGCGGGTCATATTTATTACGGCCGTCGCCTCCGCTCTACCGATCATTGCGTATAACTTCTGTGCCGGCGTGTGGGGTGAACGCCTGTTAAAATACGGCGAACTTGACGGCGCGACGATCGGCGCGGTCATAAAAATAACGTCGCCAGCGGAGCGTTCGGGAAACAATCTCCGGTTCGAGGCGCTGCCCTTATACGTCGATGGGCATAAAGCGCCCGGCGGCGGGGTACGCATCCCTGACAAAATATTATTGTCGCTGAGGGATGATGACACTGACGATTTACGCACGCGGCTCGCATACGGGACGGTCGTACGCGTAAACGGGAGGCTCGCCAAACCCGCGCGGCAGCAAAACGAATACCTGTTTGACTACCAAAAATATTTATTTTCGAGGGGCATAGTCGCCACAATATACGCCGTGCCGGAAAGCATTTACATAGTTTCTGAACCGGATACTTTTTTCGGGGCGCCTGTCCATCCGATAGGCGTTGGCATAGCGCTGCGGAACCGGATCGAAGGGACGTTCCGCAGGTGCCTTCCGCCCGGTGAAGCCGTTTTGCTTTGTGCCATACTCCTCGGCAAAACCGACGAGTTGGACGATGATACGCGCGGCATATTCGCCGCAGCGGGCCTGCTGCACATGATGGCCGTTTCCGGGCTCCACATTGTCATACTAACAAACCTGGCGACGGTTTTGGCCAAAAAGGCGGGAGCTGGTATAAACGCCGCAAGGCTTATTTCACTGTGCATTATATGCGTGTTTGTCTTTATAGCGGGATTTTCCGCGTCCATAGTCCGCGCTGCGATCGCGTATATACTGGCCGTGCTCTCCGGATTGGCCGGTAAGTCATATGACCCCTATGGAGCGTCGGGGCTGGCGGTTTTATTATTACTGTTATATAACCCTATGCAAGTATTCGGCGCAGGGTTTATCCTGTCGTTTTCATCGGTAGTCTCGATCAACGCGCTGTCTAAAGGCATAAGAGAGCAGGTCGGAAAAATCCGGATACCGCGTTTATTTAACTCCGGAGGCCGTATACCCCCGATGTTATCCGATTCTGTGTGTATATCTCTCGCCGTATGCGCAGGCTGTTATCCCGTACAGGCGACACTGTTCCACCATTACCCGGCTTTATCCGTACTTTCAAACCTGCTGTGCGCGCCTCTCATATTCGGAACAATGGCGGCGGGCCTTCTCACGGCGGTTACGGGGTTGATCGCGCCGGCGCTGGCTCCGCTGCCGGCCTATGCGGCGGTTAATTTTTTATGGGCGATTGAACGCGTTGCGAAGACTGCGTCCGGCATACCAAACGCCTATGTCCGGACCGGCGGGTTCGGCCCGCTGTCGTTCCTGGCCTATTATACCGCGCTCGCGGTTATTTGCGGATTGGTAAGAATGTATGGAATTACCGAAGAAGGGAAGAGGGAGCGGTTTTTCTATGCCGTATCGGCGCTTGCCGCGGCCGCGTTGTTCGTCATTCTGACGAGGGGGTTGCTGTTTAACGGCGTCGGGCCTGATGAAATGGAAGTGGTGTTTTTGGATACGGGAAATTCCAACGCGGCGTATATAAATATTGCCGGCCGCTACCACGCCGTCGTGGACGCCGGCGGGACCGTCAGTTTTTCAGGATCGGATCGGGCCGGCCCGCCGGGCGGCAGGGCGCCGGAAACCAGGTTGTACGGTTATTTGACCGGGCGGGGCGTAAAAGCCATAGATCTGGCGATAGCGACGCATGGCGACGCGGATCATATCCAGGGTTTTTGGAGCGTATTGGAGGGCGTTCCGGTACGCCGTTTGATGATAGCGTATAACGCGGACGAACAGCTCGAGGAACTGGCGGCTTACGCCCGCGCGAAAGGCGTTGAGATCGTCAGGAGCGGTACGGGGGACGCCGTGCGCCTTGGCAACAGATCCGTAGTCGAGACGCTGTGGCCGGCCGAGGTCGGTAGCGGCCCGGAACTGTACGTCAATAAACTGTCGCCCAACGATATAAGCCTGGTGGTCAGGTTTGTGTTTGGTGAAATGAAGGTTTTATTTTGCGGCGATATCGGCATTGCCGTTGAAAACGACGTAATTCTGCACGCCGGGGCGGACGGGCTTGACGCCGGGATAATGAGCGTACCACATCACGGATCAAAATATTCGAGCGGAGCCGCTTTTTTGGAAACAATCGCACCGGGCGCGGCGATAGCCGGAGTCGGCGCCAACAATTACGGACATCCGTCGCCGGATGCGGTTGCGCGGTATGACGACGCGGGCGCGGTGTTTTACCGCACGGATCGCAACGGGATGATCTCTGTTATATGCCGTTCAGACGGTACATATCGAATAAAATGTTTTAATGACGCGGATAATTTGCCGGCCTGGCAAAGGAAATAATAACCCGTGCGCGGGATACAATTATTGTTGAAGCGCCGGAAAAAATATGCAATACTGATAACCGGGAGGTATGCCGTTGAGTTACGATATATTAAAACGCGAATTAAAAGATGGCGTCGCCCGCGGGTTGTACCTGTTTTACGGGCCGGAGGACTACCTGAAACGGCATTATATGGCGGAGATCGAAAGGCTAATCATCCCGCCCGAGGCAAGGGACGTCGCTTACAACCTTTTTGAAGGCAGGCCGGAACACGGCGTTTTATATGACGCGTGTACCGCCTACCCGCTTATCGGCGGCCGCCGCATGGTCGTATTGCAAAACAGCGGACTGTTAAAACAGGGCGCAGACGGCGGAGGGGGACGCCGCCGGGCGGCCGGCGCCGCGGCCAAATCCAGGCGCGTTTCACCCAAGGCGCCAAAAAAGGCCGATCCGGCGGTTGAGGACGGCAACCCGTTGGAGGCGCTTATAGACAATCTGCCGGATTTTACATGCCTGTTGATAAATGAAACGGAAGTGGACAGAAGGCTTTCGATATATAACAAAATAACCGCGAACGGCCTGGTCGTGGAATTTGCGCCCAGATCCCAGCCTGAACTCGAGGACTGGGTAAGGGCTTGCGCCGGCCGGGACGGCATGCAGTTTACGCGGGGCGCGTTAAGGCAATTCATGGAAAACGCGGGTGAATCGATGACTGCGATTAAGATGGAACTGGACAAACTGCTCATGTACGCGGCCGGCAAGCGCGGCATAACGCAGGACGACGTCGCCGCGGTTTGTAATATATCGCTCAAAACCAGGATTTTCGATCTATTGGACAATGTCCTTGCGGGACAAAAAAGACAGGCGCTCTCCGAACTGGACGCGCTGCTCGCCGAGCGCGAGCCGTCCATTAAAATCCTGACCACTCTGTCAAACCACTTGATTTTGCTGCGCCACATGAAGGGGTTTGCGGAAAGCGGGGCAAAACTGTCCGACGTGACAAAACTGATGGGATTAAACCAGTACAGGGCGGAAAAACTCTGGAGACAATGCGCCCGCATCCAACCTGAAATAATATCCAGGGCGATCGATATGTGCGGCAAACAGGATACCGCGATAAAAAACGGATTGATTGACGACGAGACCGCGTTGCGGCTGCTGGTCGCTAAAATATAGATATACAAAAACATAAAAAACCCGGCGGGGGCTGCTCCACGCCGGGTTTTGAAAAGGTCGGTTGGTTAACGGTTCTTTTTATAGTATGCCTGAATATATAACCACGCCTGTCAGGGATGGCATATACTATACAAAGAACCTATCTAGCTTCCCGCATCGTCACGTTGCTTTCAACCATATTCAGTACGAGGCTGCGAATTGAATCCAGTTGTTCGGATACATTGACGTGGGTGTTGCGGCCCATGTCCTCATGTACCCTGACATTGTTCAACGCGAGTATACTGTACATAATCATCGACGAGACAGTGTGCGTATCAAAAGGCTCGACGTCGCCGTTATCGACGAATTCGTCAAATTGCTTCTTAATAAACGCGACGCTGTACTCGAGGAACAGCTCATGATACATATCAGCGGCTATGTCGCTGTGGAATTGCTCCGATTGTACAAGCGAAATACCGTAAAACGAAAACATTTGCGAAGCTTCTTTCAACTCGTAGAAAAGGTTGTCAATCATGTCGGCAAGCGTATCCGTGTGCGGCCTGACGGCTTCAAGGCGGCTGAAGAACATCATGTACAGCTCTTGAATCCTCTCTAATACCGCTTTCCAGAGCGCTTCTTTACTTTCATAATGATTGTAAAGCGACGCCGGTTTGATGCCGACGGCGTTTGCTATATCCTTGACCGATACGCCAAAATAACCGTCCCTTGCGAACAGTGAAGCCGACGCGAGTAATATACGTTCTTTAGTGCCACTCTTTAATGTAATTTCCGTTTTGGGGTATTTTTGCCCTAAAACTTTTAAAACGGTAGGATCTCTCACTATTATCACTCCTGTTAGTAGAATTTGATCCCTAAACCGCCCCATGAAAAAATTATACCATCCATGTTAACGTTTGTAAATAAATTTGTCTGAATATTTGTTAAGTATTAACAAAGATTTGTTAGTTCTATGCGTTTTTATTCATATCTATTCATATTTGGCAATTTTTTTATATGCCTCATAGTCAATAATGTCAATTCCAAGCTCAATAGCCTTATTTAGTTTACTGCCGGCGTCTTCGCCCGCAAGCACATAATTTGTCTTTTTTGACACGCTGCCCGCCGCCTTGCCGCCCAACGCCTCTATCTCCGCCTCAATGTCGCGCCTGTTTACGCCAGGCAGGGCGCCGGTGACCACAAATGTGAGCCCGGCGAGGGGCTGCCCGCGTTCCGCCGCGTCGCCTCCGGCCGCGTTGATATCCGTCCCGGGCGAAGCGCCTCCGGACAATATATCTTCGGAAACGCTCGTGTTGTATGGCGCGTTTACGGTTGTGGATTCCATCCGGACGCCGGCGGCTTCAAGCCTTGAAAGTAAATCGCCGGTCCGCGGCTCGTCCATATACGCGCGCAGGCTGGCCGCTATTTTATCGCCAATTTCCGGAATTGCGGAGAGTTCTTCGCATGGGGCTGAGCGTAACGCCGGTATTGAGCGGAAGCGGTTTATGAGCAGCCGCGCGACGCGGCTGCCGACCAGGCGTATACCCAGCCCGAACAACAGGCGCTCCGGCGGGTTCCGCTTACTCACCTCGATTGCGTTAAGCAGGTTGTCCGTCGATTTGATACCCATTCTGTCGATCGCTTCCAACTCCGCGCGCCGTGACGCCAGCGCATATATATCGGCGGCGTCGCGTATAAAGCCGCGCTCGATCAACATTTCGACGATTGCCCCGCCCATACCTTCGATATTCATGGCGTCACGCGATGCGAAATGCACAATCCCGCGATATAGCTGGGCGGGGCACGCGCGGTTTTGACAGCGGAACGCCGCCTCACCCTCTACACGCACAATCTGCTCGCCGCATACCGGACAGGCCGACGGCATGAAAAACTCCGCTTCGGAACCGTCACGCTTTTCCTTGACCGGCGCGATGACCTCCGGAATTATGTCGCCCGCTTTCCTCACAAGCACACGGTCGCCTATCCGGATATCTTTTTCCCTAATTTGATCGAAATTGTGCAGTGTCGCCTTACCGACTGTGGACCCGGCAAGCCTTACTGGGTCGAGTACCGCGTTTGGCGTAATGACGCCCGTCCTGCCTACGTTTAAGGTAATGTCGAGTAGGATCGTCTCCTTGATTTCGGCGGGGTATTTGAACGCCACCGCCCATTTTGGCGCCTTTACCGTCTGCCCGAGCGCTTCCCTCGCCGCGAAGCCGTCCACCTTGACGACGGCGCCGTCTATATCGTACGGGAACTCGAACCGCCGCCGCTCTATCTCGCCGATGACTTCGCGCACCTCGTCGGGCGCGCCGCATACGCGGAAGTCAGGGCTGACCGGAAAACCCAGCGATTCGAGCCACTTGAGCGATTGGGCATGCGAGGTGAGATCATATCCGTCCACGCGCTGCACATTAAAGACAAAAATATTCAAACGGCGCGACGCCGTAATTTTGGGATCGAGCTGGCGGAGCGAACCGGCGGCCGCGTTCCTGGGGTTGGCGAACAATTTCAGGCAGAGCGATTGCTGCGTTTCGTTCAACAGTTCGAAGTCCGATTTCGGGAGGTATACTTCGCCGCGCACCTCAAGGTATCGCGGCGGATTACCGTTCAGTATCTTCGGGAGAGCGCCGATTGTACGCAGGTTTTCCGTAACGTCCTCGCCGGTAAAGCCGTCGCCCCGTGTGGAACCGCGTATTAAAACCCCGTTTTCATATTCGAGCGAGACCGACAGCCCGTCTATTTTCTTTTCGACCACAAATACGACAGGCTGAATGTCGTCGCCCAGCGCCTGCCGCACCCTGGCGTCAAACGCGTCCAGCTCTTCCAGGTTGAATATGTCGTTCAGGCTCAGCATTTGGACTTCGTGCGTGACCTTGCGAAATTCCGGCAGCGCCTCTCCGCCGACGCGCGCGGTGGGCGAATTGTCAGGACGGAGTTCCGGCCATACAGCCTCCAGGCGCTTCAACTCGCCGTACAGCGCGTCGTATTCGCCGTCCGTTATTTCGGGGTCGTCCTCGACATAATATTTTTTGCTGTGGTACGCCGTCAGCGCCGCCAGTTCCTCTATCCGTACGCGTACCGCCTCGCGGTTTTTTTCGTCAACAGGCATATTGGGTCAATTTGTCCTTAATAATAAAAAATATGGACGCCCCCGATCCGCCGGCGCGCCCCTGATTTTATATGAAATATCTGCTTTATAAATTGATGCTAAATGTAAATTTATTGTCCGCCCTGCGCCGATTTGTTAATGGCTTTTGCGAGTCTGGATTTTTTACGCGCCGCCGTATTTTTATGTATCAGCTTCCTGGACGCGGCCTTGTCTATGTCGCTTACGGTTTTACTGAAAACGGCTTCCGTATCGACGCCGGTCGCGATAGCGGCTTTGCACTTCTTTATGGACGTCTTAAGCGCCGATTTGCGCATTACATTCTTCAAAGCCTTGCTCTTGTTTACCTTTACGCGTTTGATCGCAGATTTGATGTTTGGCAATCTTTTCACTCCTTTCGCATGGAATTATATATACGCAATGCTGCGCCTGAACCGCGCGGCATGTAAATCCCCGTTAATCTCATATAACAGATGATATTCTAGCACATATGCCCGTTTATATGCAAGCGTAAAAAAATAGTATACAATAGATTCCGTATGTAACCGGAATAAATAAGCCGGAAGGGATTCCGGCGGTAATGGAGACGTATATGAAAATAATAATCAACCGGGACGCAACAGAATTGGGACGCAGGGCCGCCGCGTCTGCCGCCGCGTCGTTGAACGAAGCCATCGCGGAAAAGGGGGTGGCGTATTTGCTGGTATCCACCGGCATGTCGCAGTTTACGACTTTTGAGGCGCTCATACGGGAAGACGTCGACTGGACGAAAGTGGAGATGTTCCATTTGGACGAGTATATAGGTATACCGGAGACGCACCCCGCCAGTTTTGTCAAATACCTCAAGGAACGGTTCACTTGCCACATTCCGTTAAAAGCGGCGCATTTCGTCAATATCGTCGGCGGCGTGGACGCCGTCATCGGTAACCTGACTGCCGAGCTGGAAAAGAAACCTATCGACGTCGGCCTGATCGGCATCGGCGAAAACGCGCACATTGCATTCAACGATCCCCCGGCCGATTTTGACAGTACCGCCGCGTATATTGTCGTGCGGTTGGACGAGGCGTGCCGGCGCCAGCAATTCGGCGAAGGCTGGTTTGCGTCCATCGACGACGTCCCGGCGGAAGCCGTTTCGATGACGGTCAACCAAATACTTAAGTGTAAGTGGATTATTTCCGCCGTTCCATATAAAGTCAAGGCGGACGCCGTCCGTAAAACGCTTACGGCGGAGAAGCCGACGCCGCTGATTCCGGCGACAGCGCTGCGCACGCACCGCGACGCGACCTTGCTGCTTGATATGGAATCCGCTTCGCTGGTTGACGAAGATATAATCGAACGCGCGTCATCATGACGGTTTTTACTCACGCCAGCGTCATATCCGGCCGCAAACTGCTGCCCGATCACAGCGTGTGGGTCGACGGCGGGAAAATCATCCGCGTTTGCGCGTCCGGCCGGGATTGCGAACCGCGGTATGGGGACGCGACGGTTATCGACGCGGGCGGCAAGTACCTGTCGGCCGGGTTTATCGACTTACATGTCCACGGCGGCATGGGGCATGATTTTATGGACGCAACGCGCGAGGCGTTCGAAGGTATAGCCGCCCACCACAGCAGCCATGGCGTGACGTCGATGCTCGCGACGACGCTGGCGTGCGCAGACAACGAGACGTTCGCGTTTTTGGACGCGTATGGGCGTTACGCGGCGAATATCGATACGTGCCGGTACTTGGGCGCGCACCTCGAGGGGCCCTATTTCAGCCTGGAACAGCGGGGCGCGCAGGATCCGCTCTATATTCGCACTCCCTCGCCGGGGCATTATGAAAAATTTTTGGAATACGGCTGCGTCAAACGATTCAGCGCCGCCCCCGAACTGGAAGGCGGCTATGCATTGGGCGAGTGCCTGCGCGGGCGCGGCATACTCGCAAGCATAGCCCATTCGGACGCCGACTTTGACCAGGCGGTCCGCGCCATGGAACACGGATATACGCTGGTCACGCATCTGTATTCCGGCATGAAGGGCGTACACCGCAGGAACGCGTACCGCTACGGCGGGCTGATCGAAGCGGCCCTGTTGCTGGACGGGTTGACCGCAGAGGTAATAGCGGACAATCGCCACCTCCCGGAATGCCTGTTGAAACTTATTTACAAATGCAAGGGCCGCGACGGTATAACTTTATGCTCTGACGCCATGCGCGGGGCGGGCCTGGCCGAGGGGCGGACGACGAAGATCGGCAGCCTGGCGCAGGGTCGGGATGCGATCATTGAGGACGG
>Ga0123353_10011745_pt1 | contig 12367 bp, 11 predicted proteins | sample TergutLab28metaG_3_FD_92763 | JGI IMG/M metagenome (GOLD analysis project Ga0123353, IMG submission 92763) | Labiotermes labralis P3 segment gut microbial communities from Petit-Saut dam, French Guiana - Lab288 P3 | ecosystem: Host-associated > Arthropoda: Insects > Digestive system > Gut ... | reverse complement strand
CTGCAAAATGTTGAGCGAGCCTCTGCTCCTCATTCCCGAAAACCAGGAAATGGACGACTTAAAAGTATCGACGCAATCTTTGTTCTTCGAAACCGTAATCCGTTTTATGGATTACAAAAATCTCTATTCGCTCTTTTACTTTTTCATTGTCTTGATGCTCATTGCCATTATCGCCAACGTTGCGCAAATCGGTTTTCATTGGCTCCCTGATAAACTCGCTTTCGATTTTACTCGGCTTGATCCCATGAAGGGATTCGGTCGAATTTTCTCGATGCAAAGCGTTGTCCGACTCCTGATGGGCATCGGAAAAATTGTGATTTGTGCAGTCGTTGCGTGGTACGCCGTCGAAGGAAGTTTCGGGGAAATCTTGAACCTGTCCGAAAGTGACACGAATCAAATCGCATCGTATCTCGTTTGGCTAATACTCATGATCGCCTTGAAAGTTGCTGTTGCGCTGGTGATTATTGCGCTCATCGACCTGATGTATCAGCGATGGAAACAGATGCAGGATCTACGGATGACCGATCAAGAGATTCGGGACGAAATGAAAAACATGATCGGCGATCCGCAGATTATCAGTAAGCGTCGGCAGATTCAGCGAGAAATGGCAACGAAACAGCGGACGCAAGGCACGGCGGATGCGGACGTAGTAGTAACGAACCCGACGCACTATGCGGTGGGAATTAAATTCGATGCTCGAACGATGGACGGACCGGTAGTTGTTTCCAAAGGCTCGGACTTTCTGGCGTTTCAAATCCGAAAAATAGCGGCGGAGCACCGAATTCCGGTAGTCGAGCGCAAGCCCCTTGCCCGGGCATTGTTTGAAACGGTCGAAATTGGAGAGCCGATTACGTTGATCCCCGAACACATGATAACGTTGATCGAAGTACTGAAATACGTTTACGACTTAACCGGTCGAGACTTTGACGCGGAATACAATTATCGGCAGCGCAACCGGCGTGCGTGATTCCCTCTTGTATTTTCGTCTATTTTGGATACACTGGCGAGGTAGATTGTGCCGTGTTCCTCTTTTTTCCAGATTCGAAGAGTCTGTTGAACCTATGAGATGTATCGTTGTAACGCCGGAAAAGACTGTATTAAGCCAGGAAGTCACCTACGCTGTGTTGCCGCTCGTTGACGGCGAATGGGGTGTAATGCCGAATCACTCGCCACTCATCGGTCGGCTCGGAACGGGCGAACTGCGTCTGACTGGCAAAGACGGGCAGCAGTCGTACTACTACATCGAAGGGGGATTTGCCGAAATCTATGATAACACTATTTCGCTGTTGACGATGTGTTCCCTGCCAGCGCACGAGTTGGACGTGGCAGAAGCCGAAGAAGAGTTGGCAGAACTGCCGAGTCCTATGGAAGACATGCAACTTGCCGAAATTCGGCAGTCGTATATTGATCTTCACCTCGCAAAAGTCCGGGTTGCCCGAAAAGCCGCCGAACGAGCAGGAAAACCAACTTAAATGGGTGGGGGCACCGTTGCTTGCGGACAGTACCGTAACCGGCTAAATCGTCCAGTCGCTCTCCGACATTGCGATGCCACAAATTCCTCTTGACCCGATAGGAAAAAATGCCTATTCTTCCCTCGATGTGTTGCCGGATTTTTTGCAAAACTGAACCGATGAAGAAGCCCTCGTTTTTTTCCGCTTTCACCTTCCTGCCGCTCCTTCTTGTAATGAGTCACCCCGCTTTCGGTCAAACGCCCATTCGAGTCGAAGCACCGGAGATCGTCGCCGAAGTCAACGGCGACAAAATCAATCGAAACAGTCTTGCCGCCGAATGTCTGCAACTGCACGGCGCGGAGGAACTCCAAGAACTCATTGGTACTACACTCATTCGCCTCGAATGTGAGCGGCTAAAGATCACGATTACCGCCGTGGAAATCAATGAGGAAATCCTCCGACAGGCGCAAGCGGCAGGCAACATGACCAGCGATAAACTGCTTCAACTCATCGAAGAGCAGCGCGGAATCTCGCCGGAACAATATCGAAAAGACGTGATCTGGCGGCTTGTGGCTCTCAAAAAACTCGCCTGGCAGCGACTCGTCATTCCCGATGCGGAGTTGCAAAGGGAATACGAAAAAAACTACGGTCCTGCCGTGAAAGTCCGGCAGATCGTTCTTGATTCCGAAGCAGAAGCCGCGGCTGTCCATGCCGCAGTGAGTCAGAACCCGGAATCCTTTGCGTCCGTTGCCAAAAACCACTCGGTCGATCCCGTGACCCAACCCCTCGGAGGAATGCTCTACCCGATTCGCCATCATTCGTACAATCCCGAAGTCGAACAAATCCTCTTTGCCATGAAGCCGGGAGAAATTTCGCCCATCATTGATTTTCCTTTGAAACATTTCTCGATTTACAAGTGCGAAGAGCATTTACAACCGCACGATGTCGATCTTGCCGCAGTGAGACAACAGTTGAAACTTCAAATGCAGAACACAAAAGTGCTTCAAATTTCCAATGAAGTTTTCCGTGAGTTGCAAAGCCGGACACAGGTTCAGATTGTTTTCGGCGAACCGGCACTGTATCAGCGTTATCCGGGCGTTGCCGCCCTGCTGAATGGTCAGCCTGCCATTTCGCTACAGGAGTTAGCCGATGCGTGCATCCGAAAACACGGCAAGGTAGTGTTAGGGGATATGATCAACCGGCGGATTGTCGAGCAGGCTTGTAAACGGGAAGGAATCATCATTTCCGAACAGGACATCGACAAGGAAATTCAGGAGATGGCAATCAAATATCTGCCGCTCTTGCCGAACGGTGCGCCGGATGTCAATCTTTGGATCAAAAGAGCAACAGAAGAGTCGGGATTGTCGGTTCCTATGTACCGGAAAAATGTGATTGCACCGGTTCTGTCATTGAAACGGCTGACTCGTTCGCAGACAAACGTTAAGGAAGAAGAGATTCGGCTGGCATTCGAGGCGAACTATGGACAAAAGGTTCGGTGTTTAGCAATTTTCTTTAATGCCAACGACCAGCGTCGGGCAATGGAAGTTTGGAACATGGCGAATCAGCATCGATCGGAGGAAAGTTTCGGCGATCTTGCAGAACGATATTCCTTTCATCCCGAAAACCGGCTGGGGAAAGGAGTGATTCCGCCTATTGCCCGGCACTGCGGAAACCCGGAGTTGGAAAAGGTTGCGTTTGACTTGAAGCCGGGAGAATTGTCGCACGTTTTTCAAGTCGATGACTATCTTGTGATTTTATATTGTCTCGGCTATGTCGATCCGTTGCCGGTGCAGATCGACGAAGTGAGAGTCGATCTGTTGGCACACGTCTTCGAGAGGAAGCAACAGATTATCGTTGCCCGATACTTTGAGCAGTTGCGACAACAGGTGGTCATCGAAAACTATCTGACCAGAGAATCGCAGAATCCCCAGTTGGAAAAAGCGATGCGGAACGAAATGAATCCGCAACTTTAATGACTCTTCGCTAACGCGTCGGGTTCTGTGAATCGTCACCCCATCTGACTGAGTTCGATGACGGCACCTTCATGGTCGATGAAGGCGATTCGCAGACCGGGCATCGGAGACATCGGAGCGAGCAGAATCTTTTTTCCTTCGAGGGCGGCATCGAGGTCATCGACTTGAAATGCCGCATGAGGTTGCGTTTGAACGGCTTTGTGCGACGGACTGTCCGCATCGAATTTGAGCCATTCGATTTTGTAGGGATCGGCGTTGGGGTCGGTAAAGTGTACGCCGAGTTCGGCAACGTATCCTGCCCAATTTCTTTCTTGTGTGGTCGGTACGCCAAAGTGCTGAAATTGCATGAGTTTCTCCTATTATCTCCTCTCTTGCCTTTATCGACATATGGTAACTGAAAAATCACTTTTTTGGCAACAATTCTCACAAATTCCCTTGTAAGTTAGGCAGTCTCCCCGAAATAGAAAGACGACAGACGGCAGCAGAATTTTCTGTTCTCTGTCGTTGCTCAATTACGGTGCTTTTTTTTGTAACGAAATCGGGTATAATCAATCCTATCTACTCCAATGGGATTTTCCATGAAAAAAATAATACTGTCCGTCGCTATATTGTGTCTGCTGTTCCTTTCGTTGTCAGGGTACGCCCAACAACTACCGCCGAACTTTGATCAGATGCGGCAATCGCCGATGATGCAGCAAACCATGAAAACTGCCGCGAAAGCCGGCATCCGCTCCTTCTGGGACGGTCGCGGCGCAAATCTGATGGCGTTCGGACTGGTGAACGACCCGGACATCCGAACGGCATGGGACGTTTCAGACGAACAATATCAAGAAATCCAAGGCATTCCCATGCGTCTCGGAGCGGAAGTGCAGAACCATCCCGAATTTCAGAAAATTATGGAAGAAGTACAAGCACTAGATGGAGGTCCGGGGGCCCTCTTCGGACAAAACGTTGACGAAAAAACGCAACAGAAACTCCAAGCCATCCAAGGACGGATGATGACCCTGTCGATGGACATTATGACTGATGCCATAGGCAATGTCATCACACCGGAACAACAGGAAAAGATGAATGTGACGCTGTTGGCAAACATGGCGGAAATGCCCATCGCATCGTCGAGTATGTACGAAACCCTCGATTTGACAGATGCCCAAAAGGAACAGATGGCAGACATCAAAAAGGAACTCGAACCTGAATTCGAGGAGAACCTTGACAGTTTTGCGGACAGCTCGATACTTTTAGCAAACATGATGTTTGATGAACTTGAAAAGCAAGGGGATGACGTTTTCGCGGGTATGCAGGCAGGGCAGGGAGACCCGCAGGCAATGCATGAAAAGATAAAAGCGATGCAAGAAAAAATGCAGGCTGTCCAGAAAAAACTGATGGAAGACCCGGAGTTCAAAAGGATTTCGGAAAAAATCCACTCCACCGGGGTGCAGTTTACAGAGCAGTTCAATACGAAGATGTTCGATGTGTTGACTGACGAGCAGTGGAAACGTCTCCAGGACTTAATCGACAATCCGCCGGAATATGCCAAGATATTCGCCGAAAAATTGAAGGAACAAAGGGGCGAGAGTGAACAAGCCGGTGCGTGGCAGCCCGGTCCGAATTCGTGGCGACCCGGAGATGCCATTCCCGAACAATACCGACAAGAACGAAATACCCGCGAACGCTCTCCAAGAGAATAATGTATGTTTTTCTTTGTGAATTCTTTGTGTCCTTTGTGGTTAAGATTTTTACCACAAAGGAATACAGAGAAGACACAAAACCCAGGTGCCTTGAACCTTATTTCCAACCTTTAACCCCTTTTTACTTCTATGCCTGACAACGACAGTAATCACAATGACAGTAATCAAAATGCGAAAAACTTTGGAATCGGAATTCATCAGAGTTCCGACGGCTTTTACCTCAAAGGCTGCGCTCACCTCGATTGGGGAGTCAAAAACCGACTTGCACAAGTCTTTTCTCCTACATCGGGAAAGACCGTCATGCTGGCATTCGATCACGGGTACATCATGGGACCCACTTCGGGACTCGAACGGATGGACTTGACCATTCTTCCACTCATCGAGTATGCCGACTGTATCATGTGTACTCGCGGTGCATTGCGGAGCATTGTTCCGCCGTCGTGCCGAAAACCCTTTGCTCTCCGGTATTCCGCCGGTTCGACCGTGCTGACGTATCTAAACGATGAGTGCATCATGGACATCGACGAAGCCGTCCGAATGAATGCGGTACTCCTTGCCGTCATGGTCGCTGTCGGCGATCAGAAGCATGAGGGACTCACAATCCGCAATTTGACCAAAACGGTCGATTTGGGAATGAAATACTCTCTCCCGACGATGGGCGTAACCGCCGTCGGCAAGGAGTTGGTGCGAGATGCCCGATACTTGAGCATGGCAAGCCGGGTCTGCGCGGAAAACGGTGCTCACGTCATCAAAACGTACTACTGCGACAAAGATTTTGAGCAGGTTGCCAACTCGGTGCCGGTGCCGATTGTCATTGCAGGAGGGAAAAAGTTGCCGGAGCGGGACGCACTTGAACTGGCGTACCGAGCGATCAATGACGGAGCGGCGGGAATGGACATGGGACGGAACATTTTCCAAGCAGAGTGTCCGTCGTCAATGATTCAAGCCGTCCGGGAGGTCGTTCACAAAGGCGCAAAACCGGAGCAGGCGTTCAAAATGTACGCGGAATTGAAAGGAAAATGATCTTATGTTCACATTCTCGTGTTCCACTTGTGGAGCGAAACTGGCAGTCAAGGACGAAAAATTGGTCGGCAAGATTTTGGCATGTCCAACCTGTGGCGGTATGGTGCTCGTGCAAATCTCCGCCGATGCGCCGACACCACCGCCACTCTGCCACCAAAGGAAACCGACTGTCCGCAAACGGTTTCCCGATGTCCTCACGAATGAGACCGATACCGGTATTATTGGACCTGTGCCGGAAGAAAACCGCCGCTCCGCCCTCCTGCTTGAAGCCACGCGGGCACCCGACGTTTCGGTAACGGAAGTCAAGGCAAGAAAAATCTTGGTCGGTATTCTCATCGGTTTGTCCCTCTTTCTCCTCGCCGTTCTCGGTTTTCTCATGGTATTCCAGAAACCTGAACCTACGCAACCACCAGTGCATGCACCACCGTTCGAACAAGTTCCGATGCCCCAAGTTCCCGAAGAACCGCCGCCTCCGGTAACACCACCAATGGAACCCGATCCTGTACCAGAGGCGAAGATTGACATACCACCGGAAAACACAGTACAAGAACCAGCACCAACGCCTGAAACGATTCATGCCGAGCAAACGCAAACCGAGTCCGTTACGCTTGCCGTTTTTGAAGAAAAGATGCCTGGCTTTGTGGATATTTCCGTTCCTAACATCGACATTGACGCAAAACTTGCCCTGTCAATTCTCGAACTCAATCTCGACCAGACAAGTCTGATCGGATTCATCCGAACCATGTCCCGAATGACGGAAATTCCTATAACGCTGGACGTTGACGAGTTGAAAGCCCATTCTCTTTCGGTCAACACACCGGTTGCTGGTCAATTCCGTGAGGCGACCGCCGAAAAAATTTTGACGGAAACGCTCGCAACACTTGGATTGCAATGGACGGCAATGGATCGGCAAATTCTGATTCGACCACAAAAAAACGTCGATGTGACGGACTTGACGTTTGACGTTTCCGACTTCGCCAAAAGCACCGAAAACTTAACTCACGAAGTGGTTGCCGACATGATTCGGAAACTGGTTGTCCCAGAAGCAGACATCACGGTTTTGCCCGATCACCGATTGAACATTGTTCCAGTCGAGACTCGCGGGAAGAGTCCCAAGCGGCACATGAACGAAGTACAGCGGTTTTTGGAGCAACTTCGTGTTCTTCGGGAACTACCGCAGAAGACTGAACTGACGGGGGAAACATTGGCTCCCGAAGCGTTCGGCTGGGATCAGGTGACAGAACCGATAACGCTGAATTACTACCAGATGGTTCCGCTTGCCCGAGCGATTGGACAGTTGGAATCGCTGACGAACTTGACAATTCTTGTCGATCATCAATCGCTTCACCGTTCTTTGTGTTCGTTTGCGTCGCTTCGGGCGACGGTGCGGTGCGACCGCGGAACGGTCAACGAAACACTGGAAATGTTGCTGTCTTCGGTTGATTCGGTTGCGCTCGCCTATCGGATCATTGACCATGAAACGCTTGAAATTACGACGGCAGAGTCTGCCCGGCTGCCGGAAAAGATGACGGTCGAGGTGCATCGTTATCAACTTCGGGGAGAGGAAACACCGGAAGAACTCATTCGATTATTGCGTTCAACAGTCGCCCCAGAGTCGTGGAGGACGGCAGAGTTGCCGGAGTCGAAATACACTGGCGGCATTGTGATCGATGCTCCCTCAAATTGTTTGCTCGTTCGGCAGAGTCAACCGGTGCAACGGCAGATTCGACTCTTTCTTTCGGAATCTGCTGAATGGCTCGCTCCGTAGGGAGAATCCCCCTTGCTTTTTTTCCAAATTCGGATAGAATCGTGGCGGTTGAGTGAAATGTCAGGAAACATAAAAAACACGAGAAAAAATGTACGCAATCATAAAAGACGGAAGTCGTCAAGTCAAAGCAGAAGTGGATCGGCGGTTGAGAGTCGACTATCGAGATGGAGTCCAACAGGGTGATTCCATTGAATTTACCGATGTATTGACAATCAGTACCGACGATGAGGTGAAGATCGGCACGCCGACCGTATCGGGAGCGAAGGTCGTTGCCGAAGTGGTGGAACCTGAATTCAAGGGACCAAAATTGATCGTTGCTAAGTTTCGTCGCCGGAAAAATTCCCGACGAAAAACCGGACATCGACAAGTCTATACTCTTGTCCAGATCAAAGAAATCGTCGGCTAAACGGAGAATATCGACTCCGCAGGGGCAGACGCAGGGGAGGATTTCCCAATGACACATGAACTCATACTGACTTCTGTTGCCCAGGGGCTCGACCCGGACGATCACGGTTTTTGTCCGGTAGCGGCAGATTCAACGATTCTTCCACCAATCGTTCACTATCTTTCCGCACTGGATAATTATCACTCTCTTGCCGCAGAATCGGACATCAATCCCGTCGCCTACTCTCATTTTTTCCTGCCTGACAGATCGGAGCGTGTGCTTTCCCGCGCGGCAGTCATCGGTACCGATGACCAACGGCAACCGAACGTGCTGGTACATTACGTTCTCCTTGACGAACTGGAACTCGTTCCCGAAGGTCCCGCCTGGATTTTGGCACTGCCCGGCTTTCACGTTACCGAATGGAACGCCCCGCCCTTGCGATTTTTACAAGGTCGTCCCGTTCCGACGCTGACCAATCCGCAGTCATTGACCCGTCGGCAACAGATTGCAAGGCAGTGCCGATGGCTCGATCCGCAGAAAATGGCATTGACCGGCTCTGTCGATCTTACATCGGAATCTTATCTTGCCGCAGTCCAAAGTAATGATGAACAGATTACCCTTGCCGCTCCTCCAACGACTCCCTGTCCACAGTGGCAAACCCTGACAGGCGACGCAGGCTGGGGAGGAGTCCTTGCAGAAAGTGCCGTCTCGGAGCAACCGGTAGTGTTGCTTTACAAACCGGGACAAAATATCCTGCCGCTTTTTGTCGAGGCATTGGCTTTGTTGCCGCTCCATTCTACGTGGCGGACAACTTTTTGTACCCATTATTCTACGCTCCCAAACACGATACCCTGCCAATGGAAAGGAGCGGTTGCTGGTTCCGAACAAGCAATCGCTCTTGTCAAAGACTTGAACAACTTGGTAATCGACCTTACTATTCCTATGGGGGCGGCACTCATGGGAAAATACGTTGATTTTGCCCGACATGGTCAAGAATCGATGTTGCCGCTGGCTGCGGAAGAGTACCATACCATCCTTATCAATGCAGACACTAAAGGGTATGGAGACGAAGAGGAAGAAACGGGTACATGGGAGAGTCCGCCGGACATCACACCGCCCCCTGTTGCCGATACTGTTGTGCCATCTGTTCCGTCACCTAAAAGACACGCCGGTTTGTTCGAGTCGTTTCTGCACCGTTCTTCGCGAACCCAATTTTATCTCTTGTACAGCGTTATGTTTGCACTGGTGCTGTTCCTGCTCGTTTTTCTAGTGGATCAGGTAGGAGAGTTCGGAATCATGCAAAGGGTACAAAACTGGAATCAATCCCCTGCGCCCAATCTGCCCGACATACCGAAATTGGAAATCGTCTCCGAACTGGATGCCGAATCGGAACTGGAAAAAACCGAACTCGATGTGCCAGACATAATGGAAGATACCCGCGCCGCTTTGCTCACTGCCTTTGCAGAAAACCAGAAAACACAAACACCATTGTTGCTCCGGTTCTGGAAAGATTTTGATTTTCCCGAATTTTTTCCCCTCAATTTTCCCGTTGCTCATGACAATCAAATTGATGTCCCTGAAAAGACAACGTTTTCCGCATTGAGTCCGCTCTATCCTTTCGGGGCAGCACTGGAACTTTACTTCATTCCGCTGTTCGAGATCCCCAACGTAGAAGTCGTGACTCGGCTTGTGCTTGATGGTCTCCCCCATTTGGTTTGGCAAGTTGAAGCCGTCGACACCATAACACGTCGGAATACGCCGATGTTCCGTTTTCAACTGACGGAAGCCGGACTCGAAATGGATTGGCAGCCGGAAGGCTTGAGCAATCAGCATCTCTACGACACGATTCTCACGTCGCTGGGCTTTTTGGAAATGTATGTTGCTGACATACTGAAAGAAGCGTTCGTACAGATTCCGCTTTTCGCTCCTGTGCAAACGGAACCGGTGAAGATTTCCGATCTGGCGAATCGTGCCGAGTCGGAAACGCCGGAGTACGTTGTCGAATCACCCTTTGCGTCCGAACTTTGGCAACGGATTTTTGCGACATTGATAATTTTTGAGGGATCGAGTCCGTCGAAAGTCCTTCGGCTTGAAGTGCGACCGGAACCGACGGAGGACTGGTTGCGAAGGAAACTCTCGCTGGTATCGGAGTTTTCCGCCGAAGTCCACACATCGCAACAAATTGGAAAGCCGACCGAAGGAGGCGAAACGGCATTGGTGAACACTGCATTTGAGAACCTAGAAATTCCCGTCGTTGCTAAGGCTTCTCTGGAAAAAGTCGTTTGGAACATGGGCGACTATACTGTGCGGTTGCGTGTGGAAGAAGAGAACCGAAAAACGGAAAAAGAGAATTTAGAAAAGCAAATCGAACAGTTGCTCCGCAGAGCATTCGAAGGCGACGAAAGTGTTCGGTCGGAACGTGACAAGTGCGAAACCGACCTTCGAGCGGCGAACCTACGTCTCAAAGAGATCGAAAACATTTTGAACAAATTGCCGGGGGCTTACAAGGAACTCGGTCGGAACGAAACGAGGCGGTTTCACTATTCGCTCTTCTTGGAATCGGCGGAAGGAGAACGGGAATTGCTCATTTTGACGACCGGTGATGTTGTGCCGGGAAATTAACATACCGTCATTGTGCTACGCTCCATTCTGTCTTTTGTTCCACCGTCAAAACAAAAGACGGAATGAAACGAAGTGTAATGACGGACTTGGGAACAATGAAACGATGGACACGTCAAAGAAAGTTTTTATAACTGGCAGTACTGGCTTTATCGGTTCCGCCTTGATTGAAAAGTTGCTCGCAAAAGGATTCAGCGTTCGGGCATTGAAAAGGCAAGTGCCTGTAACTCCGCGACCGAATCTCGAATACATTACCGGCGACATCACGGACATCGAATCGCTGCGAACCGGCATGACCGGTTGTGATTACGTCTTTCATCTGGCGGCGTATGCCAAAAACTGGGCGAAAGACCCAAAAATCTACACGCAAGTCAATATTGAAGGAACGCAAAACGTCTTCGCCGTCGCACAGGAGTTGAACGTTCAACGCATCGTCTGGACTTCGACCATCATTACTCTCGGTTTCACGCCGACCGGTGTCGTCGGCAACGAAACGATGCCGAGAACAAGCGAACGTTTCCTCACGGAATACGAACGAACGAAAACGACTATGGAACGTGAAGCGGCGGAATGGATAAACAGGGGACTGCCGCTGGTCATTGTCAATCCGACCAGAGTTTTCGGTCCCGGTGTGCGGTCGGAGTCGAATTCGGTCACAAAACTGATCGACGAATTTCGGCGAGGACTGTTTCCGATTCTATTGAACCGGGGACGCAACATCGGAAACTATGGATTCATTGACGACATTGCCGATGGACATCTCTTGGCAATGGAACGAGGAAAAATCGGAGAGCGGTACATCTTGGGAGGCGAAAATGTTTCGCTCGAAAAAATCTTTCAAACGGTGGACAAGATCGACGGCAAAAAGCGGTTTCAACTGAAAATCTTTTGGTTGATTCCGATGTTGGTCGCTTATTATTTGGAACTTCAGGCGAAATGTTTGGGCATTTATCCGCCGATTACGCCGGGTTGGTTGCGGACGTATCTCTTCGATGCGGCATTTTCCTGCGAAAAGGCGGAGCGGGAACTCGGTTATCGCATTACGCCGTTCGAGGATGCCGTGCGTCAAACGTGTCGATGGTTGGATGAGTCCCGGCTTTCCAATGTACAGTAGCGCAAAAAATTTTTTCCACATACACCTTGTTTTTCGCAAAGAAGTATGTTACAATAGACGTGCAATCATTTACAAAAGGAGAAGATTTATGAACAGAAACATTATGAGTATTGCGCTGTTTGGCGCATTTTTGATTGCCGTTCCGGCGGCGATGGCGGACTACTCATTGTTCGCAGAATGGATGCAACAAAATGGTGCCGTTTACGCGGACGGCTCCGAAGTGGTATACCTTACCTTGCCATAATTTGGTTGTTTTTGAAAGTTTGAAATTTCGGTGCCATTAGCGATTCGACTTGTGGTTTGTATTTTTGATCAATGTCCTTCAAGCCGGTTGCAATGCTCGACT
>Ga0123353_10011744_pt1 | contig 12367 bp, 5 predicted proteins | sample TergutLab28metaG_3_FD_92763 | JGI IMG/M metagenome (GOLD analysis project Ga0123353, IMG submission 92763) | Labiotermes labralis P3 segment gut microbial communities from Petit-Saut dam, French Guiana - Lab288 P3 | ecosystem: Host-associated > Arthropoda: Insects > Digestive system > Gut ... | reverse complement strand
GAATAAAGGTAAATGATAGTGGCGGGGAAAACCATCAAGTTTTTCATAGGCGGGAAAAGGAAGAGTGTCCAAATCTGCAATGGCTGATCCGTCCGCATTGGCCGCAACATGATCGTGATCACGCCATATGAGACCGGCAATATCCCCCGGAAAACGATCTTCCGCCACGTCCGCCATGATACGCTCTCCCTCACCCGGACAGATATAATCGAACTGCGGATATTGAGACAGAATAAATTCCCCCATTGACGAAGCATGAACCCCGCCGCAAATCGTACGGATGGAAGGATCATGGTCCTTCACTTTTTTAGCCATATCGGCAGCATCAGGAAAGGAAGAGGTCGTTGCGGAAAAACCGATAAGCTGAGGGTCCCATTTCAGAATGGCGTGTACCTGCCTATCCAAATCGCGTGGAACAAATGGGCCAAGACCATCATATATAAAAACATCATGACCCCTTTGCAGAAGGTAGGCTCCCACCGAAAGGATTCCCTGGGGAACCATTCTATTAGCAATGTCTGTCACATCCCGGGAGCCTGGAAACCAGTTGAACCCCCGCGGCTGGACCAGAGCAATGCGCTTTCTATTTTTAGTGATCATTTTATATTTGTTTTCACTGACAGGGGAAGAGCGGACTTAGTATCACTTTTTCAGCAGAGAAAATTACAAGATATGAATGGGCGATAACGATTATTCTCGCTCAAGAAAGCACGTCATTATCAGTCTATTATTGTTTTTACCAATGATTTACTTAATATTGGTAAAAGTATAAAAAAGTTTTATCTGCCTGTCAATAACTTTCCCAATAAAGCGCCGTATTCTCAATACGTGCATATTTTTCTCCTCGCACCTCAGATTTCCCCCAGATTTTCATTAAAGCCCATCACAAAGTACAGACAAATACTTTTTGCTTTTTTAATTAAACCGCAAGGATATAATGGCCGCGCCCATTGATTTTTCACTTGGCTACACGAACACGAAGGAAGTCTGGCGCAATGGCAAGTCATGGGCTTTGTTATTCGCTTTTTTTATCTTACTTTTCGGCGCGTAACATGCCCGAAAACATTTATGTTTGATTTTTTACAGTGGGTAATGTAGAATTTTCGCTCCAATTGAAATGGGATGAAGCAGTGGATAAAAAGCCCGCATTCATGCTGATTTACGGGATGGTCAAATGTGGTAAATATCGACATTCCAGCATCGTTAATATCGTTGCTTTCCAGCGTTGAAATGTGAAAAGTTCCCCCCTGCAATTGCCGCTGCGCATATCTGAAATCAAAGCAACTGTTGCGCCCCGCGAATAATCTGGCGTTTTTGTATGCGCGGTAAATCTGTACGTTCGAAGCTCCAAGTGCCAACCATCATGATTATCGTTGTGATCGTTAACGCATCTTGGAAAAACTCTTCGAAACAGGTATGAATGATCATCATCAATAAACCATTAAAGTATTAGTGCATAAAAATTTCAATATAACGGAGGAGTGAAAAATGATTAGATCATACTCTGCGTTTACAAGCGAAATCGATGATGTGGATGTTGCTATCACTGAAATATTAGCACAGCTTGAACCGGAAAAAAATTGTCTTAAATACACAGTGGCCATCGTTACTTGTTATTATGAATTTGCCACAAGCGGTATCACTGCGGAATTATATAGGAAGTTAGGGTTTCCGATTATTGGAACCACCACGACCGCCCTCGCGACAAATCATGGCAGCGGACAGCTTGATTTTTCGATCCTGATGATCACCTCTGATGACGTTCCATTTACCGCCGCCTGTTCCTCATCCCTTATGAATGAGCTAGAAGTGCCTTTGACACAAATGTACCAAGACGCCATAAAAGGACATAACGAAACTCCGAAGCTGATAATCAGCGCGGTTCCATTCATGATTAATTACGCGGGAGACAATTACGTTAGTGTTCTGGACAAGATTTCTGGTGGGGTACCTAACTTTGGTACGCTGGCGATTGATAATGATCTAAGCTATACAAACAGCTATGTCATATTTAATGATAAATGTGAAAGAGATATTTACGCTATTATCGTGGCCAGCGGAAATATTCACCCTAAATTTACCTACGCGTCATTTTCTCGCAAATATATCCTTGAGCAAACAGCAACAATTACCAAATCCGATGGTAACCTTTTAAAGGAGGTCAACGGCCTTCCCATTATCAAATATTTGGAAACGTTGGGTTTGGCCACAGGCAGTGGAATCAATGACGTACTACACCTTATTCCGCTCATCCTTGATTACGCCGGCGAAGGTATTCCTGTATCCAGGGTTCTGGTGTCTTGGACTGAAGACGGATGGGGAGTATGCGGAGGGCTTATGCCCGAGGGTACCAAATTCAGCATCGGAACATGGGCCAAGGAAGACGTGATTGGCACCACCACGCGTACGATAGAAAACATATTATCCGGCGAAAGTGTAAGTGCGCTTATACTGTATTCCTGCCTCGCAAGAAGCTCTGCTTTAGATGCAGACTTTTTATTGGAAGCGGATAAGGCGAACGAAACCATTGCTGACAGGGTTCCGTATATATTCGCCTATTCCGGAGGAGAAATATGCCCCGTACGCGATGCGTTACACGCAAGCAGTTTTCATAACAATACAGTTATTGCCTGTGCGTTCTAAACGGCCTGTCTGCATCATGAACTGAAAATTCAAAAGAGGAATATCCATGACAGAAGCATTTGACAAGCTTGAAAAGGAAGAACTGCTCGCAGAGATCAACCAGCTCCAGCTTGAAAACAAAAAAATAAACCGACAGCTCGCACTGGCTCACAACACATTGCAGAAACTTAAAAATACAATGGAAGCCAAAGATAAGCTCCGTACTGTTATTGCTGCCGAGAAAATCAAGCAGGAAAAGCATCTCCAAGTGATCATGGATAACACCCCTGATTTAATCCTTCTCTTTGACAGCGAACTAAACTTTGTTCTGGCTACGCAATCTTTCTTAAATCTCGCAGGAATTCCCAGTATCGGATTTCTTCATAATAAACCTTTCCGGCAGATATTTTCTTTAGTTTCAAACAATGCCTGGCTCAAACATATGGAAGACATATTTATAAAAGCCATTAAAACAAATAAAACTCAAACATCTGATGAGAAGATCAAGGATATCGGCGGATCGGGAAATATGCGGCATTACTCAGTAAGTGTCGTACCGTTTTCTTACGGGCGCGATATAAATGATGGAATCCTTATCATTTTCAGAGACCTGACCGATATTGTCAACGTAAGGGATCAATTGGCGGCTGTTGCCAACAACTACAAGGGCTTGATATGGAGTGTTAATAATGACAGAATTATAACGACCTTTAAAGGGCAACACCTAAAATTACTCGATCCCTATTTAGCGTTGTCAATGGAAGGGAAAAAACTTGGAACAGTTTTACATGATAATTTGTATTTGGATATTGACAGTAATGTAGAAAAAACTTTCCGTGAAGGGCCTCAGGACTGGATGACGGAAATCGAAGGCAGGGTGTTCCATTCATCCACATCACCAATGTATGATGGTGAGGGCAAGATCATTGGTGTCGTTGGCAGCACGGATGATATTACAGAGATAATTAAACTTCAACAAGAGCTGGCGTTGGAGAAAGCCACCCTTGAAACAATGTTTGAGTCAGCTCCTGATCTTATATTTTGCAAAGATTTAGACCTTAATTTTACACGAGTTAACAAACGCTTTGAAGATTTTTTCAATTGCCGTGAGGTGGATATCATTGGACAAGATTCATATAACCCCGTATTTTCCAAGGAAAAGATGGAGCAATACAAAAAGACAGATATGGTTGTTATTAATGAAAACAGGGCTATTACAACCGAAGAATATATACCCTCCACTCAAGGAACCACATCAATTTTTGAAGTGAAGAAAACACCGCTCCTTCGGAATGGCGTTACGGTTGGACTCATGGGCCTGGCACGAGATATAACCGAACGCAAAGCCCACGAAAATGAAGCACTGGCTGCCAACCGTGCCAAAAGCGCGTTTCTCGCCAATATGAGCCATGAAATACGCACACCGATGAATGCAATCATCGGCATGATAACTATAGGCAAGTCGGCTACCGAGATCGAACGCAAGGATTATTGTTTAAACAGGATCGAGGACGCGTCAAAACACCTCCTCGGTATTATCAATGATATTTTGGACATGTCAAAGATTGAAGCCGGTAAACTTGAACTCACATCGACAGAGTTTTTCTTTGAAAAGATGCTTCAACAGGTTGTTAATGTAATCAGCCTCCGTGCGTACGAAAAAGAGCAGAGATTAACGGTATATGTTGACAGAATGATCCCCCCAGTCATGATTGGCGACGATCAGCGGCTAGCACAGGTTATAACAAATCTCCTCGGCAATGCTGTTAAATTCACCCCCCAAAAAGGTTCTATCCGTCTTAGTACATCCCTTTTAGGAGAGCAAAACGGCATTTGCACAGTACAGATTGCCGTGACTGACACAGGAATCGGCATAAGCCCCGAACAACAGGCCCGCCTCTTCCAACCCTTTGCACAAGCGGATATCGATACATCACGGAAATTCGGAGGAACAGGCCTTGGACTTGTAATTTCCAAAAACATAATTGAAATGATGGGCGGTAAAGTATGGATTGAATCAGAAATAGGAAAAGGCTCTACCATTGCTTTTACCTTTCAGGTGAAGTGTAACGGAACGGAAAAACAAATATTTCCCGATCGGGAAATAGATTGGGGGAATATCCGCATTTTAGCTGTAGACGATGACTTGCACATCTTAACAGATTTTAAAGGGATGATAGAATTGTTTGGTTCTCCCTGCGACATCGCCACGAGCGGCAAGGAGGCGCTCCGCCTTGTCGATAAAAACGGCGCTTATGATATCTATTTTGTTGACTGGAGAATGCCGGAAATGGACGGGATAGAATTAACAAAAAAACTAAAAGCAAAAATGTCAGCCCCAGATGATTCCGTTATAATTATGATTTCATTCGCTGAATACAGTGCGATTGCTGAGCAAGCAAAAGAAGTGGGTGTAGATAAATTTTTGCAAAAACCCTTGTTTCCGTCAACTATCGTGGATGTAATAGGTAAACATTTCGGCAAATCGGAACGAAAAAAAGCGGAAGAAGAAGATGCGCATATTATGGATCTCTTTAAGGGGCGCTGCATTCTGCTTGTTGAAGATGTGGAAATTAACCGTGAAATTATGCTGGCGGTACTCAAACCGACGCATTTAGAAATAGATTGCGCTGAAAACGGCAAAGAGGCCGTCCGTATGTTTAGTGAAGCGCCGGATAAGTACGAAATGATTTTCATGGATGTACAGATGCCAGGAATGGACGGCTATGAAGCGACGCGCTCAATCAGAGCACTCGATATTCCGCAAGCCAAATCAATTCCTATCATCGCCGCAACTGCGAACGTATTTACGGAAGATATTAAAAAATGCCTTGAAGCCGGCATGAATGACCATGTCGGGAAACCATTGAATTTTAATGAAGTTTTTGATAAATTACGCGTTTATCTATTACAAAGTACGCTGGCAAAGGTGGAAAAATGACTGGCATTTATTAGAAGTGTATTTTGGCTCCTGCCTGTCAGCAGGCAGGGTTCGGCGTGGGTTTATCCACGCCATGAGTGGGACAAGCAGCGTCGTCTACATTAGATTTAAAAAGGGAGTTGTAACTTTATACAGGAGGCTTTGAAGCATGAGGGTTGGAGTAGGATACAGCGATAACCCTGATAGCAATACCGCTGGTATTCAGGCAATTGAAATGGCAATTAATCAGGCAGAAAGAACCGACCAGTGTGATTTGGTATTGCTGTTTTCCACAGCCCGGCATGATCAATGGGTTTTGCGTGAAGCGGTGGTTTCGGTAGTAGGCAGCTCCGTACCGCTTTTTGGCGGCGGTGCGGCCGGTATCATAACCAATGAATACTTCGGTTACGCTGGCGATCAGCTTGCGGTGGCCTGTATCTGGCTGGACGGTGTCGGCTGTGAGGTTCTGACGGACGGCGGTTTAAAGGAAGGCGAGAAAGAAACAGGTATGCGCTTGGGGCAGCGGCTTGCCGAACTTGAAACACAGCCGGATTCGCCGGTCATGCTGTTTTACGACGCCCTTGATTGTGAAAAAGGTGTTCGTATGTTGATGGCCACGTGGCTTTTGGAGGGGATTGAAAAGGGGCTGGGCTTCTTACCAGACATCACGGGCGCCGGTTTGATGGGAGATCACGCCTGTACCCCGACAAGTCAATGGATCGGCAACGGTATAAGCGAATACAACGCGATTGCCCTTGCCTTTTCCGGCGATATTCGCATAGACAGCGTTATCATGCATGGCTGCCGTCCCGCGACCGGATATTATACCGTCACAAAGGCGCACGGACCTGTAATACTTGAAATCAACGGAAAACCAGCCATTCAATTTATTGACGAACTGCTGGATTCAGCTATTGCTCCCGATGAATACCCATTTTTCCTGATTTTCGGGGTAAACCATGGTGAACAGTGGGGAGAGTACAACGAAGATTACTATGCCAGCCGCCTCTGCTTGGGCATCGATAAAGAGAGCGGCGGGATTGTGATGTTTGAGCCGGACATGGTTGAAGGCACGGAATTCCGGTTGATGTACAGAGCGCTGGATCTTAACTACATCAAACCCAGGGTGGACAAGATATTTGACGAACTTGACGGCAGGAAACCGATTTTCGCCGTCTACATCGACTGTGCCGGCCGCTGTTCCGGCTATGGCGGGATGGATATAGAAGATGCGCTGGTCATCCAAAAAACCGTGGCAGGGCGGGTTCCTATCCTCGGTCTTTATACCGGTGTGGAGATCGCGTCTATCGGCGGACGCCCTAGAGGGCTTGACTGGACAGGGGTATTTTGCCTCTTCTCACAGAGTAAAGACGGCAGCGATGATAACAGCGTCAGAGTAGTTTCAAAATCTGTCTGGAATATGGACGAGCCTCATCCGGATTCTAAAGAAATACCAGTGAAAGCAATGGCGCGCCTTACAGAGCAAAATACGGCGAAAATATTAGCGCTTGATATCGGCTCTATTACTATACGCCACGAGCTCGAACAAAAGCGCCGGGGATTTAGCTTACTCGCCGAGTTGGCCGTATCACTGAGACATAACGCAAGTTATGAAAGCGTTTTTATCCCCACTGCCAAGCGCGTTAACTCAGCCCTCAATATGCAGCGTACCGTCGTATTAGTGAAGACCGCAACGGGACTGTTTACGGCGGAAGTCTTACAAGGATATTCAACGAAGGAGAAAGCAGAGTTTGCCGGCAATCGTATAGAAGTGCCTCCTGAATTTCTTGATCCTGATAATCCTGTGCTTGTCACAGGAGCCGATTCGCCAGATCGGTTCAAAGGTCTTCGAGAACTTCTAGGCTTGCCTTATTTCATATCCTCTCCAGTTATTCTGCAGGATGAGGTTATCGCAATCCTTATTACCGGACGGTTGAGTGAAATGCCGCCCTATCTTGTTCGTCTAAGCCGCAGTGCTGTGGAAACCGTACAGGCAATAAGCGTGCTTTTGGCATCGGTACTCGCGGGGCAACGGCTGGCGGCTGCTGAAGAACGTAACCGGATCATGGTGGACACCATACCGATATGCTGTACCTTCTGGGATGAAAACGGAGATCAAACGGATTGCAATCAGGAAACCCTTTCCTTATTCGGATTGTCAAACAGGAAAGAATATCTTGAACTGTTCCACAAACTATCTCCAGAATATCAGCCGGGCGGCAGCCATTCAATGGAAACAATGAAAAAATTAGTTATAGAGGCATTCGTTACGGGAGGAGCCAAATTCGAGTGGATGCATCAAAAGCTGAACGGCGAATTAATCATGACGGAAGTCACGCTTATTCGTGTTCCCAAAGGTGAGAACTATATTGTGGCAGGATATATCCGTAACCTGAGTGATCAGGAAGCGGCCCAGAATAAGATGAATGAGGCGCGAGAAATAGCGGACAGATACATAAAAGCTAAAAATGATTTCATCGCGTCTGTCAGTCATGAGATCCGTACGCCAATGAACGCGATCGTGGCAATGGCCCGCGTTGCAGAAAAATGCAACGACTTAAATGAAAACCAGCGAAGTATTATTGATCAAGGAATACGTTCTACCAAACTGTTGACATCAGCCGTAGAAACAATTTTAGATTTTTCTAAACTTGACTCAGGTCGGATGGCGCTGGAAGCCGGTGAATTTTCTGTTCGGGAGTTAGTGGAAGGCATCGGCGGAGTGGTGCGAGGGGATGCCGAAGAGAAATTGTTGTCATTCCACATATCGATTGATTCCGATATCCCCGATGTATTAATTGGCGATCCTCTTCGGCTACAGCAGGCATTATTAAACATTGTTATGAATGCGATTAAGTTTACGGATGAGGGGAGCGTGAAAGTTCATGCCTTCAGTGATAAACCCACTTCGGACGGCAGGGTATTGTTGACATTTGAGGTGCGCGATACCGGCGTTGGTATCGACGAAGAAAAAATGGCTGATCTCTTCAAACCGATGTCTGCCGGAGATACCGCCTACACCCGTAAGTATGGAGGTATAGGGATGGGGCTTTCCATCAGCAACAGCCTGGCAATGTTGATGGGCGGAGAGATCAACTGCGAAAGCCATTTAGGGGAGGGCAGCGTATTTAAGATGACCATCCCCTTAACCATGCCGGAGAGAAAATTGCCTACTGTGAAAGAAACGGCAAAAACCCCCGATGTGGATGTCTTACGCGGACTACGTATACTTGTGGCCGAAGATAACAATATTAACCAAGTGATTATAGAAGAATTACTGACCTCTGTCGGCATAGAGGTAACTTTAGTGGAAAACGGAATCCAAGCATTGGAGATGCTGCAAAAAGAACTATTCGACATTGTCCTTATGGACATCCAGATGCCGGAAATGGATGGATTGACCGCAACCGCACAAATCCGCATCAATCATCCCTACGATGATCTTCCTATATTGGCTATGACCGCAAACTCAGGAGAGGAACATGTTGCAGAAAGCATGAAAGCCGGTATGAACGATCATCTTACAAAGCCTGTGGATGTTGAGCAGCTCTACAATGCCTTAATAAAGTGGAGTAAACGTGACCAACTTTAATGGTGTTTTCAACGCGCCGCATATTTATTTATCACAATGGAGTGGGGAAAAATCATACAGCCATAATTTGCAGTATAGCATATTTCCAGCGTAAGGAGAACGATGATGACGGGTATAATGAAAGAGTTCAAAGAATTTGCTCTCAGGGGAAATGTTATGGATATGGCCATCGGTGTCGTCATTGGCGGTGCGTTTGGTAAAATTGTCTCGTCTTTGGTGAATGACGTCGTCATGCCGCCCCTTGGAGTATTCATCGGTGGTGTCGATTTTTCCAGTCTGTCCTTTATCCTCAAAGAAGCTGCAGAAAACGCGCCTGCCGTAACCATACGTTATGGAAGTTTCGTGCAGACGATGATTGATTTCATCATTATCGCCGCTGCCATATTTATGGTCATCAAAGCCATTAATTCTTTACGGAGAAATAAAGAAGCCCCGCCTCTTCCTCCCGCTCCCGAACCATCGCCGGAAGAAACACTTCTTACGGAAATACGTGACTTGCTGAAAGAGCGTAAATAAATTTCGAGAAGTGCTGATTAAAAGGGCAGTGGGAGATAAAGGGCAAGGCGCGCGAAGCGCGGCAACCGAGACATATCAATAGGATAATCGAGTTTGCGAGCACCGCACACTGCTGCGATTTGCTCACAGAGGCATTTAATAGGTGCTTCCCTTGTTCTTGTCAAATTGATTTTCCCCTCGTGTACGCTGAGGGAAAGGGTTTTCTTTCATCATCAGAAAAGTTTTGTGTTCACCTTATGATACCTTTTACCCGTCTTTTCCCTTTAGAAGCAACCCCTTTTCTCCTGTAATTATCTCTTCCGCGGATAAGGACCGCGTAGTATTTCATTCTACATTTTTCGTAGAAGGAATTTTTTGTTTGAATTCATTGCTTAATGTGTATTAGTCTCATGATCATAATGTGAATTATTTCTGGTAATGATAGAATTCTTGGCATCATGTAAAGTAAAATAAATTAGGATGTTGTGCTTTCGATTTACATCATCGCTCTTTGAGGTATGACGAATTAACGCTAATTCCGTCGCCGCTTCTAATGCGAATTATATAAGTATTGTAAGTAAAAGAATAGAGAACAGCATATTATTGGCAATTCCAATGCGTCTTTTCGTGTTCTTGAGCAAAGCAGAAGGGGGACATTTTGGTCACTCATCCTATTACTGTTAGACAGATTCAAATTCCCGTAGGGAGATGTCTCGATTCTCAGATGCGCCTTGATTCCCAAATGCGGTTGGCCACTGTACGCAGTTTCTACAGTGATGACACGCCATTTTTACCCGTGTTAAACAATAATAAGGTAGTTGGTATTTTACCGCTCAAAAAGCTCCTGGAAGTATTTGACACAGATAAGGCTCTTTGTGTCGCAGACATTGCGTCAGACAAATTCCGTATTGTTTCTTCCGATGTTCCTTTTGCCGAAATCGTCGCAAACAGGACCACAAAGCATGTCATTGTATCAACGGGCGAAAAAGTCAGCGGTGTTATCTACCTTGATGATGCCATCGTCCACTTATATAAGGCCTTTCTTGACATTCAGAATAATCTCCAGGAAATTATTGACACGGTTGACGATGGTATAGGTGTCGCTGATGACGAAGGCAGAATCGTCCTCCTTAGCGACGGCTATGTACGTTTGACAGGATTATCAAGAGAAGAGGCTGGTTTGGGAAAACATGTAACCGAGGTGGTAAAGGAAGGAATTATCTCCGGCTCCATCTCCCGTGAGGTGATGAAGTATGGAACCAAGCGAACGATTATACAAAAGATAAAAACGGGCTGTGAGGTATTAGCTACGGGAATACCAACTTTTGATAAAAACGGAAATATTAAGCGCGTGATTGTTAGTTTCCGTGATTTGTCCTATCTGAATCGTGTGCGCTCACAATTGGGTCTTGCCAAATCGAATGATAAATTGATGGAAAAGATGAGTGTCAAGACACCTGCCATGGAAAAGGTGATTGAGCTTGTTTCCCGCGTGGCTCCGGTGGATATAACCGTCCTGATATCGGGGGAATCAGGGGTTGGCAAGGAGGTTGTCGCCAGAGAAATTGTTCATCATAGCAATCGCAACAAAAAACCTTTTGTCCATATCAACTGTGGCGCCATTCCGGAAAATCTTTTGGAATCAGAATTGTTCGGCTATGAAGGAGGAGCATTTTCCGGCGCGATAAAAGGAGGGAAGGTAGGATTATTTGAGATCGCAAATCACGGTACAATTTTTCTGGATGAAGTGTCAGAAATGCCCCTTCCTCTTCAGGTTAAGCTGCTGTCCTTCCTTCAGGATCATACAATCCGGAGAGTGGGCGGTACAACTTCCATTGTCCTTAACGTTCGCGTTATCGCGGCAACCAACAAAAATCTTGAATCTCTGGTTGAGCAGGGACTTTTCCGCCATGACCTTTATTATCGCCTTAATGTTGTTCCTATTGTCATTCCGGCATTGAGGCAGCGAAAAGATGATATTACCCCCCTGACTGATGCCTTTCTGAGAAAATTCAACAAGAAATACTCTCTCAACAAAAAGATCGGCCTGCAAGCCATACAGGTGTTGGAAAATTACGAATGGCCCGGTAATGTCCGGCAATTGGAAAATATCATTGAGAGACTGGTGGTCATGACGGAGGGAGATAATATCCTGCCACAAAGTATTAGGGAATATTTGCGAATTAATGAATCCTCAAAACATGCAACTTCGATAGATGACATTGTGATTCCCCACATCATGCCTCTTAAAAAGGCCCTGTCCATTGTCGAAAAAGATTTGGTAAAACGGGCTTTGGATACCTGCGGAACAACCAGGGCCGCAGCCACAGCTCTTGGTGTTGCCCATACGAGTATCATCAGAAAGGTGGCAAAGCACAAGTTAAATCAGGAGTTACCTCAGTATCGCAGTAAAGGTGTGAATGCCAATCCCCATTTAATTGAATACCCGGAAGAACAAGGCTTTGTCCATGACAATAAATAAGAAGCCAAATCCAGGTAGTGCGGCTTAGAGTCTGTACCTTCAGCCGATCACGCGAATGGTAAACATCAGTTTTTTGTGCAGAAAGCCAAGTCTCAAACGCGGGATATTCCGCCCCAAAATCATGGCACTGTAACTTGCAAACCATCTGAGCCACAAGAAAACACCGAGAGGATACCCACTGGTGTACATCTCTTCTTTCGGACCTTTGCACAAACCTCTGTGTTATTTTCACATAAATATTTGTACAATAATCTTT
>Ga0123353_10011743_pt1 | contig 12368 bp, 9 predicted proteins | sample TergutLab28metaG_3_FD_92763 | JGI IMG/M metagenome (GOLD analysis project Ga0123353, IMG submission 92763) | Labiotermes labralis P3 segment gut microbial communities from Petit-Saut dam, French Guiana - Lab288 P3 | ecosystem: Host-associated > Arthropoda: Insects > Digestive system > Gut ... | reverse complement strand
GGTGTCGGGTTTACATCATGCTGTGTTACCTTCTTATTGTTTACTCTGGTAAGCTTTCATGGCTCATTAATTTGGATTGAAGGTATTAAGGCATTTTTATGGTCTTTTTATATACTTCCATTTACATTATTTTATTATTCATATGCAACCTTGCTCCAAAATAAAGAAAAAGAGATCAGTAGGATTACTTTATATTTAACAGCTATAACCGGTATTTCTTTTGCAGTTTTAATAATTTTTGAAATAATTGAATTTGGGATTCCTTTTGCAGGCTTTTTCCCGATCCTTTTCGGATTGTATCTTGCTTATTGTTTAATTCATAAGGAAGGTATACTCAATCTCAGAGGATTTGCATGGCTTTCATTTATACTGTCATGGATAATGTTTTTGTATTGTGTGATAACATTACCATTCTGATAATTAGTGTTAATTAACCCAGTCATTTGATACTTGAATCATCCGTCTTTCGCAAATCCCCGAAAGTAAGAAACCTTTATATTCTATGTGTCCTTTCTAAGCGGTCACCTATAGGAAAATAGCGTATATCTGATTTTTATATCTGATTTTGAAGAAAACAGTAATTTTCAGGGTACTTTATTTTCGAACGCAACCTGCTGTTTCATTTTTAAAGCAAACTGCGTGAGTAGGATTTTTATTCCAAAAAATCTTGCGGAGGAAAATAATGGGCAAAAGATCACTTGTAAAGCTCTCTCGAAAGACAAATCCGAGAATGATTAATCTTATTTTGGCGCTCAAAAGCGCCAGTGTAGAAAATGACGCGCCGATTTGGGTCGCGATTGCCAAAAAATTGGAAAATCCGTCCCGAAACTATGCCAATGTCAACTTGAGTCAAATCAACAGACACGCCAATGAAAACGATGTCCTTTTGGTTCCGGGGAAAGTCCTCGGCGCCGGTGACGTCTGTTTCCCTGTGACGGTTGCGGCCTTAAACTTCAGCGTCGGCGCATTTGAAAAGATCACAGCGGCCGGCGGTACATGCGTCCGCATCGAAGACATCCTTGACGAGAACCCAACCGGTTCAGGAATTCGAATTTTCCAGTGAGGTGCAAAAGTATGACAGTTATTGATGCAAACGGATTGATTTTGGGACGTCTGGCAAGTATTGCCGCGAAGCGTCTCTTAAACGGCGAACAAATCAACATCATCAACGCCGACCTCGCTGTTGTTTCCGGAAACAGATATTCTATTTATGCCGACTACCGCAAATCCATTGAGACCGGACGAACGGAACACGGCCCTTACTTCCCGAAAAGACCGGAAAGAATCTTGAAGAGAACCGTCCGCGGTATGCTCCCGTACAAAAGACAGAACGGAAGAGCCGCAATGGAAAATCTCAGAGTTTACTGCGGCGTTCCGCCGGAATTCAAAGACGCGAAAATCGAAACGATTGAAGCGGCCGACGTCACCCGTTTAAGCTCCTCCAAATATGTGAAATTGGGCGATATCGGTAAAAATCTCGGAGCTAAGGTCTAAAGGAGTGATGGAATATGGTCGAAAAAATTGTGAATACATCAGGAAAACACAAGACAGCCGTTGCCAGAGCAACCGTAAAAAAAGGTACCGGCATTGTCAGAATTAACAAAATCCCGCTCCCGATTTACGGCAACTGGCTCGTGAATCAAAAAGTTTCCGAACCGGTCAACATCGCGGGCGAAGCAGTCATTTCAAAGCTCGACATTCTTGTCACCGTCCAAGGCGGCGGATTTGTCGGTCAAGCCAACGCGGTACGCACTGCCATTGCAAAAGGAATCGTTGAATTCACCAACGACACCGCAATCCGTGACGCATACGCTGAATTTGACAGAAGCTTGCTTGTCAGCGACTCCAGACAGAAAGAACCGAAGTACTTCGGCGGTCCGGGCGCCAGAGCGAGATACCAGAAATCATACAGGTAAAGTGAGAATAAATGATACCGATCCGTTGTTTTTCATGCGGGAAAGTCGTTGCTTCGGGATATGAAGAATTCAAAGCCAGAACCGGCGCGGGCGAGGATAAAGGCCAGGTCTTAAACGACCTCGGCTATACCAGATACTGCTGCAGGAGAATGCTTTTGAGCCATATCGAAATGGTTGACGTGATTGCTCCGTATCAGTGAGCGGCAAGCTGAGAATGAAAAGTCAAGTAAACGGAAAAACAACACCGTTTTTCGTTTATTTTAACATTTTAACCGCGGCAGAAACAATGACGGATAAGTTTAGGTGAAGGGTATGAAACTCCAAATTCAAGAATACACAAGGTTTGAAAGAGCCAGAATTGTCGGTGCCCGCGCCCTTCAGATTTCAATGGGCGCCCCCGTTTTAATTCAAGATTATGAAAAATCGGGCATTGATCCGCTCTACATCGCTCTTGAAGAATTCAAGAGAGGCGTTGTTCCGATTACCGTTAAAAGGTAATGAAGGGTCGAAGGAATCCGTAAAAATCAAAAATGAATAATTAAAAATTAAGGAAAATAATTTCAAATTCAAATGATACAGGTGAATTAAATGGAAAACCAAGAAGAACAACCCACAGTTAACGAAGATGTCGCCTTCAACGACCAGTCTTATCTCGTCTCCATCGACGAATATCTGGCCGCGGGTGTCCACATCGGCACACAACAGAAAACAAAAGATATGATGCGTTTCGTCTACCGCGTCAGGACAGACGGTCTTTATGTTTTGGACATTCAGTCCACCGACGAAAGAATTATCGCCGCGGCGAATATGCTTTCCAAATACAACATTTCCCGCGTTTTGGTCGTCTCTTCCAGACAATACGGCCAGTATCCCGCTAAAATGTTCGCCAAAGCAACCGGCTGCCGCTCGGCGCTTGGCCGTTTCATCCCGGGCATGCTTACAAACCCGAAGATGGACAACTATTTTGAACCCGAAATCATTGTCGTGACAGACCCCGCCGGCGATGCGCAGGTCATTAAAGAAGCTTTTGACATCAATATCCCCGCCATTGCACTGGCCGATTCCAACAACCTGACGAAGAATGTTGACCTTGTCATCCCGACAAACAATAAAGGAAGAAAAGCGCTCTCCCTCGTTTACTGGCTTCTCGCCAGAGAACTTTGCAAAATCAACGGCATACCCTTCAATTACGAACTTTCCGATTTTGAAGTGCCTATCTGATTTTAATTTAGTTTAAAAAAAGTTGCGGCCTTCACTTTTCTCCGGCCGCAATTATCCTTTTGCTTGAAATTCGAGCGCTTAAAAATTGAAGCCTTCGCTTCTCTTCCGGTCACCTTTTCCTTTTGCTTGAGGTTCGAGTGCTTAAAAATTGCGGCCTTCGCTTCTCTCCGGTCGCGCTTCTCCTTTTACTTGAAATCCGATTGCTTAAAAATGCGGCTTTCCTCTCTTTCGGTTGCAGCGTATCGTTTCATCGGGTCACGATAAGAGCAGAGTCATCATTTATTCGGGATTCAAATCATGACCCTGCGGCTGAAAATGTCAGTGAAGGAAGTGGCGCATACCCGTAAAGACCATTGAGACGCCCAATCTGTCGGCGGTTGCGATGACTTCGTCGTCGCGGATGGAACCGCCCGGTGATAAAATGTACCGGAGACCGGCTTCATAGGCGTGCACAACGCTGTCATCGAACGGGAAGAACGCATCGGACGCCATGACACATTCGGAGAAGACTTTTTTGACATACTCTTCACAGGTCATTGCTTTTTGAAGTTCGGCGCTTTTGTCGTACATTTCTTTTAAATTGTTCCGGGCTTTCGGCGCGGCCAGTTTGCCGATGGAATCCACGCGGTTCGGCTGACCCGCGCCCATGCCGAGAAGCATATAACAGCCCGGTTCATATTCATAAGCAATCGAAATCGAATTGGATTTGATGCATTTGCAGACGCTCATCGCGAATTCGGACAAACCTTTTTTGTTTTCCGGAAACGCGGCTTTCGTGACAACCTCCCATTTCTCAAAAAGGCCGGCATCGCGGGTCTGTTCCAAAAGGCCGCCGGTGACATGTTTGTAAATGTACCGGCTTTCAAACGGCTTGTCAAAACCGGTGAGTTCCAAAAGCCTGAGCGTTTCACTTTTCTTTTTCAGGATTTCAAGCGCCTCCGGCTCAAATCTCGGCGCCGCAATAATTTCAATGAATTTTTTATCCAGCCGTTTTGCCGTTTGAACGTCGAACACACGGTTGACGCAAATGATGCTGCCGAACGCGGAAACCGGGTCGCCGTCCCAAGCGGCCGAAAACGCTTCGCTTAATGTTTTTCCGGTGGCTAAACCGCACGGGTTGTTGTGTTTTACAATGACTGCGGCAGGGTTTTCGCTGTTTAAATCTTTTAATGTGAGCAATGCATTATCGATATCGATGTAATTGTTGTATGAAAGTTCCTTCCCGTGGAGCTGCCGGGCATTGGAAAGATTCAGGCATGTGTCCGCCGGGTCCGTGTAATACGTTGCTTCCTGATGCCAGTTTTCGCCGTAGCGGAGTTTTTCGCCGCCGACAAAGGACATACGCTTTACTTTCTCATTCAGAAGCGCTGCGCTGAGGTAAGTGTCCACCGCGCTGTCATAGTCAGCGGTGTGGCGGAATGCCTTAACGGCCAGTCTTTTTCTCGTCTCGTCCGAAATGACGCCCGAGCGGTTCAGTTCGCCGGCAACGGTTTCATAATCATCCGGGTCGCAGATGACGGCGACAGAGGCATAATTTTTCGCCGCGGACCGGAGAAGAGCAGGGCCGCCGATGTCAATGTTTTCGATCGCTTCTCCCAACGAAACACCGGGTTTTGCAACAGTTTCCCGAAACGGGTACAGGTTTACAACGACAATGTCAATCGGCGTGATGCCGTTGTTTTCGGCTTGCTTGACATGGTCGGCTTTTCCTCTTAAAAAGAGTAAGCCTCCATGGATTTTCGGGTGAAGCGTCTTCACGCGTCCGTCCATCATTTCGGGAAATCCGGTAATGTCTGAAACGTCCTTCGCTTCAACGCCTTCTTTTTTCAAGAGGGCTGATGTACCGCCGGTGGAAATAATCTCAAAACCGTTCTTTATTAATGTTTTTGAAAATTCTGTAATGCCTGTTTTATCGGAAACACTGATCAGCGCTCTTTTGGTCAAAAAAAATCACCACGAATATTTGTTGTTTTAATCATTCGATTCTTTCAGTTTTTTGTAAAATCAAACCCCACGAAATAATCGTTTGGAAAGTAAAAACCTTTTGCTCAAAAAGATCCGGTTTATAAAAAACCGTGCCGGACAATAAAATTTATCAACCTTGTTTGTCTCTGACTCATTGAATTATATCCGGCAAAATTATGATCCGGATTTCATTTTTGAACCGCGGCCGTTTACGATGTGCCGGAATTTCATGAGTTCTGTTATAATTTGAAAGGTCTGAAAAATGAATCAAACAGATGCGCGTTACGAGCAAGGAAAAGTCCTGCTTTCCGGCGGACATTACCCGGAGGCAGCCGTCGTTTTTGAAGAGATTGTCAAAGATATGCCGAAGTTTCGGAAGGCTTGGGGAAAACTGGCTTTAACTTACGTCCATTTAGGGGATGCCGCCGCCGCCATTCGGTGTTATGATGAAATTTTACACCGTTATCCGAAGGATGCGCACGCTTTGTATCAAAAAGCGATGCTGGAAGAAAAGACCGGCCTGTTGGACAACGCTTTGGAATCCATCGACAAAGCTTTGAAATTCGAGCCGGCGAACGCTGAATTTTTGTATTCCAAAGGTTTTATCCTGTTCAGGAAAAAGAGATTTAACGACGCGATTTCTTGGTTTGACCGGGTACTTGCGGCGGAGCCGTATCATTTTCAAGCTGCCGACCATAAATGTTTGTGTTTAATGACGCTCGGCGTTTATGATGAATTGATTCTGTCGTGCAGTGAATACGTTGACCGTTTTGAAGATTTGGTTCATGATTTTGAGTTTTCCGACAGCGACGCGGAACGGCATGAAAACGGCGGAGAGCTTTTCGGAAAGGAAGCGTCCGTGATCGGCAAAAAAGACCTCTGCCACCTTTATAATTATCTGTCTTTTGCTTATATAAAACTCGGCGCTTTCCGGCAGGCGGAAAAAATTCTGCGCCGAGAGCTGGAATTTGATGTCTCGCCGTCCCGCGTTTATTATTTTTTGGGTTTGGTCCAAAGCGAACTCGGCAACTTTGAAGAAGCCGCGTCTTCCTACGGCAAATCAATTGAACTGGAACCGAATTTTGCGACCGCCCGCCTCCATCTCAATTTGACGCTGGCAAAAGCGGCGGACAAGGAACTCAAGCTTTCCGGAAAAAATACGGTTTTCGGACGTTCGCTTGAACTTTATCAAAAAGCGGCCGGCGGGTTTGAGCAGATTTTGGCGGATGAACCCGGGAATTTGACCGCCCTTTATGAAATCGGTAAGATCCGCTTGGCGCTCAATGACGCCCAAGAAGCGGAAAAAGCGTTTGAAGACGTTTTAAGGCGGGACCCGGCCTTTGTTCCCGTTTACGAATATTTGGCAAAGATGAAATTCGACGCGGGCGATTATGAGGCGGCTTTGTCTCTTCTTTCCGACGCTCAAACAAAAGACCCGTTCAATTATGAAGTCATGAATTTGACCGGCATTATTTATTCCAAAAAAGAGGACAACGAATTCGCTTTGAAATGTTTGGAGCGGGCGATTATGCTGGACCCCGCTCATCCGAAAGCGCATTACAATAAAGCGCTGATTTTCATGAAGGAAGAGAGGTATGAGGAAGCGGCCGCTTCTTTATCATTGATTCAAAAGCAGAGCGCGGAAAAAAACGGTATCCCTTATGAGAAAGTCTTGAATTTTTATGCCACGGCTCTTCAAAATCTCGGCAAAAAAGAGGAAGCGCTTTTTGTTTTTGAAGAGCTTTCGGCTTTGAATCCGGAGAATGAAAATTTCAAAGAAGCCGTTTCAGCCTTGAAAAACGGTTGAAGCTTTCATTTCTTCTTCATTTCTTCTTCATTTTTTCTTCATTTCTTCTTCTTTTCTTTTTCTGTTTTGTCTTCCTTTTTCCAATTCCAGTTCCACAATTTTCATGGCGCATAAATCGCCGCACATTGAGCAGGCGTCTGACCCGGAGCGGCGGGCTTCCCGAACGGCGCGGGCATGCTCGGGGTCAATCGCTAAACTGTATTGTTTCTCCCAATCCAAATTTTTGCGCGCCTGCCCCATCGCATTGTCACGTTCTTTGGCCCTTTCTTTGACGCCCTCTTTGACTAAATCCGTTGCGTGAGCGGCAATCTGCGCAACAAGCATTCCCGTTTTGATGTCTTCCACCGCCGGCAGCGCTAAATGCTCGGACGGGCTGACCATGCACAAAAAGTCCGTGCCGGCCGCACCGGCAATTGAGCCGCCGATCGCCGATGTGATGTGGTCGAATCCCGGCGCGATATCCGTTACGATCGGGCCGAGAAGGTAGAGCGGCGCGTCGTGGCAGGTTTCTTTCATGAATTTGACGCTCATTTCTATTTTGTCCAAAGGAACGTGTCCGGGGCCTTCAACGAATGTTTGGACACCGGCTTTTCGGGCGCGTTTGACGAGTTCTCCGAGAACGAGGATTTCTTCAAACATCGGGCCGTCGGCGGCATCGTGGATACAGCCGGGACGCATCCCGTCACCCAAACTGAGCGTCACGTCGTATTCTTCGGCGATTTCCAAAAGATAATCGAACTCGGCATAAAACGGATTTTCGGCGTCATTGTGACTCATCCAAGCCACCGTAAATGAGCCGCCGCGGCTGACGACATCGGTAATTCTTCCCGCTTTCATCAGCTTGTCCACCGTATTTTTGTTAATGCCGCAGTGAACGGTCACAAAGTCAACGCCCTGTTCGGCGTGGCGGCGAACGGCGTTAAACATATCGTCTTCCGTCATTTCAACAACCACGGACGCTGTTGCGGCGGCGTCATAAAGCGGCACGGTGCCGACAGGAACCGAAACTTCCGATAAAATCCGTTTTCGAATGGCATCCAAGTCGCCGCCGGTTGACAAATCCATAATTGCGCCGGCGCCGTATTGAACAGCCGTTTTTGCCTTTTTGACCTCCTCTTCCGGGTCTTTATAATCGCGCGACGTTCCGACATTGGCATTGATTTTTGTGCTCATGTATTTGCCGATGCCCGTCGGCGACGTATCACGGTTTACGTTTTTCGGAATCGTCACCCGCCCTTCGCAAATCAGCCGGCGCAGTTTTTCAGGATCAATATTTTCTATTTCCGCTGTCTTTTTCACGATTTCCGGAATTGCTCCGTTTTTACACTCTTTCATCAGGGTCATGTTTTCTCAAACGGTGTCTGTTGTATAAAAAAATTGTTCCAAAAGTTGCTCCAAAAATTGTTCCCTTCGCCCTTCGGGTTCCGGTCGCAATTTTTCAGGGGCGGGGGGAGTCCTCACAGCGTTTGTGGGGGTGCCTTCGGCACCCCGTGTCATCCTTCTGCCAGCAAAATAAAGAAAAAGGAAAATATAGGTCATTCGTTTGAAAAGACGGTTTTTGGAGTAACCGTTTTCATTCTTCTCTTCAATCAAGAATTCAGCTTATTTTCTAATTCTTTTACTTTTTATCCATTTTTATCCATTTTTATTCATTTTTATCTTTTTTTATTTTTTTTCGTTTACAGTCGCGATTCATCATGTTCTTTACTGATATTTTGTCATTACTTTTTATTGCATATTGTCATGACTTTTTACCATTTTTACCCTTATTTTTATCCTTTTTTTATTATGTTTCGTTTATGGTAACGATTTATCATGATCTTTACCGATTTTTTATCACGAACATTTATTACATATTGTCATGACTTTTTATTATTTTTCATCCTTTATTTTTCAACATTTTAAACTAAAAACAATTACAGTAGAGCTTTCACCCTCTAACCCTATTCCTCTGTCTATTAGCAACAGTTTTCATTTATATTCCTCTCTCGATAAAATATTTATACCACAATCTTTCTACACCCCTTAGCAATCAATTTATGATCATATTCAAATGTTATAAATCATAAATTTTTGTATTAATCAACAACTTTTTGTGTTTTGTTATTGATTTAACTTGTTTTTCGGTTATGGAGGGAAAGATTTATGCACAATGTAGTGACAGACCACTCGCTCACAGCGAGCAGCGAGCAGCGAGCAGCGAGCAGCGAACAAAGAATAAAGAACAAAGAACATAAGACCGTAAGTACTGTAAAAAAAAGGTTATTTCCCAATTTAAACATAGAAAATTGGAAAACATCGGGAAAAAAATTCCTTATTCTTTTTGTCGTATTCGCTCTTCTTTTTGCAACTGTTCCTGCTAATCTTGTCGCCGCTGATGATTCTTTCTCAACCGAAATCGAAACGGGTACAGGCAGCATCTCCGGCTTTTTATGGGTTGACGGTAATGGTATGCTAACAACCGATTGGAACGGTCTTTATGATCCGGGCGAGCAATTTTTGGCAGGATATCCCGTTTATCTCTATGCGGCGAATGATTCCTCTGTCCATATCGCTCAAACACAAACTGATTGGGATGGTACATATATATTTAATGACCTTGAACCCGGCAATTATGTCGTTGGTCTGACTTCCTCTTTTATTAATGATAATGATATAGATTACTTGCTTCCAATGTCCGTGACCGGCGAGAATCAGTTTGCTATTGATTGGAGAAGTAATCCGATTATGGCATTTACGGGGACTCTTATTGTAACGGCAAATGGGTCTGTCGAAAACATTAACGGCGGTATGCGGTTGCCGATGGGTTTTGTGCCGGCATGGACCACAACGGGGGGTCAAATGATACCGCTGTCAACCTCAGACCTTATTCACGAGACCATTCTTGTGGATGTTGTAGGTAACTATATGGTAGCTGTGACCGATTCCTTCACGCTAAAGCCGGGTAGAATCTATAAATTCGAGGTTTGGGGCGCGCAAGGTGGCCGATCAAATTCAATTGGGATTGGCCAAGGCGGCTATTCAATAGGTTGGTATAGTACTGTTGGCAACACAGCGGATATAACGGCTTACTATTATGCCGGAGGTCGTGGTGTAGACGGAACCGCCAGTTCTTCCGGAGCCGGAGGCTACAATGGCGGAGGCAATGGTGGCACCGGAACCGGTCCCAGTGGCGGAGGTGGAGGCGGAGGCGGAGCCAGCGACATCCGTGTTGGCAGTATGGCACCTGCCAACAGAGTCATTGTTGCCGGCGGCACCGCCGGTGCTGGCGGTGGATATGGCGGTGGCGGCGGTGGTGGTGTCAATGGCGATGCTGGTCCTTCCGGTGTTGGTGCTAACTCAGGCGGTGGCGGATCGCAGAGCGCCGGTGGCAGCGCAGGGCCACTATACGGTGCCGGCTCAACGAACGGCGGAATCGGTAGTTTCGGCACAGGTGGCAACGGCGGTAACGGTTTCGCAGGTGCCGGCGGCGGCGGTGGCGGTTGGTACGGCGGCGGCGGTGGCGGTGGCGGTAACACCTCCGCCTCTGGCGGCGGCGGCGGCGGTTCCGGCTATATCGGCGGCGTGGACAGATTAATTAATAGCCCTGCATCAACTACGGCTAACCAACGTGTTGGGCATGGGATGGTGCGTGTCACGGAATACTACCTAGGTTTATCAGGTACGGTCAGAACCTCCGGCATTAATACCCCCCTTGACGGCGTGACAATTTCCTATGAGCGCAATGGAATCCCCGGCACGACAACGACAAGGCCTGACGGTACATATTGTATAGAAGCCGAATCAGGCGATTCGGTAGTGATCACAAACGTGGCCCTCGCAAGGTATTCGCTGGATACAACAGTGAGACCTGTGCCGACTGGTCCTTATAATTTCAATAGTAGCAACCCGTCCTATACCGGTGTGGACTTTTCAATGTTCCCGCCCCCCATTTGGATGGAGATCGACCTCGCCAACAGTGACGGCTCATTAACAAATTCTGCATGGTCCTCATATTACCAATACAGCGCCGGCACCCTAACCATCAGATCAGACGCGCCCGTGACTCATACAGGGCCGGTTGCGTATCGTATATGGCAGAGTGGGTCGCACTCGGTGACGGGGATTGTGGTGAATACGGGAGTGACGACGAGTATTATAATTGATGATATTACGATGACGGGTAATTTCGATTTGCGGGGAAATGCGAATGTCGATTTGCTTTTGGCGGGCGATAATAGTATCAGTGGCAGTGTTTTGGTGCCCAATAGGGGCGGGACGAATATCGCTACGATAAGGATTGATAGTGCGACCGGGACCGGCAGCACCGGCGGTTCACTGACCGCGACGGCGACGGCGAACGGTAATGCGGGCATTGGCGGCGCTAGCGGACAATCAGGCGGCAGTATAACAATAAATGGCGGTACTGTGACCGCGACGGGCTATGCCAGCGGCACCGGTAGTGGCAGCGCAGGCATCGGCGGCGGGTACACCGGTTCAAGTGGTACCATCGTGATCAACGGCGGCATGGTAACCGCGACGGGCAGTTCGCTTAATAATGGAGGAGCGTGCATTGGTGGCGGTTCGATGAGCGGTGCCGGCACTATCACGATTTCCGGTGGTACAGTGATAGCAAACAGCCCCGCCAATGGCGCGTCGGGCATCGGTGGCGGTTGGATGAGCGGTGCCGGCACTGTCCTGATCAATGGCGATGCGGTTGTCACCGCGAGTAGCGCCAGCGATGGTGCAGGTATCGGTAGCGGTAGCATGGCAGGTAGTTACGGCGCCGGCACAGTCACAATCACAGGAAACGCGGTTGTCACGGCGAGTTCCAGCGCATCAGCGCCAGGCATAGGCAGCGGATTATCCGATTTCAATGGTGTGCCAGTCACGATCACAGGAAACGCGGTTGTCACTGTGATAAGCAATGGCACGGGCATCGGCGCCGGGGTCATTGGCGGACTCGCACCAATCACCATTGACAGTACGGCAACTGTAAAGGTATCTTCCTGCCTTTCCGGACTTTCCTCAGTGTCTGCCCTCCGCGGTTCACCCATAAGCGGTACGGGCTACATCGTCAACAACAATATCGATGCAGCTGCGGCATATGACCGCGACATCAAGATATTCAACGCGGGAACCATAAATCAGGTGAATACTCTGACACTGCCCGCAAATTACGTTTGCTACGCCTACAGCACGGGCAATACGGCACCGGAAAACTTCAACGAGTTTATTTATAACAACGCGACCGGCGTACCACTCGGGCAAATCGTGCGCGTTTCGGACAACAGTCCGATCATCTATTCGGTCAACACCAATGCGGTGTTGCCGGTGCGGCTGCAAGTTATGTATCAGGTGACAAACAACATCGCCAACACGGCGCTGGACAACACTACAGCGTTGCAGGGCAGCAACTATGCCGGCACGCTGACGGCGGATCCGGGTTACGCCCTTCCGCAAAGCATCACCATGACGCG
>Ga0123353_10011742_pt1 | contig 12369 bp, 10 predicted proteins | sample TergutLab28metaG_3_FD_92763 | JGI IMG/M metagenome (GOLD analysis project Ga0123353, IMG submission 92763) | Labiotermes labralis P3 segment gut microbial communities from Petit-Saut dam, French Guiana - Lab288 P3 | ecosystem: Host-associated > Arthropoda: Insects > Digestive system > Gut ... | reverse complement strand
GCTACAGTTATTTACGGACCTTACCGAGATCAAAAAGACTCAACGGCTTATTCACCAGACCGCCGAACAGGCGAGCTCCATCTCCAGCCGTGTGGCCGCCGCTTCTGAGGAGCTTTCCGCCCAAGTGGAAGAGATCTCACGCGGGGCCGATATGCAGCGTAGCCGCGTGGAGTCCACTGCCACCGCCATGGCCGAGATGAACTCCACTGTGATAGAAGTGGCGAGAAACGCCGGCCAGGCCTCGGAGCAGTCCGAGGCGACAAAACACAAGGCCACTGACGGGTCCGCGCTGGTGAACAAGATGGTGGAGTCCATCCATTTGGTGCAGACGGTGGCCACCGCTTTGCAGAAGAATATGCAGGAACTGGGCTCCCAGGCCGAGAGTATTGGTGGGGTAATGAATGTCATTTCCGATATCGCGGACCAGACCAACCTGCTCGCGCTTAACGCCGCCATTGAAGCCGCGCGCGCCGGCGAAGCCGGACGCGGCTTTGCCGTGGTGGCCGACGAGGTTCGCAAGCTTGCGGAAAAGACCATGTCCGCCACGCAGGAAGTGGGCGCCAGCATTGAAGCCATCCAACGCTCAACCCGCACGAATATTGCGGAAGTCGGCTCGGCCACCAATGCCGTGACCGAAGCCACGGAACTGGCCGACTCCTCGGGTCAGGCCCTGGTCGAAATCGTGGAGCTTGCCAATGCCAGCTCCTTGGTGGTGTCATCCATTGCCACGGCGGCGGAGGAGCAAAGCGCCACCTCGGAAGAAATCAGTCGCGCTGTCGAGGAAATCAACCAGATAGTCGGCGAAACCACGGACGGCATGAGTCAGGCTGCTCAGGCCGTATCGGAGCTTGCTGCGATTGCCCAGGAACTGAACAGGGTCATGGGCCAGTTGCAGAACGTGGATGACCGCGCCTCAAAAATCTCCTGTTAGGATCTCAGGCGTCTGCTTATTTAGGTGCAAAAAAGGGGGGGGCATTACGCCGCCTCCCTTTTTGCATAGCCATAAGCGGCCTGTTTTACAGTCAGCCCGCCATAAAGGATGCATTCGCATGTATGTAATTTCTGTAATTGTGGATATTGACCCGGAGCATATCGAGGACTACAAAGCCGCTGCCCTGCTCCACGCGCACAACAGCAAAACGCAGGAACCCGGCTGCCTCGTCTTTGATGTCTTTCAATCAACCGAACGGCCTGATCGCTTCTACCTGCATGAGTGCTACGTGGACAAGGCGGCGGTGACGGATGTCCACCAAAAAGCCCCCTATCTGGCAGAATTCAGGCAAAAAATCGGGGGTTGGGTTAAGGCCAAACGAATAGAACACTGGACCAGCGTGTAGCGCCTCAGTTTGCCGTGATACTTCGTCAGGCATCGTTTTTTGCTTCGGGGCAGGACCAAAAGAGCCCAGTTCCATTCCCAAAGCTGCGCCCTTGTCTGGCGGCAAGCTGAGATACTGCTAAAAATGGCCTAAAGAACGACCACCGTACATTTTCTGGAAAAATCCACCGGGTTATATCCGAGCTTGGCCTGCCGCAGTCCTTCGTCGTCCAGATCCTGTTCGCGGTTGATGTAGGTGAAGTTCTTGCCCACGTCATTGCAGAACAAATAGTTGATGGCCTGGTACGCGCCCTTGAGCCCGGTGGCAGCTTTTTCAAAGTGGATAATCAGGGTGTCATGGTCCAGGGGGCTGGCCAGGGTGTAGGCAATGGGCACGCCGTCTATGCGGATGATCCCTCCGCACAAGCCGGGAATATCATTCCAGCGGGTCAGCACCCGGGCTACCGCGTCATTTTCCGCCAGCAGGGCCGCGGAAGATTCACAGTCCCGCCAGCGGCACCACTCGGTTTGCATATTCAGCACCACTTCGACACAGCTTGCAGTAAGTCTTTGATATTCATATCGATACTGTCTCTCAAACTGATTGAACAGATTTTTCTTTTTGTGAAAGCGATTGCCGCGTAGCGTGGCAAGATCGGAGGACAGGTACAAGTAGTCCCATTGGCCGCGTGCCTCCTCCACCCGCACCTTGTCTTTCAGGCGCGCGCTCCAGGCTTCGCAAAGCGCTTGCGGCACGCGAATCAGTCTGGAGCCCGGAGTCATTTCCTCCAGCACCGGCCAATCAACGACCGTGTCCCACGATCCTACCGGAGCCCAGTAGGCGGGTTCGGGTTTCATCTGGCGGACCCAGCACAGGACACCGTCAAAACGCCATTCCAGATGATAGTACGGAGCCCAACCCCAGATATTGGCGAAGCCGTAGTCCGAGGCCTGGCTTTTGTTCCGGCTTAGAAGCTCCAGATAGTGCTCCATGCCGTCAATGGAAATGGGGGAATATTCGCTGGGTAACATGATTACACCGCACCTTTCCGCTCAAACCGCTTCACTGTTGAAGCAAAGCGGTACCAGTCGCGGTAGAAAAATATATACAGACAAATACTCGCTTGCACAATCTGGGAAACCAACATGGCCACGAACACGCCCGAGGCGTCCTGCCACACGATATGGCCCATATACCAGGCCAGAGGCAAACGCACTGCCCAAGTGCCCACGGAAAAAGCCAGCAAACTATAGAGCGTTGCTCCGGCCCCGGAAAAAATCCCGCCCATGGTCATGCTGATCACGGTAAAAGGCACCGCAAGTAAATTGAACACCATATAACTCACGGCAACCGCCTGCACGGAAGCATCACGGGGAGAGACGAAATGCGTGATTTCCGGCAGCCAGGGATAGATGCAGGCCGCCAGCAGACCCATGCTGAGCACGCCTGCGGCAATCACCCGCAAGCCCACGCGCTTGGCCTCGGCCCGGTCGCCAGCGCCAAGACAATGCCCCACCAGGACCGAAGCGGTAAAACTGAAAGCCATGGCAGGCAGGAATAAAAGTCCCTCGATGCGCAGCCCCGCTGCCAGACCGTTCACCGCGACCACGTTGTCCCTGGGCAAGGTGTTGGTGATCATGAACAGCATCATATACCCGAGCTGCCAGAGCATATGCGACCCGCCCGAAGGAAGCGCCACTTTAAGAATATAGGGGAAAGCCCTGCGCTCCCAGCGCCAGGGGGAGAAGCTGCGCCGGGCGAGCAGGCCTTTGCGGATCAGGACCATCAGATTGAACAGCCCCCCGGCGCCAACAGAGAGGATAGAGGCATAAATCAGGCCGTGCGCCCCGAGGTTCGGCATTCCAAACTTGCCGAGCCCCAGGCCGATATCGCCAACCGCGTTGATGATGCAAACAACCATGGCCGAGACTAGCGGCACCCCGACGATTTTATTCGCCCGGAACACGGCCACCGTGATGAAGGTCAGGTAGCTCGCGGGCAGAACAGGCAGAAAGAGCAGCCAGAGCTCCAGCGTTTCGGCATAGAGTTCCTCGGGCACGCGCAGAAGATTCAGAACGTGGGGAGCAAAAATGAAGCCGATCAGCACGGTGGCAGCGCAAAACAGCGCGCCCACCTTGAACAGCAGGCCAACATAACGATCAGCCCGCAGCATGAGGCGCGCGCCCAGAGATTGACTGATGGCGGCGACGCTCCCGTTGACCAAAGCCAGACCGATAACCAGCAGAAAAAACTGGAACTGGGTGATGATGCCGATAATGCCTTGTAAGTGTGGGTGAATACGTCCGGCCACAGCCACGTCGGTCAGGCCGATCATAAACTGGAACAGCATAGTCAGGGCTTGGGGCCAGACCAGAGAGGCTATCTCATACGAAGACACGCGCCCCCCCCCGCTAGTGCCGACGCTGACGCGGGGCGGTTGCTGAGGTTCGGCCTGCGGATGTGGAGGGACAACTGGAGGCATGGATGGGGCATGAGCCTTGCGGCTAGAATCCCTCCTCCAAGGGCGGACAGACTATCCACGGCCCGAGCGGGCCTGTCTGAGCACTGGCGACTCCCGTCACCGGGAACTTGGCCGCGCTCAGGCGCACCCGGCGGCCTTCCACGGAAAGGCGCTTCCGGGCCAGCCATTGCAGGGCCTGCGGATAAATGCGGTGCTCCAGGGCGTGAATGCGCGCCATGACGCTCTCGGCCGTGTCATTGGGACCAATCGGCACAGCCGCCTGAATGATCACCGGGCCGTGATCCACCTGTTCATCCACAAAATGTACCGTACAGCCTGTGATGCGCACCCCGTAGTCCACCGCGTTCGCATAGCCGTTCACACCGGGAAAGCTGGGCAGGATGGCCGGATGAATGTTCAGGATGCGGCCCTCGTAGGCTTTGACGAACATGGGGGAAAGCATACGCATATACCCGGCCAGAGCTATGGCGTCCACGCCCGCCGCCCGGATCGCCTCCAGCATGGCCGCGTCAAAAGCCTCGCGGCTCTCATAGGCCCTGTGGTCGCGCACCCAAACCGGAATACCGTTCTGCCGGGCAACATTCTGTACCGGAGCGTCGATCTTATTGGACAACACCAGCTTGACCCTGGCCTCAAGCCTGCCGCTGGCAATGGCCTTGAGGATCGCGGCCAGATTGGTGCCGATGCCCGAAGCCAATACCGCCAGTTGCATAGTCATGACGTACCTCGCACACAAAGGGAAATAGCCCGATCCAAACGGGCCAGGCTTTCCTCCCGCCCTAAAGCGGCCATAACATCGGCCAGATCCGGCCCATCGGCCGCGCCGAGCAGAGAAAATCGGAGCGGCGGCCCAAGCGCCTTGAACTTGATGCCCTTTTCCTCCACATAGCCGTGGATGCAAGCACGTACGGCCTCGCGGTCAAAGGCGAGCAGCCCGGCCAAGCGCTGCCGAAGCTCTTGGACACAGCCCAGGCCTTCGTCCTGCAAAGCCTTGGCCAGAGCCGCCTGATCATAGGCCAGGTCCGCAGCCTTGGTCAGCAGCGGGCAGAGATGTTCCGCCACCTCCATCAAAGTGCTTACCCTGGGCTGCACCAGCGGAATACAGCGCAACACAAGGCTCTTGTCGCTGTCAGAAAGATTTGGGTAGTGGCTCCGTAGAAAAGGTAAAAGCAGGGGCAGCAATTCGTCCGGCTTGGCCATGCGCAGGTGCTGGGCATTGACCCAGAGCAGTTTTTCCGGATCAAAGGCTGCGGATGCGCTGCTCAAGTGAGCACCATCAAAAAACTCCACCAGCTCCTTACGCGAGAACAGTTCCTGATCGCCGTGGCTCCAGCCTAGGCGCACCAGATAGTTGAGCAGGGCTTCGGGCAACAGGCCGTCTTTTTCGTAGTCAATGACCGCCTTGGCCCCGTGCCGTTTGGACAGCTTCTGGCGGTCCGGGCCCAGAATCATGGGCACGTGCCCGAATATGGGGAGCTTTTCTCCGAGCGCCCGATAGATCACTATCTGGCGGGGGGTATTGTTCACATGATCGTCGCCGCGAATCACGTGGCTGACGCCCATAGTCACATCATCCACCACCACGGCGAAATTATAAGTGGGCGCGCCATCGGCCCGGCGCAGGATCATGTCGTCCAGTTCCGCAGCCTCGAACGACACATGCCCTTTGACCATGTCGTCAAAGGCAACCACGCCTTGCAGGGGCGCTTTCAGACGCACCGCATGGCCCAAGCCGGGGCCGAGACTCCGGGAGCGGCAACGGCCGTCATAGCGCGGCTTTTCGCCATCGGCCCGCGCTTTTTCGCGCATGGCTTCGACTTCTTCGGGCGTACATTCGCACCAGTAGGCGTGGCCTGCCTCCAGCAAACGATCGATATACTGGTTATAGAGATCAAAACGCTGTCGCTGGTAGATGGCTTCGCCGTCAAAGTCCAGACCGAGCCAGCGCATGGAAGCCAGAATGGAGTCCGTGTATTCCTGTTTGGAGCGCTCCGTGTCCGTGTCTTCAATGCGCAGCAGGAAACGGCCGCCGAAGTGCCGGGACAGAAGCCAGCAGAAAATAGCGGTGCGCGCGCCGCCGATGTGCAGGTGACCGGTGGGGCTGGGCGCGAAGCGGGTGACAACGGTTGTGTCGGTCATGCTCTTTCCTAGTGTACTCAAATCTTGGCTGTCACCAGATCGCCCATTTTGGCGCACCCGACAACCTCACCCTTGAGGCCCGCGCGGGCAATATCGCCGGTGCGCCAGCCTTCGCGCAGCACCTCGCGCACGGCGGCTTCCACGCAATCGGCGGCCTCGTTCATGGCAAAGGTCAGGCGCAACATCATGGCTACGGACAAAATGGTAGCCAGGGGGTTGGCCTTGTCCTGACCGGCGATGTCCGGGGCGGAGCCATGTATGGGTTCGTACAGGCCCTTTCCGCCGTCTTCGGCAGTACCGCTTAAGGAAGCTGAGGGCAGCATTCCCAGGGACCCTGCCACTGCAGCGGCTTCATCGGACAGGATATCGCCGAAAATGTTGCCGGTCACGATCACGTCAAACTGGGCCGGATTGATGACCAACTGCATGGCACAGTTGTCCACATACATATGGGACAGATCGACATCCGGGAATTCTTTGTGCGTCTCGACAACCACCTTGCGCCATAATCGGCTGACATCCAGCACGTTGGCCTTGTCCACGGAACAGACGCGCCTGCTGCGGGTGCGGGCCGCAGCAAAGGCTACCCGCGCGATGCGGCGCACTTCATCCTCGTTGTAGATCATGTTGTTGAAGCCGTAGCGCAAATTGCCGCGCACTTCTTCTCCGGCAGGTTGGCCGAAATACACGTCGCCGGTCAGTTCACGGATCACGAGAATGTCCACGCCCTTTTCCACCAGATCAGGTCTCAGGCAAGACAGGGAGGCCAGTTCCGGGAACACGATAGCCGGACGCAGGTTGGCGAACAGGCCCAGTTCCTTGCGGATAGCCAGCAAGCCCGCTTCCGGGCGCTTCTGCGCGTTGTCCCACGTAGGGCCGCCCACAGCGCCGAGCAGCACGGCATCGGCCTTTTTGCAGGCCGCGAGCGTGGCTGCGGGCAGAGGCTCGCCTGTGGCGTCAATGGCGCAGCCGCCCATGAGCGCCTCCTCGGTAGTAAAGGTCGCGCCGAAACGCTTTCCTGCGGCATGGAGAACTTTGACCGCCTGGGTCAGAACCTCGGGCCCGATGCCGTCGCCCGGCAGAAGCATAATATGTTTGTTCATGGTCTACCCTGTATTTTTGTATTAACCGGCAAGGCGTTTTTTCACAAAAGGCGCCAACCCGCCCGCGTCCAGAATAGCCCGCATGGCTTCGGGAAGGGGCGGGAAATCAATGACCGCGCTGCTGGTCTTGTTGGTAATCTTGCCCGCGACCATGTCCACTTCCACCTGATCGCCTTCCTTGAACATGCTCACCGCATCGCCGATTTCAAGGGGCACCAGACCCATATTAAAGGCGTTACGATAAAAGATGCGGGCAAAGCTGTGCGCAATAACCACCGGAATGCCTGCGCCCAAAATGGCTACCGGAGCATGTTCACGCGAGGAGCCACAGCCGAAATTGCGCCCGGCCACGATCACGCTTGCGCCGGGAACCACTTTGTCCAGCCATTTGGGGTCCATGCCCTCCATGCAGTACTTGCCCAGTTCCATCGGGTCGGTGCTCACCAGGCGCACGGCCGGAATAATGGCGTCGGTATCGATATGCTCGCCCAAGGTCAGGGATTTGCCTGTATATTTCATGTCGGGCTCCTACAATTTTCCGGGATGGGTAATCACGCCGGTGATGGCGGTTGCCGCAGCGACAGCGGGGTTGGCGAGATAGACTTCAGACTCAAGACTGCCCATGCGGCCGCGAAAGTTGCGGTTGGTCGTGGCCAGAGCGCGCTCGCCGCTGCCCAGGATGCCGAGATGCCCGCCCAGGCACGGCCCACAGGAGGGCGGCCCGAGAATGCACTCCGCGTCCAGCAGAGTTTCGATAAGGCCTTCGGTAAGAGCCTGCTTCCAGATTTTGGGCGTGGCCGGGAGCACTATACAGCGCAGTCCTTTCTTGACCTTGCGGCCCTTGAGTATGGCCGCAGCGGCGCGCAAATCTGAAATGCGGCCATTGGTGCAGGAGCCGATCACTACCTGGTTCACCGCAATGTTGCCCAGTTCCGATACCGGATGCACATTTTCCGGCAGGTGCGGACAAGCCACCAGCGGTTCCATACCGGCCACATCATGGACAATATGCTGTTCGTAATGCGCACCCGGATCCGGGTGGATTTCCTTGTCGCCCGTGCGCCCGGCAGCCTTGCAGTATTCCAGCGTGGCCTTGTCGGCCGCGAAAAGCCCGACCTTGCCCCCGGCCTCGATAGCCATGTTGGCCATAGTCAGGCGGCCCTCCACAGGCATAGCCTCAATAACCGGCCCGTCGAATTCGAGCGCCTTGTAGCGCGCCCCGTCAACGCCGAGCTTGCCGATAGTCCACAGGATCAGATCCTTGCCGCTCACGTGATCGTTCAAAGCGCCGGTAAAGCTGACCCGGATGGTCTCCGGCACCTTGAACCAGCTTTCGCCGAGCGCCATACCGGCCGCTACGTCCGTAGAGCCCATGCCTGTGGCAAAAGCGCCGATGCCGCCGTAGGTGCAGGTGTGGCTGTCCGCGCCAATGACCAGATCACCGGAGCCGACCATGCCGAGTTCGGGCAGGAGCGCGTGCTCCACGCCCGCGTCCCCGCCTTCAAAATAGTACACAATGCCCTGCTCTTCCGCGAACTTGCGGGCCACCATGACCTGCTCGGCAGAGGCGATATCCTTTTGTGGGGTGAAGTGGTCCATGACCAGGGCGATCTTCGCCTTGTCAAAGACGTGCTTTGCGCCCATAGCCTGGAAAGACTTGATCGCCAGCGGAGCGGTAATATCGTTGGCCAGCACCAGGTCCAGCCGGCAATTGACGATGCGCCCCGGTTCTATTTCAGCATCCGTAACCGGCAGCGTGGAATGATCCGCCAGAATTTTCTGGGCAAGGGTCCGAGCCATAATAAAATTACTCCTGTTTAGTATTGGGGCTCCGCCACTCCAGCTATTTATCCATTTTAGCTAATCTATTCAAAGCGTTCAGATAAGCCCTGGCGCTGGCGTTAATCACATCCGGGTGCGCGCCCCGGCCGACTGCGGAGCGGGCATTCTCGGTGATGCGCACGGTGACCTCGCCCTGAGCGTCGGTACCCCCGGTAATGGCATTCACCGAATACTGCTCCAGCTTGGGCATATGCCCGGTCGCCGCAGCAATGACCTGGAACACGGCATCCACCGGACCCACGCCAAACCCTACACGTTCCACACGTTTGCCGTCTATGTCAAGCACAAGAATGGCCGTGGGCGGGAGGCCCGTATCGCTGGACTGTACCCCGAGATGCACCAGGGCATACTTGTCCGGAATACGGTACACCTCTTCCAGCACCAGAGCTTCCAAATCTTCGTCAAAAATGTCTTTTTTCTTGTCCGCCAGCCTTTTGACCGCAGCGAGCACGATATCGATCTGTTCCGCTTCAAGGGTGTAGCCCATGCTTTCCAGCTTGGATTTAACCGCGTTCCTGCCCGAGTGCTTGCCCATGACAATGGCGTTGCTGGGCAGGCCGATGGAGGCCGGAGTCATAATTTCGTAGGTCTCCGGGTTCTTGAGCACCCCGGCTTGGTGGATGCCGGACTCATGGGCGAAGGCGTTAGCTCCCACGATGGGCTTGTTGCGGGCGAGCGGCTGGCCGATGATGCGGGAAAGTCTGCGCGCGGCCGGATAAATCTGCTCGGTCCTGATGCCGTGCTCAAGCTGGTAGTAGTTTTTACGCACGTTCAGGGCCATGACCACTTCTTCCAGCGCGGCGTTGCCCGCGCGCTCGCCGATGCCGCACAAGGTCACTTCAGCCTGGCGCGCCCCGGCCCGGAACGAAGCTAGGGTGTTGGCCACGGCAAGACCGAGGTCGTTGTGGCAGTGCACGCTGATAATAATCTTGGGGGCAATGCGCTCTTTCAGATAGGCGATGCGCGCGGCATGTTCCTCAGGCTGGGCGTAGCCGACCGTGTCCGGAATATTCAGCGTTGTGGCTCCGCTCGCCACGGCAACGCTGCAGGCCTCGACCATGAAGTCCAGATCGGAACGCGAGGCGTCTTCGCAGGAGAACTCCACATCCTCGCTGCATTTTGCGGCGTGGCTGACGCCCTCCTCGATCATCCTGAGCACTTGGTCCGGGGTTTTTTCCAGCTTGTAGCGCATATGCAGAGGCGAGGTGGCCAGAAAAACGTGAATGCGCGATTTTTTGGCATACTTCAGGGCTTCGGCCGCGCGATCGATATCCGAGAGTACGGTACGGGCCAGAGAACAGACGCGGGTATTTTGCACCTCCCGGGCCACGGCGGAGACAGCTTCAAGATCACCGGGACTGGCGGCGGCGAACCCGGCCTCGATCACGTCCACGCCGAGCGCCTCCAAAGATTGGGCAATGCGGACTTTTTCACTGAGATTCATGGTCGCGCCAGGGGATTGTTCGCCGTCGCGCAAGGTGGTGTCAAAAAAGATAATGCGATTGGGATCATGCTCGGTCATGGCGTCTGCCTCCTCCTGTTCAGTCAAAAAAACAACTACCCCAAGGGGTAGAGCAGTTCCCCGCACAGGTCAAGCGGAGGATTGCAAAAACACAAGCGCTGGAAAAAACTTGCGCTCAAAACCAAAGTAAAATAGAGGTTATGCGATGAAACGCATCCTGTTCCGCTCACTCGCTTTGTCCCTTTGCCTGCTACTCCTGCCCTTGATCGCCGTCAACGCAAAGGCCACGCCCGCCGGTCTGCCTCCCGGCTTCATCGCCTTGTCCGAGTCCCGCATGAACTGGAGTGATGCCGTAGCCTATTGCCGGCAACAGGGCGGAAGATTGCCGCGTATTAACAATAGCGATTCCTGGGGTGGTTTGGATATTGCTGATTCGGACACTGTAATGATCGACGTTTTTGGCGCCGTAGGCGACAAGTGGCCCGCCGATCTGATCAGAGCCTACTACTGGACGGGCACGGAGGACAGCGACGAATCCAACCACTCGTGGGGCGTCCGCGTTGTCCGCGAGGGCCTCCTCAGCGTCATCAGCGTCTATGCCCACGGCACCAATCTCCACGTAATCTGCATTCCCTAGATTTTTGCCTCTATCTTGGCCCAAGTGTCCTTGAGCGTGGCGGTGCGGTTGAACACGGGCCGCTCCGGCGTGGAATCCGGGTCCAGGCAGAAATATCCCAAGCGCTCGAACTGCACCACATCCCCCGGCCGGCCTTCGAGCAGGGTCGGATCAATCAACCCGGCAGCCACACTGAGCGATTCGGGATTGACGGCGTCCAGAAAGCTTTGGCCCTGCTCCACGTTATCGGGGTCATCCTTGAGGAAGAGATCCCCATACAGGCGCACCTCGACCTCGCGGGCATGAGAGGCCGATACCCAGTGCAGGGTACCCTTGACCTTGCGGTTGTCGGGAGTGCCGCCACCCCGGCTTTCCGGGTCATACGTACAGATGAGGGCGGTGATATTCCCGGCCGCGTCCTTCACCGTGTCAATGCAGGTTATGTAATAGGCGCAACGCAGGCGCACTTCCTTGCCCGGAGCCAGGCGGAAAAAGGTTTTCGGGGCATCCTCGCGAAAATCATCGCGCTCGATCCAAATCTCGCGGGAAAAGGGAATGCGGCGCACGCCTTTTTCCGGCTGTTCCGGGGTGAGCGGCAGATCAAACCATTCCACCTGCCCTTCGGGGTAGTTCTCAATAATGACTTTGAGCGGATTCAGCACGGCCATGGCGCGCGGGGCGGTCTCATTGAGCACTGTGCGCACGCAAAACTCTAAAAAGCTGTATTCCACGATATTATCGGCACGGGAGATGCCTATGCGCTTGGCAAACTCGCGCAGGGCCGCGGGCGGCATACCCCGGCGGCGCATCCCGGCCAGCGTGGGCAGACGCGGGTCGTCCCAGCCGCGCACATGGCCTTCCTCCACCAATTGGATCAGCTTGCGCTTGGAGAGCACGGTACGGGTGATGTTCAGGCGGGCGAATTCGGTCTGCTCGGAACGAAACAGGCCCAAGATTCCCAGTACCCAGTCGTACAATTCGCGGTTATTCACAAACTCCAGAGTACACAAAGAATGCGTGATGCCCTCCAAGGAGTCGGAAATACAGTGCGCGTAGTCGTACATGGGGTAAATGCACCAAGCATCGCCAGTGCGCTGATGATGGGCGCGCCGGATACGGTACAAGGTGGGGTCGCGCATCACGATATTGGGCGAGGCCATGTCGATTTTTGCCCGGAGCACGTGCGCCCCGTCCTCGAATTCACCCGCGCGCATACGCCGGAACAGGTCCAGGTTTTCCGCCATGCTCCGATCCCGGTACGGGCTGTTCTTGCCCGGCTCGGTCAGTGTTCCCCTGAAGGCGCGGATGTCCTCGGCGGAAAGGCTGTCCACATAGGCTTTGCCCATGCGGATCAGATCCTCGGCATAACCGTAGAGCGCTTCAAAATAATCCGAGGCGTAATATTCCCG
>Ga0123353_10011741_pt1 | contig 12370 bp, 9 predicted proteins | sample TergutLab28metaG_3_FD_92763 | JGI IMG/M metagenome (GOLD analysis project Ga0123353, IMG submission 92763) | Labiotermes labralis P3 segment gut microbial communities from Petit-Saut dam, French Guiana - Lab288 P3 | ecosystem: Host-associated > Arthropoda: Insects > Digestive system > Gut ... | reverse complement strand
TAACAACTTGTCATACACAATACACTTGAGATAGGAGTATATGTATTTTTTATTTAATAGAACAACACTCCAAGTTTTTGTTACATAGCTTACAGGTGCTCTATATGTGCACCCTTTGTGATTCTACAAACATCAACACGATAATCGAGTTCGTTTCGAACTGTTTGTAGCATGTCAGCGGTGATGGTTTTAATGGCGGTTCTGATTCGTACCTTCATTTCCGGGATACGTGCGGGAAGAGGAGAAACATAAACCTGATCCTTGACGTAACCCCATAGAAATAAATTACATGGGGTTGCATCGGGAGAACGAGGTGGCAAGTTGTTAAAACCCCGACAACCATTTCGAATAACCCTGTACAGCTTTTTGTACAATGCACTGATATTGCTGCGACCGGTGACAACATTGTCACCGGTCGGCAGCAATATCGGTGGATTGTACCAAAAGCTGTATATACAGTCAAAAAGTGCTCCTGAGGATGGGCGAGTTTGTCGCCCGAAACATGTAGAGCTGATTTAAAAAGATCAATAAACGGAATTTGTTGCATCTTGCTGGTTGCTTACATCGTCGAACAAACATAACAGCTTGCAGATTTGCATTCAGGGCCTGATACCAAAAGCTGAATTGTACTCACCAGCATCGACCATGTGCTGCCATGTTGGGAAACGTTTCTTCACTCGAAAACTTACTTTCTGCAAGGTGATGACGTAGGACAACATGGCGTACCGGACAATATTTCTCCGCATCAGCCTTCCTCTCTCATCCTGTAGAATACGGAAGAAGACACAGCTTGACTATCCATTTCACCATTTACGCAAGACTACACACTAATTATGTAATATGCGTTTGGATTCAGCCAGTTAAGGGTCGCATACGATGTAATTAAGAAGAAGCGGCAATGCATAATATGTAAGGTACAATATTCAGGATGGAAAGACCTCCACTGTTGCTTCCGATTCAAAAGTTCGTCCCAAAGACCGACAATACTCCTCGGAGATCCCCTTTCACCTCTGCTCAGCCTATCCAGGAAAATGTCATGATATCGTAAATTACGTCATTACCACTTACAATTATTTCCAGACTTACGACGTCCCGTCTGAGGTCGTTTGTCCCCAGTCCGAAAATATTCAGCCAAGTGCTCAAGTTCTTACCAACGATCCTGAATATATCTTGAGTTTCTGAACTCCCATAACGAGGAGACCCTGCTCGACGATCTTTTTAGGAAATCGGAAGCAAATCTTCCGTGAAGAAGTTAAGGAACCTGAGTCTGATCGCAAGGACAGAATTGCGACGGATTTGAAGTTGACTGCATGGACTCACTGAAGATGGTTCATGCGAGCAGTGAGCAGCAAGAACCAGACAAGGAATCATGAAGATACTTGTTTGATATAAGGAGATTTCGAAGGAGAAAAAAAAATTTCTCGCCAGAATTCCGCTCTTCATTTTTTAAAGTCATCTTATGGACTTGTGCACCGCTACCTTTATTGCTGGAGGTTGAAGGTGATGATCCAGATGAACTGCTTACAGTTCAGGAGGAAGTGTGTCGTCCTTGAATTATCGTATGTTTGTCTCAGTAATTAACCAATTTCATGCACAAAATTTTTGTTTTACAATAAGTTTATTTCATGTCTCTACATGTTTCGAGCACATGTGCTAATCATCAGGAGGTCAAAATAAACTTATTGTAAAACAAAAATTTTGTGCATCAAGTTGGTTAATTACTGAGATAAATATACTGAGATGTACGGTCAGCCAAACGTCAAAAAATATCATATGTTCGTAACATTATATATATATATATATATACCCTTTTTTTTTTGTTTTCCTTCACTATGAATAAATCTCGTTTCTTGGTAGAAACACAACCACTCTCATTCTGAGCCCCGCGTTTAATGGAAAAACCTCTTTCTAATCACGTCGCCTCAATTAATGTCGAAGCTCTCAGAACCAGGTATGGTGTAAGTTCGGGGGAAGGGGTGTGATAGTAACTGCACATCAAACTGGGTGTTTACTAAGATTCGTTGTTTAAAATTAATCCTGAGATGTCAGAGATCACAGCCGGTTATTTTTTACCGGAAACCAAACAGCAGTAACGTTGCTCTAGGACTTTTAATACTTTACTAACATCATAATTAAAATCTTTGTACTATACTGTCATTACAGTGATTTATGTGGTAACGTACGCTGACCTACAGTCAAGTGTTAATGATACAGTGCCGACTGCGCTGATCCATTTGTCATATCATTTACATGTCCATGAAACTGGCTAGTGGAAATATTTGCGTAACGGACCTACACCTTGAAAAAAGTAGCAGGTGCGAATTGATATTTTTGACGAGGCTACCCAACATTTCCTTCCGTAACATGACGACCTACAAAATGACGTAACGGTGTGTGAAGGTCATATTCCTGTAAACTTTGTGATTTCGTCCTTCGAACACACAACTACCTGTTCCGAATATTCGGTTCATAATTATCATAATTTAATTCATCGATATATCACATCTCGTTAGTTCAATCACGTCCCGTTGTTCCGCTGAGCGGAATAAACTTCTCTGCACAGACCTCAAGAAGAGTTATTTAATGTATGACAGGTTCTCGAGCCTTGATACAATTAAGTATTGTGAAAGGTGAAAGTAAAACTCCCATTACGGGCCTGGACAGACCTTTAAGACTCCAGGAGGATGAGGCTCCCCGAATTTTTAGAAAATCGGCAAATGAAGGTGGTAAGATTGTCAGCCCTACGCACCATCCGTCTGTACCCCAAGGAGGCTAGGTCGCCCCAAGGGCCACAGTGCGGCCGGAAGATTTAAATCAATGAAGAATCCCAACACCCCATCGGGATTAGAACCCGCATCCTTACGACTTGGAGAGCAGTGCCTCAACCAGCTGCACCACAGCGTAATAAGCATTGCAGTGTAATAAATTCAGTAAAATTTTAATGTGTTCCAGAGAAATTATACAGGGCGAGGAACACAGTTCTGACATTTCTAATAACGTGGTATAGGTTTCATGAGTTTAAATTTTAGTGCGCCCGGAAGTTATGCACTTGTGAAAAGTCCCATTCAAACAAACTGCTTTGTTAAAGGATATAGATTTACTCATCAGTAAGTACTCACAAAGGTTTATTTCATATTTACAAAGCCATAAATAATAACTGGACAATACTGTACCTCGCGATGGAACCGTAATTCTAGGAACACCAAACACGTCACGTTCAAAGACGAAGACCAGCCGGTTCTGGGAATTATCTAAACCGAAGAATCGAATTTTACAAGGTCAAAACTGACTTTTAAGAGTTCACGCCTGAGGTCACAACACAATGACGAACAATAAAATAATTGTGGACAAATTATCTGCTGGCACGTTCAGACGCTTCAAAGACAATCATCCGCACATTTCTAACTGAAGGTCTAAACGCTGGACAGCATAACAGAACAACAAAACACGCTTGTTAAAGAGAGTAGAAAATTTTATCTACAGAATTTGTTCTGGGCTTCCTACGTGTGACCGTTGTAATCGCCTATGTGTGTTCGTGAAATCCAAATAAGAATGATTGAAGAGAAAAATGCAGCTCAGCGTGAGTACACGATCAAGTGATTTCGAGTAAGAAGACTTCGCGCTCATACGAGGACAACATGCAAGTCTAAGAAGTGGCAGCAAGTAGACAGACAGGTTCGAAGTTGTTACAGACATATGGGACCGCAACGAATCTTTGCATACTAACTTGTAATTAATATTCAAGTAAATGTTACAACAACAGTTGAATGTGTTCGTGCGAGAATTAGACACACAACTGAACACTGCAAATAATTGAAAGTGACTTAAAATACTGTGTGTGTGTGTGTGTGTGTGTGTGAGTGTGTATGTGTATGTGTGAGAGAGTGTGTGTATGTGTGTGCGTGAGCGTGTGTGAGTATGTGTGTGTGCGTGTGTGTGTATGTGTGAGTATGCGTGAGAGTGTGTGTGAATGTGCGTGCGTATGTGTGTGCGTGAGTGCGCGTGAGTGTGTGCGTGAGGGTGCGTGTGTGAGTGTGTATGTGTGAGTATGTGTGTGCGTGAGTGTGTGAGTATGTGTGCGCGTGAGTGTGTGAGTATGTATGTGCGTGAGTGTGAGAGTATGTGTGTGTGTGAGTTTAGTTTATCTACAAGCTGTTTCCTGTAGTCAGGAAATGTTATGAAATATGCTGCAACCGTAATCAGATTATGTTAATATGCCTACAGAAACTGAAAATTATGTCGATCATTTTAATACTATGAAGCATTTGGTAACACAGACTTCCGGCAACCACCATGCTTGTCATTGATCAGGCAAGGTGACGGACTTTCCCTTGAATTTAGTCATCCGCTTTTTAAATTAACACACACGAAGGCATTCAACTAACATTACGTTCGACATTGTCAGTTATCTGAGGTGTGCTTGACGGAAACGAAGTTTCAGAAGCTGGCTCCGATTTCGAAACGCCACCGTATATAACATGTGGCACGCTTGGGGCGGAGAAAATAGGTGTACAGAGTTTTGGTAGAAACTTCAAGGAAAGAAACCATTCGGAAGAACTGGGAGCAGATGGGATAATATCAAAATTCAGCTTGAGGAAATATAACGGGAGGGCGTGATCAGGATAAGAAAAAGTGGCAGGCGTTTGTGAAAGCGATACTAAGCATTCGGTTTCAGTTTAATTCGAAAATCTCCATTCTGCTATAAATTTAAAGCTACAAATACAAAAAGCAGAACAAGGAAAGAATTATGAAAGAAGGATTATGCATGTCTGGATGTGGATCATGACAGCTGAGAGACTGAGAAAACTGGCGGTCAACCGCTCATATGACTCAAACAGTCAGACCTTCGACGGTTCTAACAAACAAGCCGTATCTCGGTGTGCACAATTACGTAGAAGTAATGGAATGCAAAGATGACTGACGTAATTAGCAATTCCAGATAGTTTGCGTAACATATGGATAGCCATTTCCAGGCGACACTAAAGACAGATTTTGCGGTAGGATCCGGCAAGTTCTTGTCGTTTATTCTTGGTCGAAATATTACTTGAAGAGCTGTGGGTAGTTTATTGCTGTTTTTGAAGATTTCCATTTCGCAGAATCATGACAGCATGAAGATTTTGAAAAAAATAATTTTATTTGTAATTGCAACACAATCCGCGAAATGCTTTTTTCTTATTCGTGGTTTTAGCAGCTTGGACCGTGGAGCTTAGAATGATGTGATAAGTGAATAATGAATTGGAAATAATGTGGAAAGGATAGGTCGTGGTATAATTTGAGGCACGTTTTCTATTTTATCTATATTGTTTTTCTCATCCGAACGTAAATTTTATGGTCTAAAATATCTCTCCACACGTTTTCAAGTCATACAAAATCATAGCGGCCGGCAGAAATGCCTTCTTCTTCCTAGTTTGCACGATAGTCCCAAGTGGATATTCGCCTCCTCAACGGTCTTCTTCCATTCTTTGCTGTTATTAGATATTTCCCTCAAATTCGTAATTCTGCCCCTCCGAATATCTGTCCAAACACGCTCCCTTCATCTAGATATTTCAATACAATGTAAGATTTAAGCTATTTTGTGTATTGTTTAAAAAAGAATGTAAAATCTATTTTGTGTACTTTCGTTTTTACTTTTCCGTGTTACCCGAATTTGAGTTAGTTATGCAAGGTTTTAATTCAATGACTCTCCGTAAGCACGGCAGAAGCACTGAACTTGCGGTCTAGGTCTCCTCGAAGCGCTATACTTCAAAACCCCCCGCGACACTGATAATTCCTTTGGTGAGAAACACCACTAGCCTGCTGCACACGATGTCGTCGTGTTCGTAAGCTCCGCTCCTCCTTCTAAACCTTTGAAACAGCGATGACAGTGATATAACAGAACCAACATTTAGTAGCCTTAAGATAACAACCATTCACGTCACGCCATGCCTAAGAAAACTTTACGTCATGGAGTTTACTAATGTGCAGACTCTTCTAATACATCAATTTAATGAGGACCATTCAACACACGAGACACGACTCCCAAACGTGAACACGTACCTATGTGTCACGTGTCTGACAGTAACACAATACCACTCGTAACTTCCGCACTACCGATTTCGTATATCAGGTCCCTTACCGGATATCCCCACAGAGGGTCATCGCTGTTTTCCTCACTTTCAGCAACGACATCTCCAAAATTCATTCGTCGCCATATTCCAGGGGTGGCCACAACGCGACTGGCCACCCGAAGATTGGGTTTACGTCCTCGGTCACCTGAATATTTTAATTTTTTTATGTAAGCCATCCCGATGTGTTTTCACTAGGAACTATTAATAATAAATTTCCCGCCAAACACAACTAGTTTAATTTATTACGATTAGAGTGGCAACATGTTTCGACCGTTTTGGATCATCATCAGGCCTTCACTTTGAACCAGTTAGTTATCCCAAGAATGTATGCAGCTTTACAGTTAACTGGATCATAGTGAAGGCCTGATGATGACCCAATAGGTTCGAAACATGTTGCCACTCTAATTATAATAAACTAGTTGTGTTCGACGGAAAATGTTATTATTAATAGTTCCTGAATATTTTCAGTAATACAATTTGAGAGACATAATATAATCTGGTACAGAACATCATTCGGCAACTTTACAAGCACAGAAAATGTTTACAAACTACAAACTTTGAAGACAGCACACAGTAAACCAAACATTCTTTGTAATACAATATTAAATAATGCACGTCAGCACAACTACTTTATTACATAAGGTAATTACTCGTACATAGGCTACATGATTCGACTATTGATCAGTCATCTTCAGGCCTATTTTGTCAATTGAGTCACAAGATGCTATGCACACACTGGGATCCCATCGTGTTTACATTCATGGAAATACATAAAAATTAAATAATTTGTCTCAAAAGTGTGACGTGAAAATTGTGTTTACATCGGTGGGATACATAAAATTGGATCACTTGTTTCGAAAAAAGTGTTATTTTTTCAAATTGTGTAATAAAAGGTTAAAATGTGTAAAATTTCTTAAAACGGTGTATTGGTGTTCACTAGTTAACAAATATAAGTCCCGTTACCGTCTGGTTGTTTATGGAGCTATGGGATTCTATTTATTTACTGGTGACGTCGGAGTCCGTGTTTGTTTCTGTTCCGTAGGAGTGGGCATGTTATCATATGACTTCGCACGATGAAATTATCTTGTAGAATTGTGCACAGTATTATCTGATAAGGAACGCTGTTTGTTCCTATTGTATGCTGTAAGGGACGAATAAGCTTCCCGTTAGGGTTTGTCTCCTGACGTCTAAAGAAAAGAAACACACACACAAAAAAACATTCTTTGTGTTTCACCGAGTTTAGTAAGCTAAATTGTGGATGTTCCATCCCGTTGTGCTAATATAACAATGTTATTTACGTCTGAAGTAGTTACCTACGGGATCCCGTAGGTACTTCAGACGTACCTTGAATGATTCGTATTTTATAAGCCTGAAGATGACCCCAAGGGGTTGAAACATGTAGCTTTATTAATTGTAAATAACTTAACTTTACATCATATTGTTGTGTAAGACGGACAATAAATAACAGAGTTTAGTACGGTCTGCTACCTTGACATTTAACTGTATGTTTAGCGTAACGTACTGTTCGCAAATAAGGACCTTCTAGTTAGTTCAATCCCCACCTCCCGCCCTCTTTTCTGTATACGTATACACACGTGCGGCCCTCGAGCGAGTACTTAACGAATTACATGGCCCACCTGCGGGTTGAAGTTGGCCAACCCCGAAATAGAATAAAAATGTTTCATTAATGGATGGTTCTCACCTAAGTTTCCCCTATATTGCGACCCCCATATCTCATCTAGCTGCTCACCCTTGATACATACCCTTAAAAAAATATAAGAATGTATTCTTTTCACGAGAGTACACGTTATAGTCAGCGTAATTCATTTCATTTCAAAGTTTAATAATTGACTACTAATCCTTCTCCTCTAGACAGGCTACTTTCCCGCCTGTCCACTGTCAGTAGTCGAATGAGCTACCTTCAATGCACACCGTCCTTTGAAAGTGGCCACGAAATTCAAGGCTTTTCCGAAACCCGAATATTAATTACAGCGTTCATAGGGGTAAGATATTGGACCTTATCCTGACCCAGATAAACGCTTTTCGAAGCCTGTCTTTAATATATGTGCATTTACATCAGAAAACCCTCAATGGTAGAGACTTGAGGTTCTCACAGCGGTAGTGCTGATGGGGAAACTTGCTTGCCTGTCAGCGCTGTGTCACTGGGTATTTCCCAACGTCTCGAATGGTGGTAAAGTTTTCCTTCAGTTTCAGGTCGTCCAAGATAAAGAGTTGGAAATCCTCCACAAATAACACAGTGTCACGCACCAGAAGACTGGAATCTGCACCCTCAGTTGTTCACTAATGGTTCTTCAAATATATTTGAGCAAACATTTCGTGATCCGAAGACGTTCAAGAACCAAGTGCTGAGGACAGAATAGAGAATATTGTATAATGAACAACTTCAAACTCGTAATCTTCACAAATTACTTTTACGTTGATTAGAGGAGGATAAACGAGTCATGTAATGTTAAAGGAACCGATGAGACATGCGTATTAATTTTCTGTTGGAAAAATCTGACATGGGGATTGGGGCATCGTGTATAATTGACGTTAACATTAGGATGGAGATGAAGAATTGAGAGCCAATTGAATGAGTGGTTTCATCTGGCTTAGGGTAAGGTCCACGAATGGCCAGGACCGCCGACAGAGGGCTCAGGACTCGGTGAAAAAAAAAAGTTTTTGGACCTCCCAGCAAGGGCGTGGCGGTTAAAAATCTTGACACTAAATCAGAAAGACAGACCGTTATGTGCAGGGTGACTTGGCTTGGTGTGAAAAGGTTAGATTTTATAGCTTCAAATAGTGATACTGCCACGAAAGACAAAAGAGAAAGCTTATGTAACTTATTCGGGCCCGAGTCCCTTTCCGTACCGCCATTTCCGGAAATTTGTCACGGCTTACTCCCCGTTGGTAAAGATTTAGCTTCTTGTAAGCACTGCAGTAACATTTCCGGTTTTAATAATTATGTAATGACAATCAACACAACTAAAGTATACAGTATTTTAATAGTGCCACATGTTTCGACCTAAAGGTGGGTCATCATCAGGTACTACAAATTGTAAATAATATAAAGGGAATATATAAAAATTGTCGCATCGGAATTGAAATCTCGCCTTTAAAATGTGTTTATCAAGTTTCAGTACAGGCGTGGTTTACATAAAAACAGCAGTTAGAACAGTTACAATAAGTAATATAGACATAGTTTCTACGGAAGAAAGTGGGCGATTCACTGCGCTCTTTCCTCATATGTGGGGTTCAAGGCGGTCGTTCCCAGTGGAAGGAGATATTTATGTACTCAAGTTGAACTGAGCTGTCAGGTTGTGTCCGAAATCTTCACTAATGGGGACCCTGTTATTGAAGGTCAACTTCTGAAAAATGCCTTATCGTCGAGTCAGATTTCACCCTCTAATATACCACGAAGCCACAGAGGGGGGAAAAGGTATAGCTCTACTCTTCATTTAACCTCGGCGCTAGATGGAAATGAGTGGTCAGGACTACGATCTGGTCACTTTATCCCCGGGAAAAGTTCCGGGTACCCATTGTGGAAGAGGCTATATAGACTCAGAGCCGGCATGGAGGGATGCAGAAAATCTCACCCTCACTGGATATCTATCCCGAACCACTCAGTTCATAATGAGGCGCTATACCGACTGCGTTATCCTGGCCACAACCATGGATTTAAATACGCGTAATTACTTACCGTCCGTTAAAGTACACGGACTCAGCTAATGGAACAAATCCCCACAGTGAAAGCTTTAACTTAGTGTTCTGTTTCATCAAAATATGCAAACTGTATCCCCTGGCAAGTACGGGTAATGACCTAAGCATTATTTCTAGGTCAAACTTTAAATTACGAAGCGGACAAAAACAAGTTTGACAATCTACATAATTAATTCATACAATTCTCAACAGTGAATGAAAAGCATTCTACGGCAGAGCATTTCTAATGTGAATTAATGGCTTCATTTCAGCACTCACTAACGTCATTCTGTGTGAGCGTTTGAAATTGCTGTTGGCAGCAGCCCATTGACAGGTCTGCTGCGCTAATAGAATGAAAAAAAATGGAACAACGTTATGCGCTCCGCTCTGTGCAGTCAGACCGTATTAGTCAACGTTAAGTTTATGATTGGGTGGGAATTTAGAAGGATGGCAGACGAGTTTCGACGACTCATACTCTGGACGGTCTGGAAAGTTAACGCTTGTTGATGGTAAATAGAATTTTCTATCAAAGCATCTAGGAGAACCGAAGAATAGGTATCGGCAGCGACAAGGGACAATCGATTCTAGGACTGCATGCGAACAGCTATAAATATTTATTTGTTGCGGAAAGAAGATCAGACCTTTCGACCAGATGCTTTGTCGGCAAGGGGATTACGCACCGAAGCAAGGCACATCAATTGCATCATTTTTTCAAAACAGAGAATAAATTACTGTAAGCTATACACAATTGGCCACAGCCCCACCCCCCAAAAAAAACAGTTACCCGAAACTGAAAATTAAATATAGTGAACGCAGTAATAAGCGGCTTTCCGATTCAGCCGTCTATTTTCTAGCAGTAATAAAGATATCCAAAAATTTAATATAATGACTAAGAGTGGATTTAATAATGTAGGTGTAATTAATATCATTATAGCTACTACACTTTATTATTTGATGGCATATATGTAATGGACACAGCATTCTTATGTTCATAAATATCAGTGATAATTATTCACTCCACCTTGCAACTTTATTAATTGTATTTGTTATCTGAATTAGTCAGCTTCTCGATTAATCACCTCAGACTCTCGTTCAGTTTGTACCGGATAAACGGAATCCACCACTTGCTCCGCTCTAAGGTCGTCCTTGCTCTTTTTTCAAAACGGAAGACTCGAATCCGGGGAGATGGATATAACAAAAACATAACAACATTTGTTCCGAGACCATCGGCGGTATAATAATACAAACAGCCAACAAGATGCAACAATAACATATTTTATTTATAATTACAATCAACTCAACATGTTTCGGGCGATAGTTTCGCCCATCCTCAGGAGAACTAGATTTTGTTTACAACTTGTGGTACAATGCACTGTAAAGACGGATTATATATAATATATATGTTTATATACAATCCGCCTTTACAGCGCATTGTACCACAAGCTGTAAACACAGACTAGTGTTCCTGAGGATGGGCGAAACTATCGCCCGAAAAGTTATGAGCTGATTGTAATTATAAATAAAATTTGTTATTGTTGCATCTAGTTGGCTGTTTATATTATAGTATCAATGATACACGGTCACATAAACATCAAATTCATCGGCGGTATATTCCGTGATGGTGAAGACTCACATGATACTGACTAAGATAGTCTTATTAGGCAGGAAGATGGAATACGGGCTGAGACGACATATGTGTTTGTACGTAAAATAACAGACCGTTATATCAGAACTGCAATGTGCAGTGAATTACCTCAAGCGGCTAATTGTATCACGCAATTACCCTACAAAATTAAGCACAGATAAAGGTGAAAGTTAGGTAAGAAAGCAATCAGTGACATACCACAAAAATATGTTTACCTGAAACGATGCTGTGATACTGCTTGTTCGTGTTCTTAAAATCGGGGTGTTTATTTGACACACAAGCTGTAACAAGCGAGTTGTTAATAATAATAATAATATTTATTAACTGCAATTGGGTTGTCACCCGGTGGCAGTGGTTATTTTACATGTATACAAAATATGAAATTGGTTACTACTAAATTTAAGTCGGGAAGGTTACATGAGAAGCATGCAGTGACAACTTGGAATCTTGGGAACCATCTCAGATTAGCTTTTAGGCACAGGGAAACCAAGAAAAACCTGTGTCGAGGTGGCCGGTCAAGTAGGAAGGTAAATGCGAATTGTTAAATTAAGTTAAGTAGGAAGGTAACTGCGAGTTGTTGAGTCAATTTCAGTGCGATGTTAAGTATAATATTAAAATTGTTTTCAGAAATATTGACAAAACAAGCACACACTAAATTAAGCCTGAAGTTTTGTGACAAAGTGAAAAAGGTAAATCAGTTCCATTACAGGTCCGAGGTGCCCAGAGGGTTCCAGGAAGTTAAGGTTCCCAGATTGCGTGACAATGCCCCGATGGTGGTGAGATTGTCAGCCTTATGCACCGGCCGTTTCTACCCCCAGGAAATACTCCTGGTACTCGTTTCTGTTAGAGGCTGAGTCGACCTCAGGGCCATAGTGTGATCGGAAGGATTATGTCAATGAAAAATTCCAGTCTGGAATCG
>Ga0123353_10011739_pt1 | contig 12370 bp, 7 predicted proteins | sample TergutLab28metaG_3_FD_92763 | JGI IMG/M metagenome (GOLD analysis project Ga0123353, IMG submission 92763) | Labiotermes labralis P3 segment gut microbial communities from Petit-Saut dam, French Guiana - Lab288 P3 | ecosystem: Host-associated > Arthropoda: Insects > Digestive system > Gut ... | reverse complement strand
GCGGTCATAGCGAGCGCCGCCCTGCCGAATCCGTCGATAGTGAGCCCCACGGAGTTTTCGCCCGGGTCGAATTTGCCGTCTTTGCCCGTCGCGTCGTCCTTCATTTTGAACAGATAGTTCCCGTCGTCGAGCCTGTAGACGTCTTTTGTTTTCCCTTTGTATAACAGTTCCATAAATTTGCCTCTTTCTTTAATTTTATTCGAATTCGATTGTGCGCCTGACTTTGTTTAAAATTGTCCAGCCCTCGGTTTTTTCGAAGAGCGCGACAATGCCGCCCGTGCAGTTGGATATATAGTCGTAGCGGAACCTTGTCAGGCGGTTGCCCGCCGCGTCGATAAGGGCGCGCTTCCCGTTGTCGAGTCCGATCACCGCAACGCCTTCAAAAAACGGCTGCGCGTATCTGTATATGGGCTGCACGGCCCATTCGCCCAGATAATTCATAAAGCCGTAATACCCGTTTTTCTCCAAAAGTATCATCCCGTTGGAATACGCTTTTATATTGTAGTCTTCGGGGATATAGAATTCGCTGAAGTATGCGTACCCGTTTATGTCCGTGTTGAATTTAAGTATGGTTTCCCGGGTTTCGATTTCGAAGCCGCGCCTGTCAAACGAGCGCCAGTACGCCCTTGTGAGCCCGTTGTCAAAATAGAAGAACCCGAGATGGCTTATCCTTATCTCTTCCGCGTCGGGCGCGAAATAATCGCCGGCGAGCAAATCCTGCCCGTTCTCGTTCAAAAAGAACAGCTTGTTGCCCCTGCCGGGCGAGTCCTGATAGGCTATCGCGATATTTTCGCGGAAATTGAACGCGGCGCCGTATATATGGCCGACTATCTGCTTTTTGGTGTCCGATTCCGCGTAGCCCCATTTGCCGTTGAGGGGGCTGCGCGTCCGCTCGCGGTTGTTCGCGCCCTCCGCGCCGTAATAGGACGGGTACATGAAGGGGATCCCCCTGTCGCCGAAGAGCGGGTTGAAATTTATTTCGTTGAAGGCGCCCCGCGTCCCGGCGTCCGGGTCGTAGAAGTAATACTGCGGTTCTTCGGTTTTGGATTTGAACACCGTTTTGTTCTGCGTGTCGCGCATTTTGAGGATTTCAAGGTTCATAGCGCCGAAATCGCGCGTCATCAGCCTGCCGTCCGCGGTGCACAGTATCTCGTACTCCTCGCTCCTTATAATCAGGTAGTCCATAAACGCCTCTACGGCCTGTTTAGCTATGTACGACATATTCGACGACGAGCTCTGGCGCGTTTTCGGGAGCGGATATTCGGGCGTTATCTGTACAAACATATATTCGTAGAGCTGCGGGGGCGGCGGGACCTGTTCCCCTTGGGCAAGCAGCCGCGCGGCGTCGTTTTGGTAGGCGGTTATCTGCGCGTTGACGGCCGCCTCATCGTAGGCTTTGTATACGCCGTCGGAGACTGCGAAGCCCAGTTTTTTGAGCTCGTCCGTATAGGGCCCGAAATTGTGCGCGGGCTCAATCTCCGGGGCGTCGCCGGACGGCGCGGCGTCGGAGGCGGCCGGCTCTTCGGATTCTTCGATAAAGTGGCTTTGATTGATGACCTCGTTCAGACCCGGCGCGTCTGTGGGCGTCTCCTCGGCCGTTTCGGTTTCCGCGCGCGGGTTTGTGGGGAGGTTGATAACGTAATTGCTCTCCGTCCTGTCGTAGAGGGGGATTTCAAACTCGCCCTTGGAATAGGCGATAACGACGTTTGTAAAAAGCAGCAGGACGGCTATTCCGGCGATATTGCACAGAAGTATCTTTAAATTTATTTTTTTTATATTTTTTATATCCATAATAAATAAACACGCCTTTCATTCTAAATTTTCATAATCGTCACAATTATTATTTTTATATTTTCTATAATACTATTATACGCCGTATTTATTATTAAAGTATAAATAAATCAAAAAAAAACCGGTGCAATAAAAATGATTCCGACAAAAAAAACGCCAATAATATCCGCTGTTTTGATACTATGTATCCTCTCGTCGTGCGGCGGCGCCGTAAAACTTAAAAACGACGGTTCCACAGGCAACCTTATAGACGAAGAGAACGGGCTGTATTACATATACTGCCTCGGCTATCTGCGGGCCGCGGAGATCCGGCCGCAGCTCTACGCCGAAGGCGACCAAGGAGAAAAGCTCTACGCGCTCCCCGATATAGACCCGCAGAAATGGCTGAGCGAAAATATAGCGGCGATGGGGGTCCCGTTTTTGTTTCGGGAGCAGAGCGTCGAGGAGCCGAAGCTCGAGGATTTTGAAACCGAGGTTATCTACGTCACGATGTCCGGCGAGGTGACAATCCAGATAAAATATATAACCGAAAAAGACGTGATAGACGTCATCGTCGGCGATTTCCTGTACGGCGAGCCGGTTCCGATGCCCGAGTTTGCCGCCGACTCGCTGACGCTGAATTTCGAGTCGGAAAAGTATAAAGGGATATATTACATATTGGAATATATAATCGACCATCAGGGCAAATATTATATTTACGACAGGTGGACAAGCCGGTGCGTTTTGTGCAGCATAGTTTTTTGAGTTAGAGGTGATAAAAATAAAAAAAATCAGAATCGTTATATTGGCGGCCTGTCTTTTGTGCCTCCCTTTTTGCTCTTGCAAGAATATCTCGGCTCAGGATTTCGGCCCCGGGGACATCGCGAATATACTTGAGGTCATATTTATCGACGACGAGTATATGCCGGAGCCGGTAACAGAACCCGAAGAGGAAACCGAACACGAAGAAGAAACCGAAACCGCAGCCCCCGGCGACATACGGGAACCGGCCGGAACCCCGGCGGAAACCGCGGAGACTTCCGAAGCGCCGCCGCCCCAAACGGAGCCGACGGAGCCTGCGCCGACGGAGCCGCCCGAAACGACGGAACCCCCGGCGTCGACGGAGCCCCCGGATACCGATTACGCGACGGTCATAAATATCAAAACCGTTTTTTCCGGCGCGCCGGAAAAGTTTTTGGAGGTCCCGTATCCGGAAGCGGTGCGCATGACCGATTCGCTCAAAAAGAACATCACCGGCCTCGCCGATTTTTCGCCGAGGGATTTCGGCGGCGAGTCGTTTTATCTGACCACCACCGACGCCAAGCTCTTTACCCCGCTGTACAGCGGCGGGATGCTCAGCGACGCGCGCCGCTACAGGACGGAGCTCGTCGACACGGAATGCAATATCTCGACGATATCCGTCGAGATACCGGAGGAGTCTATTATAGACGACATACGGACAAAAGTTTTGGCGGGCGAGTACGCGTCCGATATAATGTGCGCGCCGTTCCGTGTGCAGTCGGAGCTGATCAAAAACGGGCTGCTGATGAATTTGAAAAAAGTGCCGTTTTTAAACCCGAACGCCGAGTATTACAACGCCTCGGCGACTGGCGCCTACACGATAAACGGCAACATCTTCGGGCTCGTCTCGGATTTGACGTTCGAGCCCTCCGATATATACGCGGTGTTCTACAATAAATCGCTTGTAAAAGAATATAACTTGACAAACCCCGTCATGGCTTATAAAAACGGCGGCTGGGACTACGAGGGTATGTACGCGGTATCAAAAGAGTTTACGGCGGCGGCCGCATCTTTTGACGGCGGCGAAAATGAACCGCTCCGTTCCGTGGGAATCGACAGGGAGAGCTCCGTTATGGTCGGCGGGCTGTTCGTCAGCTCCGGCGGCCGGTATTTTACGGTGAGGGACTACAACTACCCGATCTTGAATTTTAACAACGAGCGTACGTCAAAGTTTATCGAAACCCTGTCCAAACTGTTTATGCCCGCGGAGGAGAACGGAATGGAGAATTATTTCGGGGCGGGCGCGGAGGCCCAAAACGAGGCGTTTAAAAACGGGGGCGTTTTGTTCTCGTTCTCAAAGCTCGGGCTTATACCCGATATCACAAATTCCGCGTTCGAATGGGGGCTGTTGCCTATACCCGCGCTCAATGCGGAGAGCGCGGCGTATTCCTTCACGGACAACAGCGCGATGAGTATATCCGTGCTCGCCAACGCGCGCAATACCGAAGCCTGCGGGATCGTTATAAGCGCGCTATCGATGGTATCGCACAAACAGTTAAAGGATATATACGTGCTCGAGCAGATGATGTATAATCTCAGGGACGTCGACAGCGTCAACGCGCTCGCCGATATAATAAGCAACACCGCCTTCAGCCAGTTTAACGCGTATTCGACATTCCCCGAAATCACCGGCGCGACCGGCTGGGTATTGAAGGAGGCGGCAAACGGCCGCGGCGAGTTTTTTGCCGCGTACGAAACCAACAGGCGCAGCCTAAACGAGTTTTTCAGCGCCTCGTCTATGTTCGCGAGAACCTGATTTCGCCGCCCGCGATCGTAAAAAGGATTTTTCCGAAGAACTCAAAACCGTGGAACGGCGTGTTGCGCGATTTTGAGGCGGACGCGTTTTTATCGTATGTAAATTTTTCGGTTATATCGAATATGACAAGGTCTGCGGCTTTACCGGGTGCTATCGCGCCCCTGTTTTTGTCGCCGATTATTTTTGCGGGGTTTACGGAGAGCAGCTCTGTAAGCCTCGCCAATGTGATATGCCCCGGCTTTACAAGATATGTCACCGAAAGCGCGAACGCCGTCTCTAAGCCGGTTATCCCGTTTATGCCCGCGCGCTTTTCATTTTCCGAGTGCGGCGCGTGGTCCGTGGATACGGCGTCGATCGCGCCGGATGTGATTGCCGCGATTATCGCCTCCCTGTCCTCCGGCGCGCGCAGCGGCGGGTTCATTTTCGCGTTTGCGCCGTATTTCGGCGCGTCGTTTTCCGTCAGCACAAAATAGTGCGGGCAGGTTTCCGCCGTAATGTTGGTAAACCCGCGCCGTTTCGCGCCGGCTATATAACCCGCGCTGTTTTTTGTGCTCACGTGCGCGACGTGCAGCAGAGCGCCGGTCTCCTTTGCCAATTCTATATCGCGCTCTGTCATCGAGTCCTCGGATTCATTGCCCGCGCGTGACAGATCCTCGCAGTGCGGCATAAGCAGCATGCCGCATTCGCGCGCTTTGAGCAGCGCCGCCCGCATAAGCTCGCCGTCCGTAACGGGTTTCCCGTCGTCGGAGAGCGCGGCCGCGCCGGCGCACTTAAGCGCCGCGAAGTCCGTGAGCTCGCGGCCCTGCTGCCCTTTTGTTATCGCGCCGACGGGATAGACCTTGCAGTTCGCGGGCTGCGATAGGATATACTCTATCGTTTCCGGCGTGTCCGCCGGCGGGACCGTATTCGGCATGGCGCACACCGAGGTGAACCCGCCGCGTATGGCCGCCGCCGTTCCGGAAGCGATATCCTCTTTATGGGTCAGGCCGGGATCGCGTAAATGCGTGTGCAGGTCTATAAATCCCGGTGCGATATAGGCGCCCGCGGCATCGATTGTATTTACGGCGCCGGCCGATATATGCCTGCTTATTTGCGCGATTGCCCCGTTTACGGCCAATATGTCCGTTGTTTCGTCCGTACCGGTGAGCCGCGCGTTTTTTATCAACAGGTTATTGTCCATGTTTTTTTACCCCCGTATTGTGATTTTTTATATGATAACATAAAGGAGCGAAAAAATCAATATGCGGAAACGAAAAGAGGTCAAACCTGCAACGGTTTAACCTTTTATGCATTCTCTTAACGAGCGGGTTGTGTTCGGCGGATTTCGATAAAATCGTCTATATCTTGAACGAGGTATTGATGTCCGTATGAATGAAGTTCATCGAAAAACTCGCCAATGTAATCAAAAACGCCGTATTCCTTGAACAGACGAAAAGCGTCCTTACCCTTCATCTTGTGTTCGTATTTATAAAATTCGAGGCAAAACGCCTTAAAATTAACTATTTCCGGCATACAAAATTTTCCTTTCCTAATATTCGGGAAATTCCAATTTACCTGTAGTTATTTCCTCATAGTAAAGGTCATACAGAATTGGAATGCTGTAATACCATACCTTTGTTTCCTCGTTTTCAAGGAAAGCGTATAGTTCAGAATTGTATAGCTTTTCAAACGCTTCATCTTCGCTTACGTTTGTTTCCTCAACGATTTTGTTAGTCAATCCTCCCACGATGAGCGGCAATATAGCTGCATATTTACTTTCATCCATACCTATCCCCCTCCGATCGTTTCATGGCGCAAGTATTGGCAGAATTGTAAGGATTTTTCGGTATGGAACAAAATCTGATTATATAATTCTTGCACTTTTAATTGTTTAATCGCGGTTTCCTTATCTAATATTCCCCGTTCGTATAGCGTAACCGTTGTATATACCGCATCGTTTGCGACCGCGCCGATGACAATATCATATGGTTCGGCCAAAACAAAACCGTTGCGGTTCGCGCTCACGAAATCAAGCCATATTTCATCGGGCTGTTCAAAACGAATAACTCGCAATTCTTTTTCTGCGGATTCCAAGTCAAAATTATATTCAGAGATAATACAAGCATTGGCTTTCAATCGCCTCGCAACACGCACAGACCACCGTTCCGCTTGTTCACGGTTGAAAGTAGTATAAAATCCTTCGCCAAAGTCTAATTTTCGGTTACTTTTCAAAATTTTCGGTACTTCGACGGGAACTGTACTGCCGTGATAAATAATCATAGGGTATCACACTCCGTTCTTTTCCCTATTATAGCATGTTTTTATGAACTTTTCTGCCATTCCATGCTTTCGACATTTATCACGCCTTTTGTGATGTGAACTTTGCCGATTGCGCCATTTTGTGCTTCAAATATATGCGATGAAGTTCCCACACGCAACTCATTATGTTTCGATGTAATAGGCATTTGAATATTTACCCCAAAAATCCGAGCAGCTCCAGCAGGCGCGCCTGCACGGTCGCGGCCTGCGCGCGCGTCGTCATGCCGCGCGGGTCGTACCTGCCGCCGCCTATACCGGTCATAATCGTGAGGTGGTACACCAGCGCGACGTCGGATACATAGTTCACGTTGATTTGTCCGTAGTCGCCGAACACCTGCGAGATATCGGACGGGACGACGCCGGCCGCGAGCCCCTCGCGGCGCGCCGCGGCGGCGAGTATCACCGCCATCTCCTCGCGCGTTATATTTTGGTTGGGATTAAAATTGCCGCTTCCGAATTTGCTCAGCAGTCCCGCGGACCGCGCCCTCATTACCGTGTCGTAATACCACGCGCCCGCCGCCACGTCGCCGTATGCGCCGGTAAGCTGCGAGGCTTTCGGCAGCTGCAGCGCGTTGTTCATCATCTGCACGAATTCCGCCCTTGTGACAAATCGGTCCGGATTGAAACTGCCGCCGCCGACCCCGCGCACAAGCCGCTTCGACGCGCCTTTTTCTATATAGTTCGTATACCATTCGCCGGGCCGCACGTCGCCGAATATAACGGTGTTATCGGCTATTATATATATCCCGTTGGCAGCAGAATACACCGCCGCGTACGGCGCGCCGCCGATAAACTGCACTTTGTGCGGCACAAACTCGAACTGCCCCGACGCCTCGTTGTATCTGAATACGCCCCAGCTGTCCGGCATCGCCGTCATGTTCTGCGGCATCGGTATAAACCTTGTCACGCGCTCGCCGAAACCGTCGATTGCGGTTACCGCGTTGATCGAGCCGGCTGCGTTCGGCCGCGCGATATCGGCGCCGAATTCCACCGCCCTTATAAGCGAGCTGCCCGGCATGTCGCGCCTGAACGCCTCGACAAGTTCCGCGTCCGAAATTCTGTCTTTTATCACTATATTGAACATGTCGCCGCTCTCTCCGATATACCCGGGTATCAGCGCCGCGAAATTCGCCGGAACCTGATAGATTCCCGCAGGCACGGACACATTCAACTTAAACCCGGGGTCCCTGTTTGCCCAGCCGGATAAAACAGCCGCGGGGATACTCACCCCCTCGTCGATTTTAAGCTCATACGCCGCGCCGGTTACGGCGGCGGGGTCCAAGAGTTCGCTTATAAGCGGGATGCGGCGGTATACCGGGGTTATGGTTATATTCGAGTCCGGCATCACAAAACTGTCAGAGGCGACTAAGACGTTCGGCGACGCGCGCCATGATACGTAATATCCCGTATTGACCGTCGCCGAAAGCGTCACAACATTGCCGGGGCGCGCCCTTTCCGCCGATGCGCGCGCGGTGCCGCCCGACGTCTGGAGCACGGTTATGCTGTATATTCGCTCGACGGTGACCACGCATGTCGCGGTGAACGTCCCGTCGGCGGTGACGACCGTTATATTGGCTGTGCCTTCGGCTCTGCCCGTTATCCTGCCGGCGCTGTCGACGGCGGCTACGTTGGTGTTGCTGCTCGCCCATGTAACCCCTCTGTTCGTCGCGTTCGGGGGCGAGATAACCGGGACGAGCGTCTCCGAGCCGCCTATGCCGACGCTCGCGGCGGACTTGATTGTTATGCCCGTTACGGAGACGGTGTGCGTTGTCACCGCGCATGACGCGGTAAAGCCGCCGTCTGCGGTCGTCGCCGTTATAGTGGCGGCGCCGGCGGAGATTGCGGTCACCCTGCCGTTGACGTCGACGGACGCGACGGAAGAGTCGCTGCTTACCCAGCTCACGCGCTTATTTGTCGCGTCTGCGGGAGACAGCGCCGCAACTAACGTCTCCGACTCGTTTACGGCTATACGCGCGCTGTTTTTATTGAGCGTCACGCCGACGACGGCGATCGGGTTGACGGTAACGGCGCATACGGCGGTGAACCCGCCGTTTGCGGTGGTCGCCGTTATGTTCGCGCTGCCGGGCGCGACCGCGGTCACTGTCCCGTACTGGTCCACCGTCGCGGCGGCGCGGTTGCTTGTACTCCACGTCACGTTTTTATTGGTCGCGTTGGCCGGCGCGACGGTCGGGGTCAAAGACTCCCTTTCGCCCGGAAGCAGCTGCGCCGCCGTTTTGTTTAAGGTCACGCCGCTCACGGGGACGGTGACGGTCACCGCGCAGACCGCCGTGCGGCCGTCCGAGGCCGTCGCGGTGATGGTCGCGGTTCCGGCCGCGACAGCGACGACCGCGCCGTTCGTCACGGTCGCGACGCTCGTGCTGCTGCTGCTCCATGTCACGGTCCTGTTTGCCGCGTTGGCGGGATGGACCGTCGCTATCAGGGTTTCGGAGCTGCCGATGGGCAGCGACGCGGTGTTTTTATTTAAGGTTATCCCGGTTATCGGGGGATGGATAACGGTGACGTCGCACACGTCGGACTTGCCGTTTTCCGACGTCACCGTGATTTTAGCCGTGCCCACCGCAACCGCGGTGATAATCCCTTCGGCGCTTACGTTGGCCACGCCCGCGTTTGAGGTCCGCCATACCAAGTTTTGGTCTGTGGCGTTGCTCGGGATTATGACGGCCCGCAGCCACGCCGTCGCGCCTATAACCAAGGTGGTCGCCTCCGCGTGCAGTTCTACGCCCGCCACCGGCACCGGTTCCGTCACTTTGACAGTCAGCGCCCGCTCGTCGCGGCCGATATTGTTTTCGGCCCTGACGGTGAAGCTGTAAGTGTCCGCTTTGTCCGCAGCGCCCGAAATTGTGCCGGTTATCTCGTTTAAAACAAGCCCCTGCGGCAGCTCGCCGGCGACGACGGACCATTTTATCGGCGCGGAGCCGGCGGCCGTGATTGTTTCGGTATATGCGAAGCCGACCAACGCGTCTTTTAACACATACTTTGTTATTGACGGTTTTTGCGTGTTCGCGGGGACCGTTACGCGGCACTCCGCGAATACGGAGGGGTTGTTGGCCAGTTCGGCCCTTATAACGGCGCTGCCCGCGGCGACCGCGGTCACTTTTCCGGTATTGTCGACGACGGCGACATTCGGGGCGAGGCTGCGCCACACCACGGAATTGTCCGTCGTGTCGTTGGAGACGACGGTGGCGGTCAGGGTTTCCGACCGGTCCTGCATGATTGTCGTCGTGGTTTTGTTCAGGGTTATCAGCTTGCCCGCGATCGGGGCCGCTTTTATGTCGAAAATCTGCGTGTAGGCGACGCCTATCGCCTTGCCGTCGGCGATCGACGCGATGACGCGCACGTTGCCCTCGGTTTCCGCGGTCAGCATGTTGCCGTCGGAAATTTCCGTGCCGAGCCCCGTCGTCGTGTCCGCGCGGACGATGGTCCACGTTATGGTTTTATTCGACGCGTTGTACGGGTTGACTGTACCCGTAAGCAGCAGCGGCTCTTTTGCGACCGCCGAAGAGGGGACGCCCGTTATGCTCGTCACCGCGTTGAACACGTTCGCAGTTACCGTAAAATCTTTTGTGAAATGCGCCGCGTTGGACGGGGTCTGCGCGCCCGCGGCGTTAAATTCCCTCACGGTCGCCCGAAGCACAACGGAGCCCGCGCGCGCCGGCGTCAAGATATTGCCCTCGAGCCTCGCGTTTGCCGTGTTGAACTCCGGGGTTATTATCGCCCATTCTATCTCTATGGGGAGATCCGACGGCTGGTTTCTGAGCAGCGCCGTGACCGGCCTTACCGTCCCCGTCAGTATCAGCGGGTGCCCGACAATGGCCGTCGTCGGCAGGTCCGCGATATCCGTCACGTTTATCGTTATAACGGTGACCGCGCACTCCCGCGTTATGGGGCCCGATGCGCCGGGGACCGTCGCTTTTATTACCGTTGTGCCCGCCCTGAAGCCGGTCACCAGCCCGTTTTCGTCCACTGCAGCGATACTTTCGTTGCCGCTCTCCCATTGTATTATCGAAACCGGCGTGCTGTTCGGGGTTAAGATGGGCGTTATAGCGGCGCTGCCCCTGCCGGGTATGGTGAGCGACGAAGGGCTCAGCCGGAAGTCGGTTATCGGGTAGACGGGCCTGAATGTCACTTTTATATACACGTCTTCGCCGAGGGTCAAATCGTAAGTGTGCTGGCCGCGTCTAACGGGGGTATTGCTGTCTTTGCCGTAAAACCACGCGTCCACCTCGTAGCCCGCGTCGGGGATTGCCGTAAATACGAGCACGCTCCCGCCCGCTATCCACGCGCCGGTCTGCACTATGGGGACGTCGTCCGCAACCGCGGTGATTTTACCGCCGAGCTCCGCTTTGAAATTTACCTCGTAGATATTTACGGCGCTCCGCAGCGTCAGCTCGATATAATAGTCGGGCGCGTCGCCCACTATCATCTCGAAGGTGGAGTCGTTGCCCCGGTACAGCAGCGTTTCCCAAGATGTGCCCATACGCCACGCGTCCACGGTGTTGCCGCTGTGCGGGTTGGCCGTAAACACGAGCGCGCTCCCCTCCTCGACGACGAACGGGTTATCCGTAAATGTGCGCGGGACGCCGTTTACCAGCACCTGCTGCGATATAGAGCCCGCGCCGACCACCCTGTAATGTATGTTCCGGCGCTGTATCTGCTTAAATTTCACCTGAACTTCGATTGTCGGCGCGTTCTTGTCGCCTAAGGAGGCCGCCTGCGCGCGCTGCAGATTGTAGGTATTTTCCGTGTAGCGTGGGCTGTCCGAGCCTTCGGGCTGCAGCAGAAGGTTCCTGTCGACTATAAGGGTATTGGGCGCGGCGCCGTTGTGTACTATGCGCCACTCCTCTATGGCGAACCCTATATTCGGGCTCGCGGTAAACAGTATGGTTTCGATTTCGCTCTCCCATATGGTATAGTTCTGGGTTATCGGGGTGTGGTTTATAGCCGCGGCCAAGCTCCCGTCGTCGTTTTGGCCGGACACGAGCACGACGCTGCGGCTAACCGAAATCTGACGCTCGAGCCATACCGTAAATACTTTCCTCGCGACTTCTTCTTTGCTGCTGTCCGCCCGCGCAATCACCGTAAACGTATATGTGCCGCCCATTTTCGGCGTCCCCGAAATTGTGCCGGTGGCGGTGTTGAGCGAGAGGCCGCTGTCTGAGATATTATACACGCTGCCCGTCAATGCTTCGCCCATTATTTCCCACGTGACGGGGACCGCCGTAGCGGGGTCGAGCCTCATTTTGGTGTTGTCGTTTTGCGGATACGTCTGCCCGATCCTGCCCGCAGGAAGCGGAGACGCCGTTATTATTTCCTGGCCCGCGGGCTTAAAATGCAGTATTATCTCTATGGTTTTAGGGTCGTTCGAGGGCGACTCAAGCAGCGCCTGCTGCAGCGTGTAGGTGACATTTGCCGCGTTCGGGTTCGTCGGCTGGTTCGCGAGTCCGCCGAGGCGCTGTTCCCATTTGTCGACGATAAAGCCGGGGGCGGGCTCGGCGGTGAGCGTGACCCAGCTGCCCTCGTTCACTATGACGGTTATATTCCCGGGATTTGTGCCGTCGGGCGGTGTGTGGCTTGTGACGAGCCCCGACGTCCCGCCGGCGCGTATCGCGCCGCCGCCGGTACCCGCCACCCTGTATGAAACCGTGGTCGATGGGTCGGGCGAAAATTCAACGGAGACGAACACCTCCTGCGGGTTCGCTATTCCCGGCGCCTCTACGGTTCCCG
>Ga0123353_10011737_pt1 | contig 12371 bp, 8 predicted proteins | sample TergutLab28metaG_3_FD_92763 | JGI IMG/M metagenome (GOLD analysis project Ga0123353, IMG submission 92763) | Labiotermes labralis P3 segment gut microbial communities from Petit-Saut dam, French Guiana - Lab288 P3 | ecosystem: Host-associated > Arthropoda: Insects > Digestive system > Gut ... | reverse complement strand
TAAAGTTGTTCCCAAATATTTAAACTCTTACACCCTCTCGAAGGTACTATTATCAATCCTCACACTCTGAATTCGTCCTGCATTCTGATCTCGAGACATGACCATGTACTTAGTTTTATCAGCACTTACTTCCAGTCCAATTTCCCTAGTAGCAGCTACTAAAGCTTCTGCACTTTCCTTTACAGTATGTATGCAACAAAGAAGCACTTACCATATCAGATTTGTCTAGAACAAATTCCACGTGGCACTGCTGCAACTGTAATTACATGCGATGAAGTTTGTACTTTGTCGCTTTGAGGGAACATACACCACTTTGCAGTGAGAGTGTCACCATTTTTTGATAATTTTTTCTGGTCTGAATTCGGTGGGTACTGATATTTTGGATTAAAATTTTATTTGGATTTTTCCATTTTTCCCAATAAACAATTCAGTAAATTTTGTCGTAATTTGTCTCAAATTAATTTCTCACCAAAATATTGGCAACTTTATTGAATTCCTTTAAAAGCAAGCTAATAGCATGTTATAGAAAATTCAATAGTTTTAACAATAGCATTTTTTCAGCGGTGTGATCTTAGCACAAAGACTACCGGAAAATCCCTCCGCTAGTCTAGGCCCAGTACGAGCACATTTTTGAGGTTGACAAACAGAAGGAAAAACTATGCTTTATATCCTACAAGACACATTATAATGTTCTATATTATGTAAAATCACTTCCATCCTTAGTTGGCTTAACACTGTCTGTCTTTCTCTGATTAGTTTTCATATCTCATCTTGACTGCCTACTATAAGCAGTTTGTAAACTATTTAGAAGCTAATTTTCAGTGACTGAGAGACAGTACTTGATAACTTAAACTGTCGAAAGGCATTTAGCATGTAACTTCCAAAGCGCTTTGCCGAAGTCGGTAAAAGCAAAGTGTTTGTCCAGAAGCTAGTGAAGGGTTTTGTAGCAAAGAATGGGTTAAAAGACCGAAAGAATTCGTTCAGCCCTGCTTCTCGCTTACACACAGACAGACAGACACACACACACACACACACACAAGTATAGTTGCGCCAGTCTATTTTTAGACGCGAGGTGTCTTTCGCCTCTATGCTCTCTTCCCCACATTACATTTCGCCGTCTCCTGGATTCGTACTAACGGAAACGTTTCTACTGTAATTTGCTTGGGAATAAATCGATTCGTGCAGCAGGTCGCTACACATTGCTTCGCAGTTCTTGAACTACCACTTAAACCGCTTTATATATATATAATGTTTATGTTTATTATATAACTTTAAATGTATTCTATGGGAGGACGCAATCTTAACGTACTCGAAGATAGATTAAAAATTTTCTGTGGGTAAAGCGCTAGATGTATTTTATGTTTTTTGTACACTATTATACAATTATGTAATGTTAACCAATTATGTAATGTTAACCGACCAGTATCGAGCACATCCTCCAACCTGCTAGACTGCTTGCATAAATGAACGAAAAACGTACCATACAAGGCTGCATGTACAATATAGTCTTCCTGATGATAAACCTTAGATGTTCGAAACATGTAGCAGACAAGAAGAATTGAATTAAAACATTAATTTAAAAACTACAATTTGTTGGTTAACGTTAGTTGTATCTTAGTACAGTCCCCACGGGCGAGTCATCGGGATAAGACATCTGGTATAAAATTAAATATACGAAAGTAACTGGAAGAACTTGCAGGAATACCGATTGCACGTGGGTGAATATACAGTATGTATCGATATTTGTTTTGACGGGACTTGACGGCAGCAAGACGTCAAATGAAGAAATACAGTACAGTCGGTTGCTTGATGAAGTTTGTTGCTGCAGACATCAGTCTGCACCCTAAATACAAATATTTCAGAAATATCAAATTTGACCAAATATACCTTTTCGTATAATGTTGATTGAGACAATTAAGGTTGCAAATGCTGATGATGACGTAACCAGTATTTAGTGACAAAGTTGTGTCAAACGGTCAGGTCCGAACAGACCCTGACTTCTCAAAACGGGGTATGGCATGAAAAATAGTGAATAAAATTTTGTTTCCATTCCAGAGTCAACCCCCAAAAGATCTTGTTCTCTTCTGTGTTGAAAATTAGACACTAAGATCCCGAAAAATGAGACTTGGCCATCACTCAAGAGAATATGAAACGTGCGCCTGTCCTGCAATACATTGAAAGCCCACACTTGCCTGTGCAGAAGGAATACATCGATCGGGGTAGCTCATAAATTCGCCGTTGCTACGATACAGGAGAAACCGGTGTAGTTTAGAAAACCCACACAATGTGCTTCCTGTGCGATACAAATTAATGTTGTTGCTGACGAGAACCCCATGAAAATGCATGGTTTTTTCACCATTTCTAATAACAAGCACACCTTGTGTCATCGTCACTAGCAATCCAATGCAGAGTGTCCCAGTCGCTCTGTTTTATAGTTCCACTGGAGGGATGTCCAGCTTGAAGCACGAAACAAATATGAAATGCTTGGAAACGTGTATGTGCAGATTTTGTTGAAGAGGAATGAAAGTCGTAGGACCAAAAAGTTGTCAATCATGCGCGAAAATATCCCTTCTCTGAAGTTGTGCACGAATTCCTCAAAGTACTGCTGTGTATCCATTTATTAAGTACAATGTCTTACAACAGGTCCAGAGACTCTTCCAATGCAAGTTATGCACAGTGCTAACTAGTTCTTTCTCTTCCAGTTTCCAGGATCCTCACTTTTTCTCAAGGTCATCCAGTAGCTGATTAAGTCTTCTTCTTTCTCTTTTCCTCACTTTTACCCTTCTCCTATCTTTCTTTCAATAACGTATTTCTACGGGGGTGCTGGTAAGTCCTTAGCCCAACCAGGAAGGAAACAAGATAATGTTTCTGTCAGAATGGCATGAATTTCCTTCGGCGCCTTGCCTTGCGGAAAAAAAAACTTGATGACACCTCGCGTCTCGATGTTGTTGAAATCGCGCACGTCCCTCCTATGCTTGCGAGCTGGTTTCCTTCCTGATCGGGCTAAGGACCTATCAGCATCCCGGCAGAAGGAAGTTCCTCAGCAAGATGTGACTAACCAGTTGGCCTTCCTTCCTTTTATTGCATATAGGATATTCCTTCCTCCCTTAACTTTTTGCAGTACTTCTTTATTCCTCACACGATCTGTTCAAATGATCTCCATCTTTCTCCAGCACCACATTTCAAAACTTTCCAGGTCTTTCCGATCTGCTTTCCCAAGTGTCCAAGTCACACCACGACACAAAACTGTTCTAAATGTAGCACTGTTTGATTTCTTCCTTAAATTTAAGCCCAGTCTGTTGATAAAAACAGTTTTGTTCTTGTTGAATGTTACATTTTCCATGGCAATTCTGGATATAATTTCATATTTACGTTTTGCATCATTTGGTATCTTAGTACCAAAAGAATTGAAATATTTCCAAAATCTCCAATTGTTTTGGACCTATCATAACCTGTGATGCGGATGGTTGCCATCAAATTCTCATTACCTTAGTTTTTTCACATTAATATCCATTCCAAAACTTCTTCCAATTTCAGTTTGCTTATCAATCATGCCATGTAGCATCGTTTCTTCAATGGCCGGCAGCACAGTCATCTGCACATTTCAGAATGGAATTATTTCTCCTCTTACTCTGAACTCTCTAGCACCTTCGAGAGCATCCTTGGAAAGGCATTCCCTGTAGGTCAACAAAAATAATTTCGCTAGAAGTGTAAGTCACACAAAGTGTGCATGTAACGTAACGTAGTGTAATGTTATAGGAATAGCCTGGTATAAATTTTATTCCGTTTCGAAGGAACGAGTTGCCTTCCTGTATACTCTGCAGATGAAAGAATGAAGTTTCTCCAAACGTTATTAAGCTTCTAACAGACTAAACGGGGTCACATCCAAAAAGAAAAATACTTTTCAGTAAATTATTTGCTTTCTTTGCTTGTTTTCTGAAAAAGCGTCTTGACAAACTGCAGTAGTCTTTGTGGTGCAATTTACAAACATCAAAGGAAAGACTTTATTACTTACTTCTAAGCTGAGCGCCGAAGCAAAAAAATTATTGTCAAATAATGTTTATTGACTGCCAACCTTCAGAAGCCTTGCTCTATTGCAGATAATGTAAAGACCTGCATTGTCCAATAAAAGAGAGACGGACGGCAGAAGAGAAAGAGCGAATTTTCCAAACGCACATTGTGGATATGTTCCATTATTCATAAAGGCATCATGTTGCGTAGGCTAATTCCGTCGGTTAGCATTATGGGAAGAAATCTCTACCCCAGAACATGCCTCGAACTCACACAGCAGTACGATCGACAGGGGTGCCGCATGACATGCTATGGTATTCAGTGTCTTTCATGGATAGAGCAGTTTTTAAAAAACCTGACGGCAATCCAAGAGCGCCTGAGGCTTAAGTGACTCGTATGTACACTCATGTTAAAGTAGAATTTCCTCTCTTTACAGAGACAACTATATCGAACATTACGAGAACACGTGAATGAACAAACTCAGATATGTAAGACGTAGGTTTGGAAGTTTGTGCCATAGACTTCATACAGCGTTACTCGTGTTTTAAACCAAAAGGAAATCTCTGGATTCTATACAACAAGAATGTGTTACAGATTGCATGATAGAATACACATTGATTTCTCATTACGAGAGTTGCTGCAGGTTTAATTGCAGGTGCTGAAACTTCTGTGAGTGACATATTTCAATTGTTTTATCAGTGAATCTAACGGGACAAAATTACGGTTTAGACTAGATTTAGAAGAACACTGTCTGTCATTCAGCTCAAAATCTTTTGTTTCCTCTCTTCTCCATAAAAACAGTGTCATTCGAATCCTCAATTTATGATTTCTATGTGCTACTTAATATGAAAGCAGGAATTTTTGTTTCGTTGGAATGGCAAAAAAATAAGATGTTACAGAAATTATACAATATAAAACAACAAACTACGTCTGTTCTACACTAATACTTTAATTTGTGTTGTTTTCTACGTGTTTAGAACCCATTAAAGACAGTTCTTGCAGAATAAACCTTCAAGCTAAGCGTCTCAGACCCACGAAGTGCCCTTCATACACTTGTCTTTGGACCAGGCGCGACGGTAATTCTACCAGATCTTCAGTTTCTTGTTCATTCTGGTCTTTCCATAATCTGTTCTTTTCCTTTCTTTTCAGGCAGTGTTGTTTCAAATCTCAGGGGAGACTCAAGGATTACAGTTCACTTCAACAGCACAGCATCTTTACGACTGGAACTCTCGGCGTACACTGGCGCATAGCGTACTTTGATATCACAAGACAAACTTCAAGCCTGGGCTCTGCCCGTAAAACCGTTTTTAGAAATTCTCACACGATTTCCACTGTGCTTTTTTACTTTCGCCTTGTCAGCCATACACTTTCTGCCTTTAGTACTTGGCGCTCAGTCCCTCATTTCAAGAGCATTTTGTGCTGGGACGTACAGACTGCAAGGGGTACACCGTGGCGCAGCTGGCAGTGCGCTACAAGTCGGAAGGTCACGGTTTCGATTCACGAACAGGTCCTAGAATTTTTCGTTCACTTATTCCTCCCGGCCGCACTATGGCCCTTGTGTCGACTCAGACTCTGACGGCAATGAGTACCAGATATATCTCCTGGAGAGAGAGGTGTAAACGTGGGCTGTGCGTACGGCTGACAACCTTACCACCTTCATGTGCCGACTGTCTAACTGTACTGGAAGCCTCAACCTCCATGAGACCTACGGGCATGTCCAGGCCTGTACAGAGATAGCCTTCAACAGACTTCACCAAACCTTTAACTCTATAATACAATGCTGCATACAGCGACCCCTCACACTGGCATTATGTCAGCTCCTTATCAAATGTGCTGCAGTGCATATCGATTTCAGTAAAAGAAACAGAAAGATTCGGTGCGTAGCTCATATCGCATCTTTAGTTCATTTATATGGAAAGCCACTGAAAATTATCTACTTTCCTCTGCAGTTTTTTTTCCAAATTGTGTGCCAGTTTCTCAGTCACTCTTCAAAAGATAATGATCGATAAATAAATTTTGTATATTGTGTTTTCCTCACGACATAAAACAATTGCCATTGTTTCTAACTAGCCGTTTCTTATTTCACAGTGAACAATTTTGGGGGGTAATTTTAGGAACTAGGCAGCTAGCAAACATTTCATTCTTTGATTGTCATGTTCAGTTTTTAGTGGACCATTATATTAGATGGGCGATTTTGAGGCTGTAGCTTCATCCATCTTAACTGTCGTTGACAATAACTGAAACATAATGCAAGTTATACCGTGCAGTGTATCTTAATACTGTAAACAAGATAAGCAATCCCTATACAGATATGGACAGGCTGTTAGGTCTCCAGGAGTATAGACTCAGAATATCCAGACCTTCGGCACGTGAAGACGGTAAGGTAGTCTGCCGTACGGACCGGTCGCCTTTACCTCTCAGGAGAAACCCCTGTTACTCATTTGTCTTATAGGCTGAGTCAATCCCAGGGTGGAAGGATAAAGTTCATGAAAAATCCCAATTACGCCATCAGGAATCGAAGCCACCACCTTTCGACTTGCAGTGCAGTGCCTCAAACAACTGTGTCACCTCGCATCCCCATCTTAATAATGTGGGTACGTTAAACATACAGATTTTTCCGGTTTAATAGGGCAGGTCACTTGCTGACAGAGTTCCGGAGTTTCTAAGGAACCAAAATAACTTTACCTTTAACGGTAGAAAATATCAAACTGTATGTCCTTGAGGTCGGAGGCATAATGTTCCTTATCGCAGTCGGGCACTGATTAGCTATGAACGTATCGTTATAGCCCAGAAAGACGAGTCTTCAGTCACATAGCCGTGAAAGCTTCGAGATTAGCAGACATGTCTTCTTTACAAATGATGCAGGAAGTGACCTCCTGAATACAAACAGAGCAGCGTGTTTCAGCCTAGTTTGAAAAGTAAGCAATTTATCGTCGTCACGACTGCAGCCATGCTAACAGGTTACAAAAATGTGTTGACTAAATTCACACATGAAAGAACAACAGGACACTCGGGATTTATTCGTCACTGACACCGCTGAACTGCTAACGTCTCTTATAAACAAGCGGCCGCTTGTGCGAAACTAGTCAAGTCACTTTCGCAAATTCTTTTCGGATGATTTTTTTGTGCCGCTCAGTGAATATACGTACGGAAACTCTTCTGTTAACACACACACACACACACACACACAGCCTACCAAAACTTTACATAACATTCACGGTCGCTCTACAACTTCTGTATATGAACCCCTCCCCACACACCAGACACTAATAAAAAATGTGAAACAATAGCACAAAACCCACTAAAGTGTGGTCTTTCAAAGCCGACATTTCTACTGTCAGAATGTTTTGTCTCACTTCAAGCAAATAAACAAGAAATGTGCTGAGGATCTGTAAATGATTATGATTGTGAGAAATGACGTATTGTTTACAAATGTGTAAAATAAGCGAAGTTGGCCCAGAAGATCTCATTGCGATGTAAAGGATCTGATGCCGGAAACAATTCGGGACGAAATATGTGCTATACAATTGCCGATGGGAATTGTTGGTGTGAAAGTAAGATATTTTAATTTGAATAACACTTTTACATTGCTTGAAATTATTTAGGGAGGAGTGTTTAAAATTCATAATATTAGCAAATTGAAGACGTGTATTTGCTGGCCGCATAGACAAGTGCGGTGGGCAGCGTGTTCATGCCCCAGCAGGCCTATGAATTGGGGACAGGATTTTTTGTTAACCGGTGATTTTTTCTCCCGCAATACTGCAAGTACAGCACGTGACGTTAGTAATATGTCTTTCTTGGTCTGGTTCCACGCGTTCCTAGTTACAGGGGTGAGAGGATTGTACTATTTGTCTATTCAAAATTTTGGTTTTAACCCTCCAATGTGTGTCTCGGTGCACTGTACGAACCTATAATTCTTCACATATTGTCGGTGCACCGTAAAGTCGTGAATGCATATAATGATATTATAAATTTAATAGTCTACCTTCCCAACAAATAGTTGAAATTTGATCTATAGCTGTATTTAAAGTTTAAAACAATTATACTGTGTCCGATTTCCGTAACTGTGAATTTTTGTGCAAATCGTGAATTTTATAGCCGCATTTTATAATTTTCCGAAGGCCAAATTTTTGTTCAAATAACAAAACCTATAGCCTTGTTTTGAACTTTTTTTCGGGAAACAATTTAAATCACTGGTTTTATGACCGTGTTTTATAAATTTCTCAGTGGAGAATATTTTGTCGAAATTGTGAATATTATATTCGTGTTTATAATTTCCTAATGGGCGATTTTTAACAGAACAGTGGTTTTTATTACCTAATAAACATGACAGCAAAGTTTCGTAACCCATAACGCTAATGCACACCGTAATATTGTCTCTTCTAATGATCCTTCAAGCTCTAGCCGGCAGTTACAGAATTTATAATATCTATGGTTACTGTTTGTAAGGGATTTTTCCCTGAATCGTACAATTTATATTCACCATGTGAATAAATTCTTTTAACAGAAAATACCGGTAGTCAGTTTTATTTTAGCGGAAGATACATAATAAGTAAATGGATACACCTGTCAAACATCATAATTATTTCATACATCGGCAGACTTACCAGTCTCAAAATATTTATAAATATCATTTTTATTTTACAGCAGTACTGGTTCATTGAAATATGATGCACCGTATGTAAGTTAACAATTTAATACACTTTTAATTAAATCTTGAAATAATGTGAATTAATTGATCATATAAACAATAAACTGCAATATTGAAGCTCCTTAATTTAATCTATTTTAAGGAACGTCAGTACTCGGTACAATGCATGCAATGTTTCGTTTGATGTTACACAAAGTGAAATGCAAGACCATAAGATCTGGGCAAAGTGATCAGACATTCACAAGCATTTGAAAAAACATTACAAGGTCTGGACTATAAAAGTTGACTTATCAGTTGGTCTGGTTTCACTAATTTCTTACACAGAAATGTGTAATTGCATGATCGCTTCAACCATCTTCACCTGTACAATAGTCCTAGAGCAAAGAGTTGATTTGAGCAAACAGATTTAGGCCCTAAAATATGCCTCCTTACTGTATGACACATTCTTTGTTCCCGTAGACAGAAATGTAGGCCTCTTTAGTTTCTGAGAGCAATATATGTTTACATAAATAATTAATTGTATTAGTAATATACAAATGCCTAATTATTATTTAGCTATGTCTCCTTTCTTGAACACTAATTTACAGTAAATATAGCTGCTACTTTCTAAAAGTATTCTGCAATATTCCGTGTAGTCACTCAGTTCTACACGTAACAGGATTTTATGAAAATTTAGCCTGACTTCAGCGTGTGTAATTCCAGGAAACACAAATTATTTCAGGTTATCTCTACAGTGCCACATTTTATTTTTGTGACTTTAAGCGTTGATATAATACGTCAGTTCCTGACTGTAAAATTTAAAATTAAATTACTTTTCGAAAGTAACAAAGATAGACATGCAATTACATTAGAAGCATCACGGGTTGCAGCAAATTCTGTACGTTATTTTAAGAGCATTATTATATGGCGTAATGTATTAGTATGCATACATAATGTACTCTAGTGCGCGACAGAGGAAATACCGAAAAACGTGTTGCTAACATTTAATATGAAATAAGTTTATCGCTTTTACTTCTAGTCACATTTAAAATGTAGCTGCCATTGGGAGATCTATCACAATGAAACTATATCTAGCATCTTAAATAATAATAATAATAATTGTTATTATTATTATTATTAAAGTAAGGAAATCATATTACGCAATCAGTAAATGAAAAAAGACGAAATCATCCCTGTCATTAAACGGAACATCATAATCCGTGATAATGAAAAAGAAATTTGTACGTTAATAGATGTTGCAAATACAGGAGACAGAAATGCGATTAAGAAGGAAACCATAAATGTTTCAAAACACAAAGACTTTACAATAACAACACAGCTTATGTGGGTTTAGAAATAAAAGTGACGCCGGTAATAACAGGGACAACTGGAACCATGTGAAAACTATTCAGAAAATATCTGAGCAACAAACAGGTAAGCATGACATCACGCAACTACAGTAAATAGCCACACTGGGCACTGAACTCAAACTTCGGAAAGTGCTGCTGCAAGAGTACAAAACGTTTATCATGGAAAATAGTAATAAATGTTACATATATATAATAGAAATATTGTAATCACAGAATAGCTGCAGAAATTCGCCAGAGGAACATTGTTTGTTTGTTTGTTTGTTTGTCTCAGACATAATTGTAAATACCCTGTAAATATAGGACTAATAATAATAATAATAATAACAATGTTCTTGTGCACACAATGAAGGCATGCGGGTTGTGGAGGTACAATTTTTCTCATTCCTAACCTTGGTCACAAATGAAGGTCAGTCTTCAGGTTCACGTTCTGGCCGCTTTAATAATCATATCATTTTATAAGCTTTAAACCTTATCCTGCTAATGTGCAGAATATGGTGAGCTCCTAATAATGCCAGCAAATGGCAGATGGGATTTAATTCCGCGTTTAAAGGATTATTAGAGCATCGGGTAAAGCATTAATCAGCAACTTTAGAAAACCAAATCGAGAAAAATCACTTTTTCAGCCCAAATCAAAAGAGATGTCTATTTTTTACTTTTTTGTCATTAGCGGTAAGACTGTCGTCAATAGTACTGATAATGAGGCGGGAATTTCATTTTGTATTAATATTTCAAATTTTGTTTAATAGTAAATAATTTGGAAATCGTAGAATTTGACCGAGAAAACAACAGGAATGAAAGAGGCAGAGACACTTATGGCAGAAGCGCCTCTGGAAACATGGCTGAGTTGTCACGTATTTACGTGTGACTACCACTGTATCTTCAGGTTCTCACACCTAGAGAAATGAAGCCAGTTAGCGTCGTAGTTACTTGCACGTCAGATGGCACTTCTCTTTACAATTTCTGCTTAAAGCGGAAGTTTCAATGTCAATAATACCAGGTGTGACTGAATAACACTTTTGTTCGAAAGTGGATAAAATAATTATTCATCGAATTTAAAATATTTTGACTCTTATTTCTCAAATTAGATATCAGACCGCACTGCAACAGCAGAAGGACAGCATTTTTTTCATCGCTGAGGCCAAACATCCAGGGTGGACGCGCTCCCGAATTTCCTTTCCAGAGAAAGACGATAACTTTCTTCTCCACCACCACGTCCCGTTCCGCTGTGGCCTTCATACAGTCCCTCAATCAGCTGGTAGCGGGGGATTTTGGCCAGTAATAAAGCGACCGGTGCGGGAAGTTGGCAACATTGCTACATCAGTTGTCGAAGTTTAATAATTGTGTGGCGTTTGAACTCCACTCCCCTTACACCTTCATAGTATGATGCTTAAGCACGTGTATCACTTCACATTTGTAGATTACATTTAGTTTTTACCAAAAAAATATATATCGTGGTTTTCAGCACCAATGAGGTCTAAGCAATTTAAAATTTAAAATTAAACAAAAATATTTTCCCTTATTTTTCAGTGATATTATAAGATACATAAATAAATGCTATGGTTTATATTGACGATGCTTGTTCTGTTTTTCTGATAAAGGTAAGAATTAATTGATTTTATATATTAGAATTAACAAGTATTAATAACTATAATTGATACATTGTTTAAAATGTATATGAATTTTTGGACTACAGGAGACTGGACATCAGATGTCGTGCGGACAGTAGATTAACATTTTATAACCTTAATGCCAGTTTCTCTTATATATGTATACAGATAACTTTCAATGGAATTCAGAGAAACCCTATGTGAATAATAAAAACACAAAACAACCAAGCTCTTTTGAAATTTCGAGGCTATAATCCACTTGAAATGGTAGACCGGAAACGTAGCTTCTGCGAACATGAATGTGGGATGATGTAAATTGAAATAATGCTGCAGGTTTCCTAATCTTTCACAGAAAGATAACTTCAACCTACAATTTCTCTTTTATCGAATGTTGAATTTTAAATTATCCCAAGGCATATACTATTTTCAATCTCAATTTATTGGTTTTTATTTTATCTAATCGGTGTTATCAGTGCTATAGACGGTACAGATCAAGAATTTTTATTATTATGTCGGGTAGGTGGATTTTACGCTTGAATAAGAACGTTTAGAGAAACAACGGTTAGGTTACTAGGATAATGAGTGGCTTCGGACGAAGATATTACGAAGGTTACGATCTCATCTGTGCACAGGATGATGTCTTGCAAAGATATCAGAAAGGTTATTGTATCACTGTTGGAAAGGATGATGTCTTGCAAAGATATCAGAAAGGTTATTGTATCACTGTTGGAAAGGATGATGTCTTGCAAAGAT
>Ga0123353_10011736_pt1 | contig 12372 bp, 11 predicted proteins | sample TergutLab28metaG_3_FD_92763 | JGI IMG/M metagenome (GOLD analysis project Ga0123353, IMG submission 92763) | Labiotermes labralis P3 segment gut microbial communities from Petit-Saut dam, French Guiana - Lab288 P3 | ecosystem: Host-associated > Arthropoda: Insects > Digestive system > Gut ... | reverse complement strand
CAGCCGCCGATAGAAGGTGGATTCTTTCAGGCCGCTCTGCCGCAGGGCCTCGTCAAGGTCAATCTGTTTGCGCTCCCACTTGCGTACCAACGCGGCGAAATCGGCGGGCGCTTCTAAAATGGGTCGCCCGAATTGCACCCCCTTGGCCTGCGCTGCACGAATCCCCTCACGCTGCCGCTGCAAGATATAGCCGCGTTCCAACTCAGCCACCGCCGCAAATACCGTGAGCATGAACTTCCCTGTCGGCGTCGTGGTGTCGATATGTTCCTTTTGGCTGACGAATTCCACGCCCCTCGCAGTGAGCTTTTCAACGAGTTCCAATAAATCTCTCGTGTTGCGGGCAAATCGGCTAACCGATTCCACGATAATGGTGTCGCCCTGCTCGACCGTTGCCATTAGCTTTTGCAAGCCCGGACGCGCCGTGTTTTTGCCGCTTTGCTTATCTAAAAATATATTTTTCCTGGGGATGCCCAGCGCATCCATAGCGATCATTTGTCTATCTTCATGCTGATCCTGGGCGCTCACGCGAACGTAGCCATAATCCATTGCAAATACTCCTTTCACTTTATTCTATTGTAACAAGCCCGCGTCGCAAGGCATAGCAACGCGGGCAATTTCTATTGTTGCGTGTAGAAGTCCAGCGGATTGCTTGCCTTCCCATCCTTGTAAACAGAAAAATGCAAATGCTCTCCCGTGCTATTCCCTGTGCTGCCCACATAGCCAATGACCTGCCCCTGCTCAACTTCCTCATCCGTGCGGACAGCAATCTTGGAGCAGTGGGCATACAGCGTAACGAAGCCGCCCTCATGCCGAACCTTGATATAGTACCCCCAGCCGTAGCCCCAGCTATCCGTGCTGTTCGCTACTTCCACAATGCCAGCAGCAGCGGCTAAGATAGGAACGCCCTCGTCTGCCGCTAAATCCACGCCATTGTGAAACTTGATTTCGCCGGGGTTGGTCGGATTATCCCGTAGGCCGTAAGTAGAGCTTATATAGTAGCTCCCCGCCTGCATGGGCCAGGCAAGGATGTCCGTGCCCTGCCGTGCCGGGTCACCCTGTAGAATTTCGCCGCTGCCCGGTGTATAACCGCCAAGCAACTGCGCCCACATATCGGCGTACTCCGGCGAAAGCAGTTCATCTAACTGCGCCTTTTGCTCTGTGTTGAATTTATACGCCAAGGCCATATCCGTAGCGCTCTTTTGCGTGATGTGAACAGTCAAGGTGCGCTCAACGTCGTCCCCCTCTTGTGCATCATCAACGCTGTAGGTAAACGAGTTCATCTCATTGAGAATCTTCCGCAGCCTATCTATGTTCTTCTTGTCAAAGCTCGCAACCTCGCCGGGGTCTAGCGGGTCACTCGTCACCTTCACGGCATATACCGCCAGCACCTGCGGCCAGTCAATGGCCATGCTGTCGCCGTCAAATTCCAGCTTATCAGGCACATAGCTCAATTGCAGAATATCAAAGCTGTCGTAATACTCATTACTGAGGGTTCGCACTACCTGTGGCAGCGTCTGTTCTCCGTCACCGCCAGAAAAGAAAATCCCGAAAGGCGAGGCAAGCAGCAGCCCAACCAGGCAGACGATTATGATAATCACCACGGCAACCCAGCCGCCCGCGATGATCGCCCCAACCAGCCATTTAGTGCCCTCGACGGCTGCTTTGACAACCTTGATAGTTGTCTTCATCGCCGCTTTTGTGGCCTTGATGGACTGCTGCGCCGCTTGCCTGGTGCGCTGGGCGGTTTGCTTCGCTCTTTTGGCCGACCTCATTGCCGTTTTCGCCGCCTGTTGTCCCTGCCGCGTTGATTGCGCTGCTGTCCTTGCGGCCTTTTTGGAGCGGCCAATGGCACGGCCAGGTTTTTGCCTTGCTGTCGCAGCTTTTTTGCTCTTGCGTTTGGGTTGATTGGGCTTGCCGCTCTCGCCCTTCGATGCACTGGCACCGGGCTTGTCCACTTTACCCTTGCCGCGCTGCTGTGATGCTTTCTTCTTTTGCTGTGCCTTTCGCTGCTGGATTTTTGCCCTGTCGGGCACTGTGCGTTCCGCTGGCGTTCCACCACTGCGCACATCAGCCGATGGCGCATCCGCAGACGATGCATCCGTAGGCAACGTATTGGTGGATGGATTTCCCGAAGCGGGTGTTTTATTCACTTCCAACCGTGGCCGCTCTTTTAATTGTTTAACCGCTTTGCGGCCTTGGTGGTCAGCCGTGCGAACAACATCATGCGCTGCCGCCTTTGCTTTTTCTTCAACCACATTTCCGGCATAGTCATTGGGCGAACCCTGCGGCTCTTGCATCTGCTGGGCGGCTGCATTTTTTGCTTTAGTGGCAGCGTTTTTCATTTGAACGCCTATATGCGGGTTAGATGCGCGTGTCTTAATATCCCGCACGACTTCGCGGGTTTTAATCGTTCGAGCCATGAAAAACTCCCTTCTGTAGGCTTGATTATTTCTCCTGATTATGGTACAATGGATCAATAAAAAGAAACCGAGGTTAGAGCATGAAGCAAAAGCTAAAGCGCCCGGAAATCCATCTGTCGAACAAGCCGCACGATGTCAGCAGTTGGTTTGCTGAAAAGTCCCAATCGGGCCTAAAGCACCTAAGTCAATTGGTGGACTACGTGAAAACAGATGAAGCTCTTTATCATCTACGAGCTGCCGTTACCTATCAGATTGCGATGGTCGCCATGGTAAATGGCTTTGAGGAGGCCCTGGAGCTTCAAGAAGATGCGGCGCTTATTTTGAGCGAAGGGAATATCGGCTATCAAAAGTTTCTGAGCAAATACGGAATAAAAGAATAATCGGGAGCCGGGCCAATGAACCCGGCCCCCATTTTTATTCTCCTGGCTTGGTCGTCATGAGATCATACAAGCGTCCATGGGGGAACTCGTTTTTGAAAGGAACAAGCGCCCTGCCGTAGCGGATCAGCCCATGCCCCGGCTCCGCGTTCGTTATATAGCTCATCTGCTCCGGCGATATATTGAGCAGCTTCGCCAGCTTCTCGCGGTCGGATGTGGCCTGATTGAGCATTACGATGAACTCAGAGTTGGAGAGCATGGTGCTTGCCAAAACGCTGTCCAGCAAATATTCCACGTTCTGCGTGATGGCAGTGGGGAACGCATTCCGCTTGCGGAATTGCCGCCAGGCTGAGTTGAAGAACTGCCCGCTGTGCTCATTTTCAAACAGCACATGAAACTCGTCGATGAATAGGTGCGTCCGTTTTCCCTGCTGCCAATTCTGTGTCACCCTATTGATCATCGCGTCCGTAATCACCAGCAGGCCCATGGCTTTCAACTGCTTGCCCAGGCCAAATATGTCATACACGATCATGCGATTTTTTGTGTCCACGTTGGTCTGGTGGGCAAACACGTCAAGACTTCCTTCCGTGAAAAGCTCCAGCGTCAATGCAAGCTCCTGTGCTTCCTGTTCCGGCTGCGCCAGCAGTTCCTCCCGCAAATCCCGGAGGGTGGGCTGGCGCTTTTTCTTCTTGAATTTCCTGTAGATTTTGTCGAGGCTGCGGTCAAGGATGGAGCGCTGCCGCCCGGTGATGCCCGCGTCGTCCAGTTGCTCGAACAGCGACAAGACGAATTCGGATTTTTCAGCGATGGAGTCGCTGTAACCCTCGGTCATGTCCAGGGCGTTGATATGATCCTTGCTGCCCGCCGCAATGCGGATTACCTCGCCGCCCATGGCCTCGATCAGCGCGGCGTACTCGCGTTCCGGGTCGCACACCAGAATATCGTCATTGGTGGCGAGGGCCAGGAATACGATCAGCTCCTTCGCGCTGAACGACTTGCCGCTGCCGGGGATGCCCAGCAAAAAGGCGTTGGGGTTTTGCAGCTTGGCTTTGTTGCAGAGAATCAAATTGCGGCTAATGGCATTGTCGCCAAAGTAAATCCCGCCGCTGTCCTGAATCTCCTGCACCCAAAACGGCATGAGCACGGCCAGGCTCTCGGTCGTGAGCGTCCGCAGGGCCGTTAAGTACCGCACCCCGATTGGCAGGGCGGTGAGCAGACCGTCCATCTGCTGCCATTTGAGCGCGGCGAGTTGGCAGGTGTGCTTGCGGCCCGTGGTCAGGATGCCATCCGTGTCGTTGTCCAGATCGGCCAGGCTGTCGGCGGTGTGTACGATGGTGAGGTTCGCAAAGAACATACGCTGGTCGCGGTTCATGAGATCGTCCTGGAATTCCTTCGCCTCCTGCCGCTGTAACTCCATTTCGTAGGGCAGGACGGCGCTGAAGTTGTTTGCCATGTTCTGTTTGCGCTGGTAGTTGGCGATGTTCGTCTCAATTCCGAGCCGTCGTTTCTCCACTTCCTTCACGGCCTCATCCGTTGGCACCGGGATAATGTCAATGGACAGTACCAGGTTCCGGCCCCGGTCGGTCAGATCGGCGAGGAAACGATCTTTTAGGTAGGCGGCATAGTCTTTCAGGAACAGTGCCCGGCCATAGCGTTCACCCATCTTGAAGTGGTCGCGGGCAAAATGGAACGAATCGGGGGCAACCAAATCGCGCGGGTCACCTTCATTTATATAATGATAGTCCTCGCCTATATAATGATAGTCCTCACCGGGCTGGAAGAAGTCATGAAGGACGTGCAATTTTTCTGCGCCATCCACAGGCAGGAGCTTTGCATCCAGCCGGGCGAAGTTAGCGGTGAGTTCCGCGCCCACGCGGGCGAAGTAGGTTCGCGCCTCGTCCAGGCTTGCTTTGTCCACTGTGACCGTCACGTACAGTTCCCGGATCATACAATTGGCGTCGTTCGCCTTTTGCAGCAGGAAGTCGTTGTACTCGCGGCGGTATTCGTCCAGCGCATCATCCTGATAGGGAATGAGGATGCCGTTTTCCACGTCCACGCTGCTCATGCGCCGCAGGATAATAGTGATCTTCGTTACTGCGCCGATGTCGCAGGCGTTGAGGATGTCGCTGTAGCGCAGGAATAAGTTCTCTTTTTCGTCGCGACTGGCGACAGCGTAATTGATGTCCGTGAAGCGCCAGGTCTGCGCGTACTTCTGCTCCGCAACGCGGGAGCCAAGCAACGTCTTCGGGCTTGGCGGGGAGAGTAGAAAAATACCGTCCTCATGGGCGGCATAGATGGGGAACACTTCCTGCGCGGTATTAGGCTGTTTGCCGCGTACACTGTCGCGCTCGTTTTGCTTTTCCAGGGTCTTGATCATGGCGCAGCGCCTCCCTTCTGGTACGGCAGGGGCTTGCGCTGCATCAGCTCAGAGCGCAGCCAGGCCATGGCGAACTGCTCGGCGTTCAGGCTGTTGTACTTGATGAAGCCCATCGCGGCAAACGGTGCGGCGGCAACAATGCACAGCCAGGTCGTTACATCCACGCCTACGATATTGCGCAAGCCGAAGTAGCAGCCCACAGCGGCACCGACAGCGCATAGGGCGCAAACAAATTGCCGCAGCGACAGGCCAAAGAAAATGCTCTCCGAGTAGTCGCGGATTTCTTTGTTGATTTTTATTTCCATAGCACTACCTCGCCTCCGTTTCTTTCACGGGCACTTTGGGCTGGTGGTCACGCACCCTGCGCCCATCGGCGGGCTTTACGAAATCCAATCGCCCGGCGGCATAAATGGCATTATCGTTCAACTGCCGCTGCCATGCACCTACGCTGGGTGCCCATTTGAAGCCGTTGCGTTTCAGCTCGGCACATTGATCAGCGCTGGGCCTCTCGTCAAAGAAGAATTGCAATCGATTCATCTCTGTGTTGGCCTCGGCCCTGCCGCCCGCGAAATCCCAACCCGAAAAGCCAACCTCTTGATTGCGGGTAAGCTCCGCGATGCGGCCTTCCAGCCGTTTCATCTCGGCGTTGTTGTTTTGCAACGTCCATGCCGAAAATGGCTGTGTATCGTATGACCGCATGGAATTATCCAGCTTTGCCGCCGTAATATCCGACATATCGGGGTAGCCCTTGCAGGTTCCGTGTTTGCGGAAATAGGCGTTTACATCCTTCATGTGCGCCTGTTCAGTTTTGCAGCCTTCCAACTTCGCCGTCAGCTTTTCAATGGCCTGCGGATCGCTGGATGAGATTGCGGTGTTGTAACTCAAAATTGATCATCCTCCAAAATAGTATTTTACAGGTTTGCATTTGCATGGTATAATTGACGTAAAGCGATTAGGAAGTGACGCAGCATGATATTCTTCACGGCAGACCCGCACTTCGGGCACGAAAACATCATACGGCTCTGTAACCGCCCATTCGTATCAACGAATGAAATGGATGCGATGCTCACGCAAAATTGGAACGCCACGGTCGGCCCGAACGATGAGGTGTACATCCTCGGCGACTTCACTATGAAACCTGCCGCGAAGGCACACGAATACCTTGCGGCGCTCAATGGGCGTAAATATTTCATCCGCGGCAACCACGACAAGTTCCTGAACGGCTTCGAGCCGTTCAAGCATGATTTCGCGTGGGTCAAAGACTACCACGTGCTAAAGCATGAGGGCCGCAAGTTTGTGTTGTTCCATTATCCCATCGCCGAGTGGGACAGCTTTTTTCGCGGCGCGATACACCTGTATGGCCATGTGCATAATTCCGTTACGTCGGCGGCGCGGTTGCCGGATGGCCTGGCGTTCAACGTCGGTGTGGACTGCCACGACTTCCGACCTGTCAGCATAGAACACATCCTATCCCTCGCCGCCGATAAAGAGGCGTAGCTTACCCGCCAAACATAAGCTCCTTTACCACCCGGTCGGCCATCTTCACCGCGCCCACCAGCACAAGCATGTTGAAAATGAGTTCGCCAACATAAGTCCACACCTGGGTCACAGCGGGCGCGGCGGCATCGACAACGGGCGGGCTTGCGGCGAACAGCGAAAAAATGATGCAGCCCAGCACAATGATCACACCTTCGAGGCAAACGGCAGCGTAGCTTTTGAGAAAGCTCGTGCCGATGTTCTGCGTGGATTCCCCTGCGAAAGCCGAGAGAGGAATCGGGGCGATGGCCGTATATAAGTAGAGCTTAAAAAATCTCCCGTACACGGTCATGATCATTATAAAGGATAGCACTGTGATGAACAGTGAGCCGATCAGGGTTACGGCCCAAAGGGGAACGCTGTTGAGGAAACTGGTGTTGTTAATCGCGATAATAATACTCTGAGGCAAAACGGTATCGTCCGCGCCGCTGATGCCCGCGCGGTTAATGACCGTCGTAACCAGTCCCTGTGCGATGTTGAATACCAGCATCAACAGTTCGAGGCCGCGTGTGACGGCCAGCTTCGCCAGCACGAAGCGGAAGAAAATCTTCATCGCCACTTCGGGCCGCTTCACGTCGGCAAAGCTGCTGCTTGTTTTTGCTATGCCTACCGCGAAGAAAAGTACCAGCAGTCCGAGGCCCACTGCCATGAGCGCGTCATGCAGATTGACAATCACCGTCCAGATACCGCCGCCCTTGAAGTTTTGCGGGGTCTGCGTGAGCAGCGTCCAGATTTCACTGAGCTTGTCGTTCCAAGTGCCCAGCGCGTTTTCAAGATTAGATACGATCCAGTTGTTGGACAAAATCTGGCCCTCCTAACTCAGGATCAAATCCAAGATTTCTTTGGCCATGGCGATGACCACGCCGCCCGCAACCGTGAGGAAGCCATTGGCCCTCTGGCTGGGGTCATGGCTTTTCAGCGAAAGGCCGAGCTGCACAATACCGAGGGCGAGGATCACCAGGCCGATAGCCCTAATAACCTTAAAGACAAAATCTGAAAGGTTATTGACGGCCTGCACGGGGTCAGGGGCGGCGAACGCGCTGATACTGAACAGCGTCAGCAGCAAGGCCGTCACCGCACCAACAGTAATTGCCTTGCGTAGTTTATTGCTCATAATTTCACTCCTGTTCATTAAATAATAGTTCTAAATCTTCCTCTGAAAGCAGTTCGACTTCCTGTTCGTCGGTGCTTTCGTCGGGGGTTGTAGGTTCAGGCGCTTGTCGGCGGCCGCCCACGGAAACGCTTGCGATGGAGTAGTCCGCCTCGCCGTGCTGATACGGCTTGCCGTGCCCATCCGCGCTACCGCCTACGTTGGGATGTTTGAGAATATCGATCTTATCATCCATGATGGGCCGCTCCCCGCGAATGAACAGCAGTGCATAGCGGTTATCCAGCAGGCGCACTTCGTCCGGGGTCATGAGTTCACGGCCCGCGTTTTGGTCGTTGCGGGAGTAGCTGCCGCGACTGCCGTAGGTGTGTCCGTAGGTGTTGGTATCAATGGTTTCTTTTCCAAGCAGTTCCGAAACATACTTGTGCGTCGCCTGCTCATTTCCTCCGAGATAGAGGAAGGTATCGCAATTGCCCACAATGCTCTCATGCTGCTTTTCAAATAGCGCTTTGAGCTGCGCCAGGTTTTGCAGAATAATGCTCACCGAAACGCCGCGTGAACGCATGACCGACAGGATTTTATCGAAGTCATCGGGCAGGCTGACGTTGGCGAACTCATCCATGATGAAATGCACGGGCATGGGCAGCATCCCCCGGTGCTTGTGGTCGGCGGCGTAGAACAACTGCTGAAACAACTGCGTATACAGGATGCTTACGAGGAAGTTGAAGCTGGTATCATTGTCGGGGATGATGATAAAGAGCGCTGTCTTGCGTTCGCCCATGCTGGAAAGGTCAAGCTCATCCGTGGCGGTGAGCGCTGCCAAGGACGCGAGATTGAATTTCTCCAACCGTGCGGCCAGGGTGATTTGGATGGACTTCAGCGTCTTTGCGCTGCCGCTGCGGTAGTCCTTGTAATACTTGATTGCGATATGGCCGGGTTGATCCATTTCCAGCCGCTCAAACAAGTCGTCCAAGGGACTGCGGTAGTTGTCGTCGTCCTCGCGCACTTCCCCGGCCCGCAGCATCTCCATCACCATGGGGAAGTTCTGCTCATCCTCCGGGGCCTCATGTTTGAGATAGAATACCAGCGCAAGCAGCAGCATGGAAGCCGCAGTGTCCCAAAACGGGTCGTTGCTCTGCGCCCCCTTCGGCGTGGTCGCCTTGAACAGGTTTGTAACCAGGCGCTGCACATCATTGTCCTCATGGAGGTACACAAACGGGTTATAGCAATGTGAGCGCCACATATTGATCAGGTCAAGCACCTTCACATCAATGCCTTGCTTCCGCAGCAGGTTCCCCGTGTCCCGCGCGATTTCTCCCTTGGGGTCGAGGATCACCATAGAGGTGTTGCACTGCATCACATTTGGCTTGCAGTAGAAGCGCGTCTTACCAGCGCCGGAGCCGCCACAGATCAGCACGTTCAGATTGCGGCGGTGCTTGTGACCATCCAGGCCGATGCGCACGTTTTGGGTCAGCAGCTTGTTTTGGCTAAATGCGGGGTCAGCATACTTGCGGTTCACTGCTGCGGCCTCGCCCCATTTGGCGCTGCCATGTTCCTCGCGGCGGCGGTAGTTCTTGCGGCTGGAGCTATATATCCCGATACCAAAGGCATAGACGAACAACAGAACGAGGACAGTTTTCAGGCTGTCCTCGCAGATTGTTATGTTGAAAGGTTCGTCCATTGCCAATGACAGGCCGTTGAAGATACCGATCAGGCCGTCACCCAGGTAAGGCGCGATAAGCAGCGCCAGCCAGATCACCATAGGTACGCCCAATGCGGCCATGATCCAGAGCTGCTTCGGGTTATCCCGCTTCATCACCGCTCCGCCTCCCGCTTCGGCGGTTCAAGTTCCTTTGACATATGCTTGATCATTTCTCCCGCCGCGTTGCGGATGCCGGACAGCGTGTCGCGCACATCCTTGGATTCATCCATCCCGCTGAAACGCTCCTGCACGTCGGAGAGGTCGATGTCCTGTATATCCACGCCGAATTTTTTGCAGATCAGGTACGCGCCCGCGCGGGCATCGAATGAAAGGTCAATGTCGCCCGCATGTGCAAGACATGCTTCCCGCGCTACGGCGCGGAAAATGGCAGGGGCCTCCATGCCGCGTTGCACATAGATTTTTTCGTCCGCAGGCCAGAAGTCCGCATCCTTGCCGTCGTCAAGCCGATCCACTCCTTCCACGGGCACGGGCGAGGCTTTGATAACGGCCTGCACCAGCGCCCGTTCGTCGTAGCGCGGCTGCGGCTGTAAGCGGGGGCGTTCGGCCTGCGAAACATCATACACGCGCTTCGCGTTCACGCTTGTTCCGATGCTGCCGTCACCTCTCTCGTACTCCTTGCCCGGCGCGAGGATAGTAACGGCATTGGAAAGTTCATCACGCTTGATAAAAATCCTCTGCTGCTTCCAATAATCCAGATCGCCGAGCCGTGTCGCGTCGGGTCGCTGCGCCAATACCAGCAGCGCATTGGTAGCCGAGTAGCGGTCAAACCGCGCCTGCACATCAAGGTACTGCGTGAACCGCGCGGGATCGGCGACTGCGCCCATAGCGGTTTCATCAGCCAAGGTGTAAAGCCCCTCGCGCTGTTCCTTCTTCATCGCGGCATAGGCTTCCTTATCTAGCGGTTGCTGCGGTGCGGGAGGCGCTTCCTGCGGCTGTTTGCTCAATAGGTCGTCAAAGTTTGGCATTACGATTTCACCTGTGCTTTCTTTTTAGATTTGTTGCGCCTGTGCTTCGGCGCTCGGTTCTGTTGCCGGGATTTCGCGGGCGACTTTTGCTCGCGGCGTTTTGCCTCTGTGCGTTCATCCAAGAACTCTTTCACAGAGGGCTTGCGCTCCTGCCTGTCAGAGATAGTCCCGTCTCCTTTCGATCTGGTCTGTGATGAAGGTGCGGACGGAGGGCTTTCCTTCGTCTTCTCCGTCCGCGTTGGAGGGCGGGCAGTCCGTTCCTCCTGCGCAGAATTGCGCGTTTGCACAGCGTCGAGGGCCTCCGGCTCCGCGCGGCCTTCATTCGATGGCGGCGGCGCAAGCAGATCATCCACCAAAGCCTCCACGGCTTGCTCCGGCACAGCGGGGGCATTGGATTTATCCTGCCGCCGCTCTAACCATGCACTTATGATGGGAATGCGCCGCTTCGCTTTGGCGGGTTCATCGGATTCATGCGTAACGCCGCCCAGGTCGTGGGCCTCCAGTTTCTCCATGATCCGGCTGATCCGCGCCGCGTCCTCAGCCTTAGCCATGATTTCGACCATACTGTGTTCGCAGTCCTTTTGCCGCAAAACGCAATAGGTCAGCCCGTACTTTTTAGCAGCGGCGGCGAACTCCTTCAAGTCCTTGCCCTTGATCTCAAAGAATTTCAGCTCCGCGCCGGATTTGAGCATCGTGCGCAGCCGTTCCCGGCCCCGCAATTTATGCTTGGGCTGCTTCTGCCCTTTGGGGGGTGGCTTCAACGCTGCCATCAGCAGCGCGAGGATGTGTTCAGCGCCAGTGCCTGCGATTCGCAGTACATGTTCAGCTCCGTCAAAGGCCAGCCGTACCACTTGATCAGCGGCTTCTCCGCCTGAACTCATGTTGTGTCAACTCCTTTCGTTCTGTTTTTTCAGTTTGCATGTTTGAACGCATTTCCTGCGTTCGGAAAAGAATCCTATCGCATAGCGCCGCCTCCTTTTTTGATGCCACTTTTTTGAATGCCGCAAGCTGCTCCAGCGTGTCAATTTCGTGTTCGCATAGCAGCCGCAGCTCACGGGAGATTTGATCTATCTTGATTAGCTCGCCGCGATGCACCGGGTGGATTTTATCTGACGGTCGCGGTCGGTGCCTGGGCAGCTTGCCCAGCAGATACAGGTAGCGGAAGAACAGCGCCCGGAAGCCCTTCATTCGCCGCGTGTTGCTGAACGTGCCGCGCAACAAAAAAACACGCACATGGCGTGTCGGTTCCGGCGCGGGGCGGCGGGGCCGCTGCTGTTCCAAAATGCGGCGGCGAATATTCGCAGGGGAATACGCATCACCGAAGTTGCGTTGGAGCTTCAAGCCGCGTTCGCGCCCTTTGGGGCAGATGGTGATGTCGCCCTTGCCTTGTTTGATTGTGTAGCCCATTCGTTTGAGCGCGTCGAAGAACTGGCGCTCTGTCATGGCTTGGGCAAGCGCCCAGTCAAGGTCGGCTTTCACCATGCTTCGGTAGGTCGGCTTACCTTGCTGCGCCGCCTGCCATTCGGCCCGGTGCTGCGTTTGCCCAGCTTGCGGGGATTCAATCACCGATAGGCCGTATTCGCGGCAGAGGTCGTCGCTGGCGCTGCGCATGGCCTGATAATCTTTTTTTGTGCGATGATAGCGCCGTCCGTCCGTGCAAGACACAGTATTCAGAACAAAGTGATTATGCACGTGCCCACAGTCGAGATGGGTGGCTACAAGCACCTCGAAACGATCACCCCATAGGCTCTCGGCCAACCGCACCCCGATCTCATGCGCTGTTTCCGGCGCAACCTCACCCGGTGCGAAGGATTGGTAGCCATGATAGGCTACGATACCGCCCTCTTTTTCAAAGCCCTTTTTCGT
>Ga0123353_10011735_pt1 | contig 12373 bp, 20 predicted proteins | sample TergutLab28metaG_3_FD_92763 | JGI IMG/M metagenome (GOLD analysis project Ga0123353, IMG submission 92763) | Labiotermes labralis P3 segment gut microbial communities from Petit-Saut dam, French Guiana - Lab288 P3 | ecosystem: Host-associated > Arthropoda: Insects > Digestive system > Gut ... | reverse complement strand
CTGTCACGGGGTTAATGTATAACGTGAACTTGTCGCCTTCTGCGTACACAGTGAACTTTGACCAATCCTCTTCAAGCATGTACTTCCCTCCTGACAATGCTGTCATTCTGCCTCATAATGTTGTGTCTCCTGAAATAAGTAAATATTAAGGGGTTTCAGAGAAGTTCCTCCAAACTGCTCTTTGCATCATCTAAGTAAGAGAGCGTGTTGTCCAGAGTGTCTATGCCTTCCTGCATCGTCTCTCCCTTTTCAGAGTATTGCCGGGATTCGGGCATGGTCTCGTATTTGTCCTCTTCTTCGCTCTTTATCTCCTCTAACTCACAGTATATTGAGTCGAGTTGTTCGTGTAACTTTGTAAGCCTTTTTCTCTGTTCCTTATTCATTATTTAGACCCCCTCTGCCATGAATACGTCTACCACGTTTTTGCTATCGACCACTGTCGCATTCAGCCCTTCGCTGGCGAACTGCCTGGCGAGTTTGCGTCCTTCACTGATGTTGTCTACTTTGTGCTTCACGAGGAAGTCGGTCGTTTCGGGGTCATATGTCTGTACGAATATTCTGCTCTTTGTCATTTCTCATACCTCTTAGGCATTACTGCCTATGGTAGTGTAGGCTTAATTAGTATATATACTTATTCAGTGTAAAAATGAGTTAAGAGGTTTCAACTGTTTCCATTATGGAAAGAGTTCATTCGTCATCGTACTCTTCGTCTTCATCCTCTGAAGGCTTCTCAGAATAAAGTTCGCCGTCGTCTGGGTCGAGATATAGACCGACTGATTCCGCTAAGAACTCAGGTTCAAACCAGAACAGGTCATTGAGTGTACTGTCATCTAACCCTTCGGGGTACATCTCTTCGAGAGCATCGCCTATTCTGTTGAGCAGTGCAAACCCTCCGAATCTAACGAACATATTCGCGTTGTCCTTAGCACCTGACCAGAAATCAAATTGCTCAAGGGGTCTCTCGCTGATGACCTTCAACTTCCCCATCTTTCTCGGTTCAGCTTTCTTGTTCAGTCTCACATTCGTCTCTTTGAGATTGACAGGAACGATTGACGTTGTGCCTCCGTCAGAAGGCATTACACGCTGATGTTCCTTCGAGAACATGTTTATCTTCCCTGTACCCATGCGTACATCGAATCCTCTGCTGTTCCCTGCTATGTTGCTGACACGAACGTCGTCTGAGGAGGGTGCGATGCCTATTGTCTTTGCGAGGCCCTCTATCTGCCTGTCTGCGTATGTCTTACCTGCTTCCTTCTTCATACGCTCTTTCGCTTCCTCTACGGCGAGGTTGTATGAGATAGGGTCTATCTTCTTCATTGCTTCGGCGGTGTCTACTCTCATGCCACCAATGAGTACGGTGTTGCCGTATCTCTTTCTGATGTATGCGTCTACGACCTTGTTATCGACGACGGGTGTCTTTACTCCCTGCTTCTTCATCTTCTTCTTAGAGATGCCGTCGCTGTGTATAGGTCTGCCTCTCTGCTGTACTGCACCTATGATGACCGCATCCTTTCCGCCGAACTTACGGACAGCGACTGAGCCTACGGTCAGGTTAAGCGTCTTAGGGTTGTTCAATGACAATACCTTTGCGTCCTTCTTTATGTTGCCGTTCGCGTCGGAATAGAAAACGTATGCGTTCTTATTCTTGTGCAGTGCGATTATCTCTTTCACTGTCTTTTTCATTTTCTTTCCTCCTTTGTTTTTGTACATATCGGATTTGCCGAGAGATTCTCTCATTGCTCCTATGGTGCTTCCTTCCACTATTCTGTTATAATCTTTATCCCACCATATCGGGTAGTGGTCATAAGCACCGCTTGGTATGTTCACTGCGTTATCCTCATATGCTTCATCATACTCTTCGATGTCGTAGTCTGTCCAACCGTTTGATTTCATCTCATCGTGCGTCATCTTCGGTCTGCCGTACAGAACGTCATATTTGGCGTTGATGTCCGTTCCTTTACGGAGTTTGGATTTGTTCATCTCCCACTTTCCAGTGGATAGTGCCTCATCGACCGTTCTTTTGGCATCTTCTAACGTTGCCCTATGCCATTCAATGCCACCTTCTTCGAGGGTGTTTGTAGCCAACCATGTACCGTCCTCCTGCTCCAGCAGATAGAAATCACGGTACATTTCATTGCCGAGTAATCTCTTTTTTATGTTGTTCATTCTCTCAACCCCCTCAGTACCTTTTCATCGAATATATACACTGTGCCGTCCGATGACCCTATCTTCTGAAGCCTCTTATCGTAGTCGATGAGCATCCTGTCGGGATTCACGCCTATGACCTTCCAGATAGCGTCACGAGTCATTCCTTTGCGACCGCTTTCCTTCTGTGCTTTTGCGCACATGCAATAGGCATGGAACGGGTTAGTCGATGCAGGGTTGTTTGACTTGTTCAGTCGGAGATATTTATCCCATATCTGCTGTACTGCGCTTATGAGTCCGCTGTCATTCATATCTGATGACACGGATTCGTTCAATAACGCCTGACCTTGTGTTGCTGATGCTACTTGTATGCTGAACTTTCCATATAGTGATTCTTTATTCTCTACTTCTGCGAATATCGTTATTTCAATTTCTTCGTCATTGTGAGGGAAACGAACGCTCGTTATCGTTTTTTTCCTTTCACTTCCAACGTCGGGAGTTTTGAATTTTACATCGCCTGCTCCTTCTAATGCTATGTCGATTGTCGGTGAAACCCACCCTCCTCCGACTCTAACCATTTTAGCCATTTTCTTCATCCTTGACTTAGGCAATTTAGATATGCCTTCTTCCGATGTTTCATACTCCTCCGCAGAGTTATATGCACTTAACAGGCTATCTGTCGCTTCGTCGATGTATCTCATTGCATCGGAACCTACTTCATCCTCTGTAAATCCCTCCAGGAAAGACATTGTTTGATATATTGCTTCAGAGGGTTGCTCTGTGGTGTATTCGATTGAATGAGATACTGCCCATTTCTTCATCCTTGACTTTCTTATCGAGTCGTACACTATTCCTTCTTCATCCATCATTATCTCTCCACCATGCGAATCCAATATGAGAGCCATTGATTGCACAGGGTCTTCCCACGTCATCGTTGGTCTCTTTATCTCATTTTTCAACCATGTTATCGCTTCATCGAGTGAGTCAAAGACCATCATTAAATCGGATGTCATGTCTTGATTCACTTTTATTACCTTGAACTTCTCACCCTTCTTCATCTTACTGGATTTTTCGACATCTCCGTATGTGTCGATTAATCTTCTCGCCTGGTGTTCTGAATCGGCACTATACATGTGTTGCCAACTGCCGTTTCTGAACTGCCATACTTGTATAGGTTCAACCCGTGCATCCGTAGACCTTACTAATTTGTATCCTTTGTACTCTTCGATGAGATTCTCTTCATTTATCTCTTTCGCAATCTTCGATTTGTTCACGTTGAATACTTCTTTGTTGAAATATCCCATGTTTTCGTTAAGGAAGTTCTCTACCGACCACGCAACATCGTCTCCTTCCAAGTCATATCTATCCTCCCCTCCTGTATAAACATTGTAGTTTACACTTCTGTGAGAATTATCTAAAATGAACTCAATTTCTGACTTTCCGCTGTATTGAGAGCCTTCAGGAGATGAACTGAAAATGGGGTATAAAAATACTGAGACGTAGTTGTACGTTTCTTCTCCGCTTTCCGTCAAAGTTGTACCTACGTCAATTGTTGTCTCATACATAGGGAACCCGTTGACATCATTATATTCCATGTCCAGCGTACCCCATTTTCCAATCGAACCTCTTATTCTGTCAGGGAGTTTGATTGTTGTCGCAGGTATCGTGAAATCTGCCATCTTATTGACTTTTCCTTTCTTCTTGTTCATCTTATCACTCTTCATCATACGCTTTGACTTATCCAATACCGCTGTATATCCTTCAATACCTATCTCTTCTGCAACGCCTGGATAGAACTCAACTTTGCCGTTCTTTGCCCAACCGATGAAGCTCTCAGGTGCATCGGAGAGGAATATCGTCTTTCCAGGATTCTCATGTGACGCTATTGACACTTCGCGAAGATATTCAGGCGAGAGGGTTGTATGACCTACGTCGATTACGAGTTCCCCCCACTCGTCCGTGTATATTCCGCCCTTCTCCAATTTGTGCCTAAGCGAATGTGTTGGGTTTGATTCGATGTCTTCTACTATCTCGTCTATAAGGTGTTTCGCACCGCTGATGTCCATCGCAGTGTGCATGAACCCGTCATCGACAATCTTCATGTAGAATCTTCCATGCTCGTTCGTGTAGATGGGAAACCCTCTGTAATTCTCTATGAGTGTCAAATCTCCATAGTCCTCTACCTGTGTCATGAATTGTAATCATATTCCGCATATAAAAATGGTGCGCTAAATGGGATTTATGAACTCAACTTTCGGATTCCATCGAATGCATCTCCGTCCCCTAATTCACGAAGACATTTGGTACAATGGTCTGATACGATGTAGGGTTTGAACCCGTTTACCTCTCCGCAACGGACACATTCCTTATCGTTTGTAGTGTCCATCGTAGACCAGCCTCCCTAACGGTGTCTCCCGTCCGCATACTGTACACTCTAACGGGAGCGCGGTTATCGGCATCGAGTAATGATGTCTGCATCTTATGTTCGTGCATGTGTACGGCTCTCCGAGTCTCGGAGGTATCGGAGTGCCGTCGAACCCTTCCTGGTATACGTTGTAGAACAGTGCTTCTAATGATTGACCGAGAGCAAATTCGGCTGTGTGAAACCCGTTGCCATAACCGTTACGATACTTCTCATACATCTCTCCGTTCTCTGATTTCTGAAGTATCTTCGCTCTGTTGTCCCATGCTCCGTAATCAGTTATGCGTGTCTTGATAAGCGCATTAGCATCGACGAGTCTGCCTATCTTCGGCGCGTTGTGTACCTGTGATATTTTACTGAGATTACGATTCGCGTCTTTGCGTATATCCTCTACGTTCTGTTCCGATGCTCTGCCTTTTGCTCCCATGTAATCACTCTTCTTTATCGACAATCTCCCAGATATTCACACAGTAACGATTACCGCAGTCGAGTTGGTCGTAAAACTTACCATCCTTGACCGCTACCATGTGGTCAGATAGTTGCACGATGTATGTGCCTTTCTTATCGTTGAAATCGCATACATCGTTCAGTTGGTACCTCGCTCCGTCATCGTATACTTCGTCAATCTGAGGATAATTTTTCAGATATTCGTTCGTTACCAACTCATAATTAAAAGGTATCGTCTTCTCTTTAGCGAGTTCGGAAAGCTCATCGTATACGTCATAGTAATCCATTCCGAGTGCGAATGATATTGCTCTTATCACGCAGTCCTTTGTTTCTTGTCTTGGTCTTCCTGTCGGGTTCTGGTTGTGATGTACGTACTTCGGGTTCATGCTTATTCCTCGAATAACTGCCAATCATCCGCGAGGATGTCGGTCTGTGATGCCAGCCACGGTACGAGGTGGTCGTCCGCCGTCTTCATGTAGATATATGGAAGGGTCATCTTACTATGTTCATCGGGAACCTGTAGATGTATCCACATGGTCTTACCGCGCAGGTTTCCGTTCCATCGCATTCTCGTCACTTTCCTTCCTATTCTCAATTCAGACAATACTTCTTCAAAGTTCATCATTACCACCACGAAACGAATATGGGGAGTTTCATCTCTTCGAGTGTGCTTGGAACACCGCATCCTCTTTGTTGCCGAATATCTGCTCCTGCTTCAGCAGAAGTTTGTTGTCCTTCAGTTCAATCCATTCAAGTCTATATAATCTCATGTCCATTCCTCCAATGTCTTCGCGAACACGGTCTGTAGCGTGTCCTCTTTAAATCTGTCTTTCGGGTAGTCAAGGTTGTCCTTTACTCTCTCGTCCGATGTCTTGTTGGCGAGTATGAGGTAGTTGTGAGCGTGTTTGTTTGGGTTGCTCGGATTGATTCTCATCGTCCTTCCCATTGTCTGAGTGATTATCTTAGGTCGTGTTGTCAATGATGCCATTATGCACACTGAGAGCGTAGGGTCATCCCATCCTTCCCTCAATGACTTGACCATGATAAGAACGTTCGTCTTATGCTCCTCGAAGTCTTTGAACGTGTTCTTATCCTTGACGTTCATAGAACAGGGTATCCCTTCCTGCCTCAGTGCCATCTCTATTAGGTGAGCATGTTCCGTGCGCTCTGTGAATATCACGATACGTTCTCCGTGGTGCTTCTTGACGAGGCGGACGACAATTGGTATTCTTGAACCGAAAGTGTAGCATATCTCCCTGCGCTCACGGATGAGCCTATCGTAAAGAGGGTCGCTACCTGGTATGAGATACGGCTTGTCCTCTGGTGCGCCTCTCTCTACCGCCCATTCCTTCATTGCCTTGTCCTTCTTCTCGTACCATACCATCTCCTCGGGAGTAGGGTCATAGCGAAGCATGTGAACTGTGAACGGACATACACGTGCCTCATCGACAGATATGTTGTCTATCGGTCGTCCGAGTATCTTAACGCTGTCTTCAGGGGTTGCTGAGAGTCCGAGGATAAAGAAAGGATTCATGCCCATGACCTTCCCCTCTTCGGGGTTGGCGAGTCTGTGACATTCATCGGCTATCATCAGGTCATACATAGGTTTGTCGCAAACCTTTTCTTTCACACGGTCAAAGACACCTGTGTTGTCAATGAACATCTTCCGTGGGTCTTCTCCATCATATCTCTCAAGGAACTCCTCATTGCGTTTCTTACGCATGACGTTCCCTGCTTCGAGGTATGTATACACTTCTACATTGTCTATCCCGAAGTTCTTCAGTTCCTTTATCCATGCGTTCTTAACTTTCTTCTCTTTACCACCAGCGGTCGTCACGATTACAATCTTCGTGTCGGGATGCTCTTGACGGAATAAGCGTATACATTCGCAACCTAATATCGTCTTACCCGAACCCGTGGGAGATTTTATGATTCCACGGTATCCGTTCTCTTTCCACAACGGATATGCTCTCTGCTGGTAGTCGGTGAGTGTTATCATTCCTTCATTCCCCATCGCCACATTTCCAAGAGATTTCTATACCTTTCACCTACCGCAAAAAGTATAGGGCCGTCTTTGATTCTTACATATTGTACATCGTCGTCTCCTATGATGTATACGGCATGTGTTTCATCGATGCTCATCAGCACCGAACCGTAGGAGCATTCACATTTCATATATTCGGGAGGGAAATGGTCAGTCCATTCCTTTCCGCACCATTCACACTTATGGTCATACTCTTTCATGTTACCACTGCAACGTTACGTGTACGTCTTCTTTGCCTAACTGATGCTTTTTCGACAGTGACGCAGGTATCGTGAAGTACGCCATCTTCTTCGCCACTACCTTCAGAGCATTCGTCAGAGTGATTGTCGGCTTACCCTCACGTTCAATCACTACCTTATCGAATTTCCATAATTCTTCTGGTATCTTTTTGAGTACACCTGCGAGTAGTGTGATGTGATGATGCAGTCGATAATTAGTATGCTCCTTATCCTGCCAAATTTTAGCAACCTTTATCCGAGTGTCATAAGATTCTTTCATGCACCCTTAATATGTATATCTACTTATTAAGGTTATCGTTACATCTTACGCGCTTGTTTGAGTTTTTGAGCATCTATCGGCTTTCCCGTGGGAGTTTCAAAGGTTGCTTGTGCGCCTCTCTGTACGTTGGCAGAGTACGTATGCGTCCCTATACTCTTTCCTTCCTTAAGTCTACTCGTTTCCATTCTCGTCGTCTTGACGACTGTCGCTAATGCGTCAAACTCTGCACGTGCCTCTACGAGTTCTCGCCCTTTCGGATTCTTCAGCTTATCGGCTCCGTATGTGTTTATGAGTTCCTTCTGACGTGCTGTTACTTTGTCATCTATTGCCTTGAGATTCTGCATAGTGAGTTGTCCTGTGATTCCTGACTCATCCTCAACTATCTGGTCAACCGATTCCATTGCCTTATCATACCCTGCAATCTTGGATTCCTTTAGCTTATCGTCTTTTATTTTGAGACCTATCTGATAAATCTTACCGAACTCTCCGAGAACCTTGTGCATAACCTTATTGGGGACTTCCCATAATTTGCATATGTTCTTTGAGAGTCCAGCAGGACACGGGATGCCGAGTTTGAATCTTTCTTTAGCTTTCGCGTTAAAATACTTCACGGCATTACCGCCGTACTCTGACATGATTTTGACGGCTGTGTTGCCCTTGACCTTCCCTGCAACATCCTTTGCCTTCTCGCCTATTCCTTTCTCTTTCGGTGCTTCGGGAGTGGCGGATGGTGCTACGCCTCCGACGGACTCGCATCTCTTCGTCTGCGGATTGCGATGGTAACCGTCTGGACAGTCCTGTCCTTCGGGAGTATCTTCTGGACGCACACCTTCTGGCATTGAATCCTAAATAAGAATAATAGATTAAAAGGTTTGTGAGGGAAAATTACTGAAGTGTTATGCAAACAACACGGTTGTACAGCCTTCCGTTCTTTCCTGAAGCCTTTTCGAGCAGGTCGAGGAAACCCTGATGTGTCGGGTTCACTGCATTGTCTTTGTAGTATGCGAAGGCTTCGAGTACAATCCTGTGGTCTAATTCCAGCAACTTGTTAACTCTCGTGGCTCCCGTGTCTTGTTTGAAATTCGTGAACGTGTACAACGGGCTTCCGTCCTCTGAAATCATCGCTGGCATTATTCCCCCGTCGAGTTTCGTCGTCTTTATGATGTTCTCGATGCCACCTCGAATGAGAAGCATCTTCTGGTCATCGGTCAGTTGCATATCCCTCAACGGCTTTTTACACGATGACGGAACTTCAACGGATAATGTGACATTCTCCATCTGCTTCTGTGTGATTTCGATTGCTTTATCCACTTTGTCATGTAACTCTTCCATAGATACGTGCGTAGTCGCCATATCGAGTTTGAGAGCATCATCTACGTTCTCGGGAGGGATTATGGCTTCGGGTTCTTCCTTCGGAACCTCTGTAACCGTGTTTGAGGTCTCAGGGATTACCGTTGCGTGGTCGGTAGAGAACATCATCGGCTCTTCTTGTACTGTCGGTTCGGCTACTGCGCTTTCTTCTGTCGGGGTCTCTGCGACTCCCTCTGTTATGTCTTTCGTTGCTTTCGGCATTTTACTCACCCATCTCAAAGCTATCCATAAGTTCGGGATGCTTCTCTCTCATTATCGCGATTGTTTCATCTATCGCGCCGAAGAAGTCTGTCAGTCTGTCCTCATTGTTAGAAGCCACTTCTACCCTTATGTGAAGTGCGCTCCCTCTGTCATCCGCCGTGAAGAACGACATGGATGTGTTCATCTCATACATTTTCATTTTATCAACCTCATAGAATCTCACTCTTAACGTAAAGCTGGTCTATCTTCCTTTTCAGGACGCTCCAGCCCATCATCTGCTTACCCTCTGCTTTAGAAGTATACAGCATCAGGAGGCGATTCACCCTGTCATCTACCTCACGTGTTGTCTTTGCGTCTGTGATTGTCACAGCACTGAACACATAAGCATCCATCCAATCCGCCTCTCCCTTTACTTCGGGGTCGTTACCGAGAAGCGTGATTGTATACGCTCCGTACCTTCCCTCTGCGCCTGTCGTCTCTGCGTAGAACTTCGATACAATCTCTACTGCGCAGTTGGTCGCCTCCCTCAGTTTTTCAGTTGGTCGTACAATATTGATAAGCATTGTTGTATCCGCCTTCTTTATCTTTTTATTCGCGTAGGACAGAAGATTTTTAACGGTCTGCCTTTCGAGACCGAGATACTCCATTGCTTTATCGCGACCCACGTCCATAACTGCTATGTATACAGTCGCCTCTTGGTCGGTTAGGTTGTACAGTTTTTTGAGTTCCTGTTCCCTATCCCACCTGTCCGTCCCGTTAGAGTTCCCATCTCCCATGCGTACCATAAAGGCGGTACGCTTATAAAAAGGTATATGAACCTTTCATGCAATACATCACATGGTCGGTTCGTCCGCCGAGTCTAACCTTTCAAATTGCCTTCGGGTGACGCGAATAAGCTGACTCGCCCACGAACCTTTTATTTGTATATCGTCGATGTTGCGAACTTGACGAACTGAGGCTCATCTTTGTATGACGTTATGATTACCGCATGTACGCCAGGCAATGAGTTCAACGGGGACTTCTCCCCTTCCCATTTCTGAATCTCCGCCTCATATTCCTCTTTGGTGCTGACGGTAGTGTTTGCCACTTCCACGCCGTCGAGTGTCTTGACCTCTACTTTGTATGTCATTGCTTCCTCTCCTTCCTTAAATGCTCAAACTTCTCTGACCTTTCCTGATTGTAGTACGGTGACTTACAACTGAGGTTCGCGCATGTCTTCGGGTATGTTCCCTTATGCGGTGTCCATTCATAATTACAGCGGTTACACTTTACGGCTCTTACGAAGCCTCCGCATATCGGACACGCCTTGAACTCTGTGTCATCCGAATCAAACCACCTACCGCAGTTTTTACAGTATCTTTTGTATTTGCCCATCTTTTCACTTCCTCATAGTAACGCCTTGAACCTCTCGGTTATCCTGATGACGATTCCGTCACTGACAATCATCCCTTCGTTGAGAAGGTTCATCAGTGATATGTGCGCGTCTTTAGGTGCAAAGAGCAGACCGAGATTCTTGTACAGTTCGGTCTTATCTATCTCTCCGCCGTAGCCTTGAATGAACTGCCCTATCTTCCTTTCCATCTCTTCCATTCACCCACCTCGAATTAGTATATCTTAATTAGTATATGTACTTTCAGTCAGTATCTCTACGGCCTTCTGCTCTCCCTTGACGGTGCATTTCCACATGTGAAATGAGTCGCCGTCACGTCCATTGGTGAATACTTTGGCTATTCCGCATTTCTCGATAAGTCCCAACCTTGCGAGGTCGGAATACCGCCCAGAGAACGTATGGAGGGGTTTGTTGATTACCTCCTCGAACTCCGCTTGAGTGCGGTACGGGTGTGTGAGAACATAGCAGAGTATCATCTCTTTCATTCCTTCCCACTTCCTCTGATTGTCGAAGTTGAAAAAGTTATTGAGTGATGTTTCCGCCATGTTCCGTGTCATTTTACCACCTGTCGTCTACTCTTGGAGCCAACATATACAGTATGTCCGTGTTGCCTCTTGTGTATTCCATACATATCGGTGCATCGTTACCGATGGACACCTTGACCTTGTACCCTGACTCTGCCGTAGGGAACATGTTCGTGACTGCTCTTGTCAGGTAGTTGTGTGGGAATTTTGAACGTGCCGATACATCGTTCTTACTGATGCACGGAACATACTCGAAGTATTCCATGCTCCCGTTGAACTCATCCTTCGCCTTGTACGTTATCCTCCCGTTGTCGTATAACACCTGAATGGTGTCCGACACAATACCTAACTGCTTGAACCTCTTCTTCAAAAGTGTGATGGATGTATCGAAATAACCTATGAACGTGACCCTTGGGATTTGTGGCTTGTGCATACGTGATGTATCTACAAGCGACATGCTCGCCTTCATCGTGTCGGTCTCTGCATACAGCCACTCTCCTTCCGTGTACAGCGTCACTATATCTGTGCCGATAGATTTGAGTGCGCGAGCCAGCCTTAGCGTGTCTATTGCGTATACCTCTTTCTCCCCTTCTATCGTGTATTCCTGTGTACCGCCTTCCTTAAGCGAAGCGTGCATATCCGTCCATACGCGCATCATACAGACGTGTGCTACGTCAACTACTGTCGTTTCGATTGTATCCTCTTTGAACGTGAACATTGCGTCAATACCCTCTTTCTTTTGTTGCATCGAGAGGATAGGTCTGATTGCATTCAGTATGTTATCTGCTCTTGTTTTCAATCTCATTTTATCACCTTCTTCATGGTGTATAAGTCCATGTCTTTCTCATTGTCAAATAGTGCTATGCCTGGAGCAGACTCTCTGAGGTCTTCCTTGACATAGATTCCTTTACCTGACGGTCTGAGGATTGCCAATGCCTTATCCAGATAATCTGCATAATCTATCGCAGGAAGCTGACCCTCCCAGAATCCGTTCATCTTTCCGAGTTTAACGACATCGCCGATACCTGTGCATACGAGGTCGCTGAGTATCGTCAGTGAATGATAAGGACTTATGACAGGTTCCATTGACACGAACGTGCGTATCATCTCTTCCTGAAACCGCTTAAGCCATTCCAGCCTTTCCGTGTACGTAGGAGCGTTAGGCTCCCATAACGCGCAATCCTCATCATCCCATACCGTCATGGATGTTCCTACCTGCACCGCATTGAACTTTCTGATTATATCTATGTCCGCATACGCTCTCTTCGGATTCTTGGTGAGAATCGCAACGGGAACGTCATGCTCATGTAATATTTCCAACACTCTGAGCG
>Ga0123353_10011734_pt1 | contig 12374 bp, 4 predicted proteins | sample TergutLab28metaG_3_FD_92763 | JGI IMG/M metagenome (GOLD analysis project Ga0123353, IMG submission 92763) | Labiotermes labralis P3 segment gut microbial communities from Petit-Saut dam, French Guiana - Lab288 P3 | ecosystem: Host-associated > Arthropoda: Insects > Digestive system > Gut ... | reverse complement strand
TCAGCATCATCTCCTTTATGCAGGGTATTTATACTTATGTTCCTGAGACAAACTATGTCCCTAGGGAATACAGTGTTGCAGCTATTCTGTTGTTACTATTCATGGTGCTTATATCGTTAGTTTCAGGATTGAATCTATTGTACTTTTACATAAGTACATTCCGAAGTATATGTGCAGTGCCCAATATGGCTGTTTCCTGGAGTTCCTTGACTTCATGTTTTCCTGGTATGTTGCTCACGTATTTTCTGAATTACTTTGAAATAGTCCCAGTCGCCCCTATTATTACTGGTGTCACCTTTGTTTTTACATTCCACATGCGCTGTATTTCTATTCTAAGATCTTTACATCTTAGAATATTCTCAGCTTCTTTTTAATCACATTTCTCTCTCCTGAGATAGCAACGTCTATTAACATATATGTTCCCTTTTCATTAACACGGGTTATAATGTCTGGTTTGTTGCTGGGGATAGTTCTGTCAGTTTGTACTTGTTGATTCCACAATATGGTTACCTTGCCTCCTTTACTTGTTTCTACTGATTCTGACACATGTTCATACCAGTGTTTTTTGTCCAATTGTACTCCTGTTTCCTTGCATATGTTGAAGTGTAGTTGTGCACACACTCTATCATGTCTTTTTATGTACTGTTCTTTTGCCAGTATTGGGCATGCTGACATTATGTGATCTACTGTCTCATCAAATTGTTGGCAAGGTCTGCACTTGCTATCTGTCTCTGTGTTCAATATTTTTGTCGCATAATATTTTTTTTGTAGCGCCTGGTCTTGTGCTGTCAATATTTTACTTTCAGTTTCTGCTTTATTATTATTATAATTATTATTTTATCAGGCATTAGGCCTAGCGGACTATACCAAGTCAGCAATAACAGGAAAAGTATGGATCCACCACACATCTGGTAAGCCTAAACTTACTGTAGACATGAACTTTATTAAGGTGATCAAAGTAAGGGTCATATAAGTAATGTGGTAGAAGCTTTTTTTGGGGGAAAGGAATCAGCCAATCGCAAGGATCGCAAGGACACAGCACAGTGACAGCAAAAAGCGGAGGCAACGCCACCATCTCCATGTCCCGAAACACTTTCAGACCCTCAAGCACAGTGTGTAAGCATTCCAGGACATTACACCTCTCAGACAAGACGAAAAGCTATACCGAGTATGGTTTTACATGATCACTTCCCTTACATTACCTGCATATCGTTAGTAATAGCTTCTATTAATGTGCGGAATTAAATGGTTGTAATTTTTTCTTTTATGACAAAGTATACTGCGGATTATAATATCAGCTACTGGACATTAAATGTCACTCACGCGGTCTTGGGAATAGCTGCTTTATTGAAGCCACGGAAATAATACCCATAGATCGGCCACGGCCACTTACAAGTCTCTTTCAAGCCGTTAACGTTCCTTTTCTAGCGCTTTTGTGTATTTCCCTCTGTTCGTTTAGTTATTCTTCTTACAGAAATATTAGTAGTGGTGAACTCGTGATAACCTACTTTTAAGAGAATGTGTATAGTTTTATAGTGTAACACAAACTATATTGTATAAATATAATTAAAAGACAATTACAAGATCATACCAGCGACATGTTTCGGCTTTTCATAAAACCATTTCAGGCTACAACTTAAATGAGATCTCGTAATTTAAGACATTTAAAATTTTGTACAGTATATAAGCCCTTTTAACTTACAGCCTGATAATGGCTTTATAAAAAATCGAAACGTATCGCTGCTATGGTCTTGTAATTATCTTTTAATTATATTTGTATAATAAATGATGTGTTAAGCTATAAAATTATATATATTCTGTTAATTATTGGAAAAACAAAGGGGATGTCTCACCTGAAAACCTACTAGGGACAGGCGGTTTGAGTTGGTGGATGTAAACCGGAGCGGTCTGAAGGACAAAGACAGTGGGAACCCCCGAATGTCATCCTGCACATCATACCGAAGACCTTTTCCTTAACTTCAATATAGACTTTTCGCACAAAGGGGTTTGTATTGAAAAGAAAGACATTGATTTTTACACATTTCGAGAATCGATTAAAAGTTTTGATTACACGAAGGTAATGTGACTGATTTAATTTTTGGTGGAAATTGGACCAGCTCTCTTCCGGCAAGTGTGGAACAGTTTCAGAGTTAGCTGTGATGCTGACAGTCGTTTTTGAAGACGACCGAAAGTAGTCACTTAACAATTTAAAAGCCGAATTAAATCCCATCTGCCATTTGCCGGCATTATTAGGAGCTCACCATATTTTCCACATTAGCAGGACAAGGGCTAAAGCATTATTGTCCTCCTTGACAGTGAGTGTTCTTATAGTTTATACTTCGTAATATCACAACCAAGAAATATGAATAAATGATTACCTCTGTAAGAAGCTTTTGCTAAAAAAAATATATTAAAAAATAAAACGAACGCGGAACACTGCTTCTGATGAATTTCTTCTTTTTCAAATAATTTTAAATCCATGCCCTTTTGATATTGTCAGTCGTTTTTCCGCATCGTAAATTCTAATCGGCTTCAAACATGTATGATTATTGCATCGATCATTGTTACTTACGGCGGTGGATATTTGAATGATATTCATTTGAACGAATCAACGTTTCAGTCGCCCCATCAAACGTTTAAAAAATATAAAACACTGTATTATTTTATAAATGACTCTTGTAATATACTGAATGAAATACATTTGCAAAATGATAAAGAGGAATTAGTCCAACTACTGGATATATATATATATATATGTGTGTGTGTGTGTGTGTGTGTGTGTGTGTGTGTGCGCGCGCGCATTCGTGCGTGCACGTATGCGCGAGACTTAAAGCACGAGCAAATGTAGTGCAGAACGTGCCACATTTTAAACACGAACAAGTTCGTGCTGGTACTTAAATGCTTAGTCTACTTTACTTTATAGAACAAGCGGAAATATGGGCTTACGAAGTCGCTATGATCTCCGTGCATGTGCTCTAATTTGAACTTTTGAAAAACTAACTGTTGTTCACGAAACTTGTAAGGAAATGCTGCCATTGGGCAATATAGAACGCTCTACTGCCGAGTGTCCTACAATCAGCAATACCAATGCCGTGCAGCGAGTAGTCTACTTTTGGGACCTTACTTAATTTCGTATTGGAATAGAATTGAAAGTAAAACAACGAAGACCGCGGGTAAATTCTGTCTGTATTTCAGTTTCGTGGCAGGCAGTAATGAACTCTTGGCGTAGGCATGTGAAATTTGGTAAGGAAATACATCCAAAACACGCCTACACAAAAGGTTTAACGTGCCTCTGATATTTATTGGACCGTGCATCATTGTGATAATTGAAGAATAAAACACCAAATAGATGTCACTTGTTATTTTATTGTACTTGTTATAGGCTCAACATGTTTCGAACATTAGTATGCCCATCATCAGGACCTCGCGGCTAAGCTGTTGAATACCACATTAGTCGTATCGTTCTTGGTTTGCTGTATGTTGGAGGTAAGGTGCAGTTAGGCTGGAGTAGTGTCCGGGTGGCCACCTATAGGTGTGATGATACCAGAGGCTGTTTAATGCAATTTTGACCTCCTGATGATGAGCACATGTGCTCGAAACATGTAGAGGCATGAAATAAAACTTATTGTGAAACAAATATTGTGCATCAAGTTGGTTAAATATTGAGATAAATATACTGAGATGCACGGTCAGCAAAACGTCAAAATTCTGCGTCTCTGTTCTAGTTCTAACCAACGAATGCACTCAGTATTACTAAAATCACAATTATATTCAATCACGCTAGCTGCTTCATGTTTCCGACCTCGCTGGTCCATCATCAGGGCGCACACAATTTGACAACTTTTTTTTCACAACTGTTTTCTACAATTGTGTGCGCCGTGATGATGGACCGGCGAGGTCGGAAACGTGTAGCAGCTGGCGTGATGTAATATAATTGTGATTTTAATAGAGCTGAGTGCATTCGTTGGTTCGAATTGTAATAATTGAATTACAATTCACGGAATGGATAATATGAAGTTATGTTCTGTTGAGCTAATATTGTTTTAACTTGTAAAACGCGTTCGTACATTTCGAAAAAGTTATTTAGATTTAGGTTAAATGGCTATAACTACTGAACCACTAGAATTGGGCGTGTGATATTTGTTACATATGTTACAGATCTAGATCGTGATCACGCCTAAACATCGTAGCCCATAAGAAGTGTGTTTATAATTCAACAAATATGTCGAAGGTGCGAAACTTTGAAATTGTGCCCTACAACTGTGAAGCATACAGAATCTGAGGATTTAGTGATTGTTGGATGTGATGCTTCAAAAGTCAAGTAGTGCAATGCTGCTTGATCCATAAAGATGAAGGCATTACCTTCTTTGAAAAGTTCGGTGTAAATAAGCTAGCCAAACAGGTAAGAACCACTGTGAGAGCTTCAAGCCTCGCATTGTGCTAAGTGCCTAATTAAATATTAATTTGCGAGGTTTAGGTTTTCACAGCTCTGTTGTTGATGAGTCAGGTCTTTTGGGATGTGAGAGTGTGTCGTTTGGCGTGTGGTTCCTGCACTTTCAAATGAGTCCAGGAAAACATTGATCCTCAAATAACTTTTCACGAAAAAAAATGAAGCAACTGTAAAGGATATAATGAATGTGTTCAAATAAATACTGCTCTCTCTTAACTTTATACGAAATTACAATTCTTCATATTTTTGTTCTTTATGTGTCTTATATAACAACCTTAGTCTGTGACAAAGCAACTTAGCTATCTGTGTAATATAAGATACACGTTAAACAAAACATACAATTCAAGATAGCTATGTTGTCACAGCCACCTGTTAGCCCATTTACAGAGTATCTTGGTTTTTGAGTAGCCACAACTGCCGTGGTAAGTAGCAGTACCGATGTATCAGTGACATCACAGCCACGGTTTTCAGTGTTTATCACAGATTCTTCAACATAAGGCATCGATAGATATTGCCCATTTGTTTCGCACTTCTTTCTGCAATGTCGTTTGAGTAGCTAACATTTAATGAAATGTTAAATAGAGTTAACACAAAGTGGGAGATGCGATTAATAATTTGTGCTGTGTTAAGTAACCTTCATTGACGTATTTAATAACAGTGATATCAAATTGCAAGCGTTGGAGCGGAAGGTCATATATGTCCCTCAATTGCAACACAGTTTTCAAGTTATGTGGTGTTTATACATACTGCGGGCACAGGGGTCATCAGGTGCCACCATAAATATAGACATTTATTTTTTTAGTTTGTAAACAACAACCTATATCGATAACGAGATCTCAGTTCTTGGCATAGGGTTTATATTTTATGTCCTCACACTTTGGCGTTCTATGGACTGACAATTTGTGTTTTATTTTCCCATTAATACTCTGAAAACTCTGTATACACAAATGGTTATTCCCATAAAATTCCCTTAACAAGAATACATGGAGATAATACATAGGTGATTTTATTTCCGTCTGTTCCTGATACTGCAGTAGATAATGAGACAGCTTGTTGTGAAATTTTTCCTTTATCTGTTCCTTCTCCTTACGATATTTTCCTGAGCACTCTGTTTCCCCTTTCTAATACTGTGGATACTTCCCTTGTGGTGGGAGACAAAGATTCATGTCCAGACGAAATAACAGTAAGTCAACTCTAAATAACGGTATATATTATGCCACGGATCACTAGTTGAAAATCACTAGCTTTCATTCAGTCTGAACACAGCACAAGTGTTAGCACAGGAGCTGATCTTACCGCAGATGGAACGGAGATGGCACATAGAGAAGACAGCTACCAAATAACGTGACCTGATTTATTTTGTCAGTGTCCTGTGGCTAAGTGGTGGTGGCGCAGTTGGTTAAGGCACTGCGCTACAACCCGGAAGGAGGCGGGTTTCATCTCCGATTGTGTCACTGAAATTTTTCTTTGACATAGTCCTTCTGGCTGCACTACAGCCCTGGTTTCGACTCATCCTCTAACAGAAACGAATACTGGGAATATTTCCTGGGGTGTAAAGGCGGCCAGTGTTTAGGGCTGACAACCTCACCACATTCGTGTGCCGATTGTCATGAAATCTGAGAGCCTCACCCTCCTGAAACCCTCAGGGCCTGTACGGGAAGCGCTTTAACTTTACCTTGAGAGGTGGCTAAGTGCTGGAACCACAGGGGAAAGTCCCATAGTTCGACCCTCTCACATCTCACTGAAACTGTTCCGCTTCTTTTTCCAGTGCACTTTCTTGCATATTCGTCCAGTCATCTAGTCATTCTTTTAGTGTGAAAAATGATCATAATAAATTTCGTCTTCTGGCAGGCCGACTTGTGTCAGTGGCTCCTAGAATTGGATGTAATAGTCGGCCGCAAGATCGAAAACTCGGACGTTACCACCATAGTGCAGGGTACTGCCTTCTCTCATCTTATTACGGAAATACTTCCGCTATGCACTTCCATCATTCAAAATGGTTTCGGACAAGCCATCCTCTTATATCCTGTTTACTCTTGTTTGTAGTTGCTCAAACTCACAGATTTATATTCAAAGTCACCAAATACATACGTAAAAAGGTAAAGTAGTCCCATTACAGGCCTGGAGACGCCCAGAAGGTTCCAGGAAGTTAAGGTTCCCAGATTTGGTGACAACGACACAGGATGGTGGTAGGTTGTCAGCCTTAAGCACCGGCCGCCTTTAATCCCAGGAAATACTCCTGGTACTCATTCCTGTTAGAGGCTGAGTCGACCCCAGGGCCATAGTGCGATCAGAAGGATTTTATGTCAATGAAAAGTCCACTGACACCTGCTGGGATCGAGCCAGCGACCTTCCGAATTGTAGCACAGCACCCTAACCACTGTGCTACCGCGGTCCCCAAATACATAAGTGGCTTCTTGAACATTTGCACTGAAAGCAGCGGTGTACTGGATAAATCTTGTGGTTCATACTTAGAAGTTCTGGGCTTCGAATCATGACCCGGAGATCCAATATCATATTTACTGGAGTCAGGAAATGTGCCACTGCACGACATTACACCCCGTCATGTTTACGAGCACAATTCAGAGCTCTCGGGCGGTGGAAGTTTAAAATTCGACCCCTCGGTTCAAGAAAGTCTAACAAATTGAAAACGTTTCATTTTATACTCTTAAGTGTATTGCTGTTTGGGAGAAGAAGGGGAAGCGGGCAGGCGGGCAGGCGGGCAGGCGGGAAAGGAAAAATGACTTTTCGGCACCACTTCGTTATTGATTAAGAGATTGATTTCTTAGTCCCTTCAGGCAGATGATTTGCTAAATCTTTAATAACAACTGATCACTTGTACTTATTTGCATCATCCACGGTCACTGTAATTTATAACATTTGTATAGTTAAATAAATTTATTTAAACAATGGAAAAGCCGGTCCAGTAATCGAACTCCTTCTGGAGAAACAGGCCACTTCTGCAGTTAGTCACAGATTTTTCCCTCATGGTGTAGAATATAAAAGTTCATTACTTTCTTCACAAGAAAGCGAGAATAAATTAACTGCAAGATATTTTATTCATTCATTCAAGACTCCCTTAACAACACGGTCGTTACGTGGTAACGGCCCTTTTATTCATTGCGATCCCGTTCGTTATTTCAAGCATTTATCGGATGCAAGCTGAAGTGCTCTCCGATCCTGGCGTGGAATCAATAAGACGTTAGGAAATGAACGAAATCTTACCGCGGTGCCAAATACAAGTTAACTGTGGGCCTAACGGTCCATCTGCTTTGTCCAGTTTATGGACTGTTGACGGGGCTGAGGTGGGTCACTAAGCTGGTCAGGCAAAGGAGATGAAGAAAAAAAATTCGAAACCTTCAGTCAGGGTTTAGCTAATTAACCACTTACAGAAAATACGGCCTTTACAACTTTTAACCAGTTGTGGTTTATTATTTAGCAACCTCATGCCCGCTACTTATGTCGTCCAATTTCTAGCAGTTTTGAAGTTATTCAGCTCTTAAAACAAAATTGTATATATATATATATATCGTTCTCCAATTAAAGATGCATGATGTGTTAGAATTCCACTTTGCTGATACTAAATATTCTCACGAGTGACGTAACCTGTGTTTCAATATAGCTACGCCCTTTATATTTAGATCACCGAACCTACGTCAATTCGCTTTCTTCAAACAAACTGTTCTCAGCTAGCGTGGGGAGCGTGGCGGATTTTTCTTGCTACGTCAGCCTTGTCCATCAGCTGAATCACTTGGTCCGTTATTCTCAGTTTGGTATACTACCGACTGCCCATCACCTAATTGCATGGTACCAAATGCCCCAAACATGGGCTCGATATTAGAAAAATAAAATTATGTACAGCGAGTAAGTTATGCCAATAGCTGATACACCTTCAGAGGTACTACGTTAAACAGTCCTTGCAATAAACGAAAAACACTGCGTTTTTGCACAATTTATTTCTTGGGTTCCACTACGCAGTTTCGAATACAAATATGTCTACTTCCAGTTTTAAGGTGGTAAAGTGAAGGAGGATGAAATTGGTAGTTCGTGTTTCACTCGTAGGGGGAAAGCTGACGGTAAAGAGACCACTTAGAAGACCTAAGCATAGCTGGGAGAATAATATTAAAATTAATTTTCAAAAAATTATTTTGGGCGAGTGTGGATTGGATTCACGTATTTCAGGAGAGGACACGTGACAGGCTGTTATGAACTTGGCTGTTGTGTAAAATGTGCAGCAATTCTTGTGTAGCTGAGTAACTACGGGCTGTTTAGGGAAGATCTTTCTCCATGGAGTTGTTATTTTTCTTTGGGATATCTCGTTGTTTCATATATTGTAGAATAGTTGAATCATTACCATAAACAGAAGTGAGGTTTGTATTATATAGGCACATGTTTCACCACTAGTAGCACCCTAAGGCCCATCATGGTTGTTGCTGTTATAATTTCAATTCTATGTATTTATGGGCTTGAGGATGACCACTAGGGGTTAAAGCATGTAGCTACGAAGCTACGTAATGTAATAAGAATTACTTCGGTTGATGGAACGTAATTATTAAACTAGTGTATAATTAAGTGGTTAGTTAGATTCGTAGCTTCCAGAATTCAATATTGACAATACGCATGTAAACTGGAAAATCAACTGTTCACAAAGCTTGCCACTAAAAGAGAAAATTATTTTTCATAAACAGTGTTTAAAAGAACACTGTTCTAGAACCCGCTGTCAGACAGATGTATTTAGCCCACATATATTCTATATTTTTAATGTCTTTACATTTATCCTTGTCATTTATTACTTTGAATTAAGATGGAAGTTACAGAATTGAATACAAAAAAGAAAGACTGTAGAAATACGTGAAGTTTTAAGACAGTCTTCCTTTTGATGTGGAAATAAACCGCAAATGGGCAACTTTAAAGAACAGGGATAAATACTCAACCATTTACATTATAAGGGCCTAGTTAAGACCCCGTTAATGGCCGGTTTCCGTACGCTGCCCAAAGAAAGCTGAATGGGAAAATTCATGACGCCGAGAGTCGCTGCCGAAGAATTATATGTGGCGTGACTTTGCTTTAAATAGCAGCCCATGTGCTGTATTGTTTCGGTCGCAATTAGAGCAGTGCGCTCCCCACATTCCCACAAATATCCGTCTGTTGTTGGCTGGTAGCAAAACCACCACAACAAAATTCTCATTAGTTCTAGACTATGCAAAATAATCTGACTAGCAGTTCCGTCCAGAACTGATAAGGCATATATTTCTAATGCACAAACTTCCAGTAGCACAAGCTTTGTGTCGTGTTGTTAATTTTCTCGTTAGGCAACTGAAACTTCATAATTCAGCAGTAATTTGCAATTATGTCACACGTTAGCTTGCCGTTTCCTGTGCAGATAAGCCAAGGATCGAATCCTTATCGGAAAACAAAAACAGTTCGTGTGTGATGTAAATCCTTATTTACGATCTACTACTGTTACTGTTGTTACTGTTACTACTGTTACTACTACCACCACCACCACCACCACTCGTCATACATTCTTTTGGAAATAACTTGTAACTTAAGCATATGTGTGGGACTGACCACTAAGTTACAAATGTATATACCCTAATCACGTTTATAGGTCGTGGCCGATAAATACATTGCGTATTGAAATTAGTTTATATACACAAGAACTTCCTACATGATTCGGCCAACCATATGGCCATTTTCAGGGAGGTAAAACATAGAGGTTAGGTACATTAAAATGTATAAACTGAAGTTATTAAAGTATCAGGATCATTTCGTAGATATAAAATGATATTTTTTTTGTTTTTTATCTACGGATTAGTTCTGATACGTTTATAATTTTATTTTATATTTTTTAATGTATCTACTCTTTGTATTTTACGTCTCTAAAGATGGTTACATGGTTGGCCGAAACATGTAGGAGGTCATTGTTAATACAAAACTAATTTCAATAAATTTGTGCACTTTTGTTGATACTATTGTTTTATCCGATTAATAAGGTTTGTTTATCATACCAAGCTTACAAGTGTGTGTTAATCATCTGCTTGCCATGTTGTTTTGGTAGATTGTAAGGTATCATAAATACAGGGTTAGAGTTGCCTGTAATGGTGCGAAGTTCATACCAGAGTTCAAAAAATCTATTACGTTGTTCGAAACTGAAGTGGCACACCTGCTCACTCAGTCTCTCTCTCTCTGTCTCTCTCTCTCTCACACACACACACAAAATCGTAGACAAATTCATACACTTGCACCCCCCCCCCACACACAAACACACACACACACACACATAGGCAACTACACACACACATATTCGAGCACTCACATACATACACATAACCGCACAACTAAGACACACGCACGCACACCGCGTACGCACACCTACAGGTAAACACACCCACCCACACACATAAGCACATACCCATATACCCATAATGATATAGGGCGCTTTATTTCCTGCTTGACCGATCAGCTCCCACCCGACGCTCTGCTAGCGTTACGTCATACACCGAGTCTCGGGAGGTTTAACGGTCATTGAAGGAAGCGAGAAAAACATTCGTTGTCATAATAACCTCTATAAAGGCTAACAAATACTCAGCAGTGCTACAGCAGATGCTGAAAACATTGCCGTTCTGACCGAATGCACTGAATACAACAGGGGAAAACGTTTACGCTTTGGAGTTATTCTCTGGAAATTGTTGAAATCTCGCTGTGGATGTTGTTTCTGAGTTATTCCAGAGAGTATTCTTGCAACCCGATTATGTTTCTTCAAACCCGGAACTGCTATTCTCTTGTACGTTCGCAGTTGTAACAATTTTGTGGTTCTTAGTGCAGACTTTTCCGAAACTTTTCCATCGCGTGATATAGTCGTTCAGGAGATTTCGTGGTGACGTGTCAAGGCTAGTAAGAATAGCGTCGAGTTTCTGTTCTGTCAGCACAGTTCATTTCCTATCGGGTTTTTATTACAGCAGGGATCCTTTTGCTATCAGCTTACTGACCATTTTTTTCACTAGGAAGTGGTTGTCTCTCCTGGAAACAGGCACCGATATTTTCCGCGAACTTTTCCCGCATACTTATATTTTAAAAACAGCTGCACTATAAACAGACGCTGTTCCAACAGAGTGTTCTTGAGTCGAGGCATGCTGTTACATCCCTGAACGTCTGCGAAGTGCATTTATCAGCAAAAATCCCGACAGTTCATAGCGCAAGTCTGTCATCGTCGCCAGCTCAGGTTGCAAAACAGTGCGAAACAGCTCATATAACCACACAATTAGGCGCTGTCTTTGGCCCTTACATTTAACAGTTCAACACATTGTCACCTCCATTTTTGGGAAGATTAAGAGATAACGTGCATAAAACAAAATCCGCACACTCTGGAAGAAATAAGATACAACATTCGCAGCGAGATTTCAATAATTTTCGGAGAAGTTCTCCTAAGGGAAAACAACGTCCTCCGCAGTTGTACTGAGTGCATTCGGCCGGGAGGGCAACATTTTCAGCATCTGCTGTAGCATTGGTGATGTTTGGTTATACTTTGTAAAGGTTATTATCACAGCGAAACTTTTACTCGCGTCCTTCACCGACTGTTAAAACCCTCTAGATTCCGCTTATGACGTAACATTAAAGCAGCGTCGGGCATGAGCCTATAGGTCAAGTAGGGAAAAAAAACCCTATACACACACATACACAAATACACACGCGCGCGCGCGAACACACGCACACACCCACACACACAAAACGTAGGCACACTCACAGGTACACACACACACATACACTACTAACCACACATTAACACACACACACACTCCACATACGCACACCCGCAGGTATAAGCACACACACATTTATCCACACACTAACACATACATACACACACACACACACACACACACATATATATATATATACACACACACACACACACACACAC
>Ga0123353_10011733_pt1 | contig 12374 bp, 15 predicted proteins | sample TergutLab28metaG_3_FD_92763 | JGI IMG/M metagenome (GOLD analysis project Ga0123353, IMG submission 92763) | Labiotermes labralis P3 segment gut microbial communities from Petit-Saut dam, French Guiana - Lab288 P3 | ecosystem: Host-associated > Arthropoda: Insects > Digestive system > Gut ... | reverse complement strand
GCGCGCGGCAACTACCCACTTTATCGTTTCGGGGGCGACGGTCGTCTCCCATTTTTGGGGGTCTATTCCCAAAAACTCCCGAACAATTGCGCTTTGACGGGCAATAGCCGATTTGAGCCGCCTGTTTCGCTCTCTGCCGTTGGGCAGAAGTTGCTCGACGTGGCGCTCGGGAATTACCGTGTAGATGTCGCTTGCGGTTATCATTTTTATGCCTTTGCCGTCGTGTTCTTGAAGAGATAGCCGAGGTCTTTTCCTTGAAGCACAAAAGTCGATTGTTCGCCGATGGAAACACGAACGCCGCCTTTAACGCCAAAATCACCCGGCTCTAAAATCTTCTCGAATGTTGCTTGCCGCTGTCCTTCTACGGGGCAGTAAACATCGGTTATGAAATTCATAAACGAATTCAAGTGTGTTTGTTCTTTATAAACAAACAACCCGGCGCTTGCCTTGTACGCTCTTTCAATGTTCGGCTCTTTTCCGATTTCGGCAGTATTAAACTGCGGACGTCCGATAACTATTTTTTCGAGCGTCAATTCTTCGGCAAGCATATCCGTTGTAATTCTTGGGTTTGCAGGATTCCCCGAATAAAAACGCGAGATTACTTTCGGGTGGCGTTTAAGCGCAATAAACGAGTCGCTTGAAATCCACATTCTGTTGAATCTGACAAGCGCGGCGTCAATTGCGTCTTCGATGTCTGCTATCGGGTCGCTTGCAGCATTTACCCAAGATGTTGTGTTTGCGTAAATCTTTTTGCTTGCATAATTGTCTTCTTTTTGCAAAAGTTTTGCAAGATCGACTTCGCGCCTTAAAAGAATTACATCCATAAGCGACTGTGTGTTTCTGCCGAGAAATTGGTTGTCGTTGATTGCTTCAAAATCTTCAATATCCTGATTTGACACATTAGTGAAAAGTCCGTGATCTTGAACTGAGCCATCTTTCGTGCTTCCTGTAAATTGTACCCCTTTGAATTGTCCGGTTTTGCCGACAGTGGTTTCCGGAACAGTAAGGGCGTTTGCCTTATCCCAAACGTTGTACTTGAAATTAGGCGTTGCCGTTATTACTTCCGGCGCAATTTCTGCAGCAATTGTATCTTTGTTTCTGTAAGCGTTTGTGATTGTAGTTAAAAGAGTACTAATCTCTCCGTATTGTTTTCTGTTAGGCATTTGCTTTTTCTCCTTTCGTTAAAAGAATGTCCACAAGCGAGCCGTCCGAACCGTTTGTTGTGGCGACTCCGATATATTTTCCGTTGGCGATTTTAACTGCGGCGCCGTCGGCGTTAGCTGTCACGCAATCACCCTGAACAATTGTACCGCCTGCTCGAACTCTTGCTATTCCGGCGGTAGTTACGCTAACTCCTGCGTCTTCCGGCGTTGTCCAATCGGAAACACCGATTACCACGTCGTTTGCTTTTGCTTTTTTAACACGACCGTCAGTGCTAATACACACAAGCGTGTGGTCGGAAATCTCTTCTCCCGCTCTGAATGAAAAAATGTGCTTAGGATTCATTGCTCCTCTCCTTTCACGGCATAAACCGCTTGCATAAATGTTACATTGTTTTGTTTCGCATATTCCGCCGCCCTTTTGCTAAGGTCGCCAACTGCGTTAAATGTTCTTTCCTCGCCGTTTGACTTGGGCAACGGCGAAGAAAATTCCGCAAAAAGTTTTTTGGTGAATTCCGCGGTAGCCTCTTGCTTTCCTTCCATAAATTCTGCGAATACCCCTTGCTGTTTTTGCATGTCCAAAACGCTGTCCGTGCAGTTTTTGATTGCTTTTTCAAGTTCGGCGATACGTTTTTCGTGCGCAGTGACGACGCGCTTTTTTTCCTCTTCCAGAGCGCCGAGTACGTCGCCGTCGATTATTTCGAGATAAATGCTGAAATCAGCCGTTGCTTCCGTCGAATTTTCGCTGAATTCCGCAAGTCCCAAATCGTCGTATGCCGGCGCTTCCGCGCCCAAAATAGCAAGGTGTCTGATTTTTTTTGAATCAACAAAAACAGATATTGAACGGTTAGGAAATTTTCCACCTTTACAGGCTTCAAAAAGTTGCTCTGTTACTTGCGCGGAAGCATAGAGACAACCGTCGCTTTCGTCAACCCACACGTTTTCAACGTGCCCGTAACGCGGCTTGCCTTTTACTTCGTGCGACAGAAGTATAGGCGGCATTTTTTCAGGCGAATGTTTTGTGAAGTTGGCGACAACTAACTTGAAGTCATCTGTTGTCCAGTCGTAAGTATTGTTGTGTGTATCCGTGACTTTGCCCGGATACATTACTTTCATTTTTTTGATTTGTTTTGTTTTCATTTTGCGACTCCTTTCACCGCCGCGCGTTTTGTTCGTTTTTCTGTTGCTTTTACAAGTTTTGTGATGTCCACTTTGTAAGAAAAACGTCTTTGCGGAGAACCGGAAATAAGTACGGCGTTGTAAACCGCCGGGTATTCGAGCACCAGTTTTCTTACATCGATTTTTGTGACGGCACACGCCAAGTACTCTTTCGGGTAATCTGCACGGAGTGCATCTTCGTTGATTGTTCCCACCGCATCGATGTATTTGTAATAAATGTCGTATGCACCGACAGACATCTGCTCATCGTCTCCAATACGGTTTTTGAAATACGTCTCAATTTCTGCTCGTTCTTTTGTCAAAGCGTCCTGCTCGCGCTTGATTTCGTCGAGCCGTCTCAGCATTTCCTCTTCTTCTACTACTTTAGTAGCCATAACTCCTCCTCGGATAGTGGTTTTTATTCCTTACCTCAAACTTACTCGAAACCGCTCTTGTATGTTTACGAACCCGTTCATAAACATAGCGGAAAAAAAGCGCTTACATTTCTCTGTAAAAGCCGTGATTTTTATCACGGCGTACAACATTAAAAAAGAGGTAAAAGATGGAAGATGTTTACATTTTGGCGGTGGTAGCGACGGCAGTGCTTACGGTAGGCGGCACAATAGCCGGATTGGCGAGGAAATTTATTTGTAAAGATGACGTAAACAACGGATTTAAGCGCGTAGATAACGAAATAAAAGATGTGCGCAAGGAGTTGTCGGAAAAGGTTGATAAAAAAGAAATCGCATTAATTACATCAAGACTGGAAGGTAAAATAGACCGTCTGGACAAAGACATTAAAGACATGAGTGCCGACACAAAAGAATTACTAAAAGGCTTCGCGAAAATAGAGGCTGTTATGGATGAGCGTAGGAGGCTATAATATGCATGGGAAGCACGTAATCGCGCTTGCGAAAAGAATGTTTGTGAACGAAGGACGCAGTATAGAAAGTATTGCGAAAGAAATCGGCGCATCTGAATTTACCGTAAGAAATTGGAGAAACAAAGGCAAATGGGTAGAAGAAAAAGAATCCATTTGTAACGGCGAACAACTTGCCAAAGATTTGTACAGTCTTTCTGTTTTTCTAAAAAAACAAGTTGAAATACAATTAAGGGAAACGGGAAAAGTTGATGAAAAACAAGCAAAATTACTTATTGAACTTTTACCCAAAATTGAAAATGTGGCAAGAGTTGAACTTGAATTAAAAAAAGCAAATAAAGCCGAAGAAAATACACAGTCTATTCCAGACGAAGTAAAGGCAATGCCGGAAGTTAAAAAAGCGTTAGCGATAATAGCCAAAGCGCTTGAAAAACATAGAGGTGAAAAATGAATTTAGACATTAATATTAAAGATGTATATAATTCATCACCCGAAATATTGGCGAAACAATGCACGAACGGAAAAATTATATTCAGACCGTTTCAGAATTTTATATCAGAAAAAATTGTTGAAGAAATAGAGAAAGGAAACGGTCGCCTTATAATAGAAGTTCCGCCGCAACATGGAAAAAGCGAGGTTTGCTCTCGTTGGATTCCTGTGTGGTTTTTGTCTAATTTTCCGAATAGGCACATAATTCTACTTTCTTACAATGATACACAAGCCGAAAAATGGGGCAGAATTACAAGAAACACAATAAAGAAAAACAATCATATATTAAAAGTTTATCTTTCGCAAGACAGCACAGCAAAGGATTGCTGGCATACATCAGAAGAGGGTTCTATGATTTGCTCGGGCGCAGAAGGAAATATCACAGGAAACCCCGGACATTTAATAATAATTGACGATGCTTTCAAAAGTTGGGCTGAGGCAATGAACGAAAACAAGCGTAAAAAAGTTATTGACTGGTACGTAAATACAGTTACGCAAAGATTTCAAGAGGACACTACTGTAATAATTGTAAATACACGGTATCACGAAGACGATCTTTCGGGGCATTTAAGTAAGTTCGGGGTTGATGAATGGTGCGTGTTGAGGCTTCCTGCTATTGCCGAAGAAAACGATTTGATAGGACGAAAAGTCGGCGAGCCGCTTATGAAAGGTAAAGGGATTAAGTTTTTAGAGAAAAGAAAGCAAGAAATGGGCGCGATGTCATTTTCGGCTGTTTATCAGCAATCGCCGCAGGCACAAGACGGAAACATATTCAAAAGAAAATATTGGCAGCGATACTTGCCGAGCGCAAAACCCGAAAGTTTTTCACATATTATTCAATCCTGGGACACCGCGCTTGAAAAAGGAAAAGAAAACGCCTATTCGGTTTGCACGACTTGGGGCGCTTCGACATGCTCGGCTACCAAAACAGAACGGTTTTATTTGCTTGGCATTTGGCGCGAAAAAGCAGAATATCCGACAATTAAGCGGAAAATGGCGGAATTGTGGCGCTTAGAAAAAGCGGACTTGATTTTGCTTGAAAATAAATCGACCGGAGCGCCTTTAAGGCAAGAGTTAACAGACGCAGGCTTTCCGATTATGGAGGTTAATCCGTGCGCAGACAAAATAACGAGGGCTTGGTCTGTAATTCCGATTTTTGAGACCGGGCGCGTTTTTCTCGCGGAGGGTGAAAGTTGGGCGGACGATATAGTCGCGGGTTGTGCTTCGTATCCTGCGGGGACTTGGACGGACTGCGTGGATACTATAAGTCAGGCGCTTTCGTGGTTGAGGCAGCCGAGCGGGGCGCTGGGCGCGGATAATATAAATAATTTGCTGATACCCGCGCCAAGACAGATGTTCAGGTTTGGCACCGCAAGGGCAAAGACGGCAAGACCGCGCCCGCATTGGTATAGAGGAAGATAAAAATGTAGATCTGAGGAGGAGGTTTTATGAGTAAGACGTTTTTTGCGCCGTTTGGAACGGCAATCGAATCGAAGTTTGTGCAGAGTATTTTTGGGCAAGGCGCCGACGGCGGACACAAGCACGACGGCAAAGACGAGGACGGGCATTGCGCAAAAATTACAAGCGAAGAGATTGACGAAGTTTTGACAACAAGATTGGCGTTTTTAGGTGAGCTGAAAATGTACGGCGGCACAAATGTTCCGACAGGGTATTTGCGCTGCGACGGAGCGGCTGTTCCGCCCGGCGCGGAATATGACGAATTTCGAGAATGGATAGACGTAAATGCGCAACATCTTGCCGAAAACGGATACCATACGCCCGATATGCGCGGAAGGGTTGCCGTTGGCGCGGGAAGCGCACCGGTTGATTTGGGCGAAGGCGGAAATCCTACAAACAGAAATTTTGAGATTGGCGAGATTGACGGCTGTGCAAAACACCAGTTAGAAGTGAACGAATTAGCTCCGCATACTCACACTTATACACTTCATCAAGCGGAGAGAGAGGTATCTTCGGGCGGTACCCGTCGCTATGTTGCCGACCATTTTGGCGCAAGTACAAGCAAGACTCCTGACAGAGTGTCGGCGATTCCGCACAATAATATGCAACCGTATTTTGTGCTGAATTATATTATAAGGGCTATACGGTAGCGGATATGGTACGGATAAACTGTAATGAATTGAGGAAAATACTTGACGCCGACGGCGAATTTGAACTTGACACAGGTAAATTCCGCGTATCGTACGAGCGCGCAAGCAATACGCTTAAAGTCAGCGGAAAAGTAAAGATTGAAATTGACGACGCAACGGTAAATGTCGGCGGAATCGGCGCGCAGGCGCTTGTGGACAGGCGGATAATCGACTGGTTGAACGCACATACGCACCCGACACACGACGGAGCGACGAGCACGCCGACGGTGCCGGCTGTTGCGGCGAATTTTACGACAAAAACACTAAACGCAAAATAAAGGCGATTTGACACGTTTTTTAAGATAAGGCGAGGAATGGCTCGAAAAAAAGAAAACAATCGAAATTAAACGCGATTAAACGGGTATTAAACGGGGGTATATATGGATTATGACAGCGTAAAAAGAATAATTGACACGGCAATACAAAATGCCGACCCGAGCGTTGACACGTCGGACGGAACGATAACAAGTTTGATAGTCGCGGGAGACGCAACGGCGATTGCAGGCGTGTACGGATATTCGGAAATGATAGGAAGAAAAGCATTTCCCGACTTGTGTAACTTTGTTGATCTGAAGCGCTGGGCTGCTATAAAAGGCGTTGATTTTAACGAAGATACGCCCGAAGACGTTCTTCGTCAAAACGTTTTGCGCGCGTTTCGCGTTCCACCGAGCGGCGGGGACGATTTGAGTTTCAGAATGGCGGTAGGCACGGGCGTGGTTTTTAATATTTACGAAAACGCACGCGCTCGAGGACTTGGAAGCGTGGACATAGTTTTAGGACACACGGCAAGCGTTGATAATTTAAGCAACGTAACCAACAGTATAGAAGTAATGCGACCGCTTGGCTGCGCTGACGTGCAGGTGAGTATTGCGCAAAAAAGAGAAATTGAAATAAGAATTGTTGTAACGGGGTTTGTTGATATTTTAGCGGTAAGTACGGCTGTTGAAAGTTTATACGGCGGAAGCGGGGATATTCCGGGCAGCGATTTGTTTAGAAGCATTATAGAGGCTGTTGCCGTACAGCACGGCGCGGCGGACGCTACTATGTTTTGGCGAGATGTCTCGGGAAGTGAGTGGACGCAGGGAACATGTCGGGCGCAAAAATCTTTTACGGCGCACAGAAGCGCGTATCAGCATTTAATTGTTGAAAAGTGTTTTGTGGAATTGAGGTAAAATATGGACAGAATGCCCGCAACTATTGACGGCTTTGAATGCGAGATTTTGAGCGCAGGCGACGAAACTACGGGAAGTGTTGCCGAACATAAACTTATCGGCTATGACGGCGCGGCGCTTGAAGACTGCGGCATTGACAGCCAAAGATATACATTCCAAACAATTTGGTCGGGAGAAAACTATCTTAATCACTTTGCGTTCAGGGAAAAATACAGAACTAAAAGAGGGTTAAATGAGATTTTTCACCCTGTTTACGGATTGTTAAAGGGAAAGATAAAAAAAATCGGCGCCACGCACGAAGCTGATGAAATAGACTGCGTAAGCATAGACATTGAATTTACGGAAGAGGGAACGAGTGAATTTTCGACAAGCGCGAGAATGCGGACAAATACAAGAAGCGTTGCCGAAGTCGGACAAGAAGTTGCCGATGAAGTGGTCGCAAGGGTATCGCGAAGCATATTCGGCGCGGCAAGAAATAGGTTAAACAGGCTAAAGGCTGCTATAAATCGAATGGAAAGCAGGGTAAACTTAGGCGTATCGATTATGAACGACCACGTGAAAGCGCTGATATTTCCGCTTTCGATACCGGGAATAATTGCAAAGAATGCCTTTTTGATATGCGCAAGTTTGAAAAATGCAGGTAATCAAATTGCCAACAGCCCTAAGAACGGGCTTATTGCGCTTTTGGAGCAAACCAGAGCGATAGGACAACTTTTCGGCAGAACAGACGGGGCGATTGAAAACGCAATTGTTGAGGCGGGGACCTATTTGTCGGCGTTTATGACGGAGGAGGCATTTAGGGAAATCGGGGAAAGAGACACAAGCGTTGTGTCTCTACAAGCAGGGAGCGTTCGCTCGGTCGTTGAGCCTGTCGAAGCGTTGAGTAAGCGCGATGTTGATGAAATGGTAAGTACGGTAAGGCGAAGTACAAGCGAAATATACGACGCTCCGCAAGCGCTTAAAGAGGTGGCGCTTATTGTTGCGGAAGCGGGGCGCGAAGCTCTTGCAAGAATAGGCGGCGAAAGAATTGTCGAAATAAAAAGCGAAACAAATATTTATTCCGTATTGATGGGCGCGCGAGTGGACAGGGCGAGGGCGTTTGACGTATGCCTTCGTAATAACATAGAAAACCCCAATAGGGTTATCGGTACGGTTTATTTACCGCAGGAGGACTTTTGATTATGAATATTTTTGTGAACGGCAGAGAGTTGAAAGAATACCTTGAGATAAACGTCAATATAAGTATGGGTAAAATCGGCGGCAGCTTTGTGTTTTCGAGTAATAGGGAAGACGCCGCGCAGGTCGGCGACAGCGTGCGAATTGACGGAATAATAACGGGGTTTGTGCTGAAAAAAGCGCGCGAAACAAGCAAAGAGAACGGTAGCGTATATACATTTTCGGGCGTTGACTGCCTTGCGTTTTTGAGTAATTGTCAATTGCCGAGGTATAAAACTTACAGAAATGTGAGTTTTAAGCATATTGCAGATGAGATGATAAGAGGCTTGCGCAATGCTTCCGACTTTAAGGTTGTTGAAATTGGCGGAGGAGGCGTAAGCGAATTTCAGATAAATGCGGGAGAAAGTATAGGTACGACGCTTGGAAGATTGTCGGCGCATACGGGAAGATTTATTTATGCAAGGGCTGACGGAGTTATTGAAATTGCTTCGGCAGGACATCGCGGCGAAAACCGAGTAGGCGAAAATGTAACAAAAGTCAGCGAGGAAACAAATATTGAGGATTTGGCAAGCGATATATCGGGAAGAACGCACTATGTGCCGGAACTTAGTTTGAGATACGAGGTAAGCAGAAAAGTAGAGGAGTTTCCGGCGCGTTTGCATATACCTAATTTTCTGACGGGCGGATACAATATAGACGAAATAAGCAGGATAGTCAGGAGACGACACGAAGAGATTGTGATAAAAATGACTTCGCTTAAAATAGCGCTTAAAGGAATTATAAAAGAATATGCGGTAAACAGCAGAACGCTTTTTGACGGCAAGTATTACAACTTAAAAGAAATAGAATTTCGTAAGAATAAAAAAGACGGAAGCACTACAAGCTTAACCTTGGGAGGGTTGCCTTTATGATTGATTTGGGAACGATACCGAGAACTATTCAGAACGCGGTGAGCTTAGCCTGTCGGGTTGTTGAAGAGGATTTGGAAGCGATGTCGCAAGAAACGTTGATAGATACGGCAAGCGAAATGACCTTGAGGCAGTGGGCTAATACGCTGGATATTTTCACTGAAATAAGCGACGTTGAAAATCTACGCGAAGAGATTAAGGTACGCTTGAGCGCAAACGGCAGCGTAAACGTAAAATGGTTTTATACGCTTGCCGAAAGGCTTGGTTTTATTCCGGATAAATCTGCCGTTGTAGAATTTGAGCCGGATAATTCCGATCCTGTTCGAATAGATTGGGGTGCTTCGCCCGGCGATCAGCCGAGGGTGCATATATGCGACGGGCATTTTTTACCGTTTAGGGCGGGAATAAGCCGCACAGGCGACGTGGCGTACGACAATGAAAGATGGGGCGCAACAACTGTTTGTGTGATATTTGACGCTTCGACTACGCTCAGCGACCGAAGAGTGAGAAACGCGCTTGTAAGTTTGATGTTGCTTGCCAAAAATATGGGAACGGTTATTCTTTTTTATGAAGACGGGAGGTTGTTATGACGGATTTAACTATGGTCGCTGAGCGGAGTCGAAGCGTAGATTACACCGGCTTACAGGAAGACGATTATTTGGACGGTTGCGGCGACGGCGAGAATTTGGAAGAGATGGTTTATGATTATAAAGGTGATAGAATAAGAAGCGCGTCGGCGGGTGAAAGCGACGATTTATTTATGCCGAGTGTGGCGAGATAAAAGGAGGGTTTTGTGTCGAGTAAAATGCATAAGGGTGTGAGAATTAACATACCACGGCTTCCGAGCAGCGAGGTAGGTCACAGAGAGGTTAAGGTAATTGAAACGCTGATTGACGGTGTTTGTGAAGCGGTAAGAGATATTAGCCAAGGGGCTGACATAAGCGTAAATCTTGCGGCAGTGCCTGACAATATAAATCAAAAACGCAAAGCTGTAATATCGCTTTCGCAAGAGTACAAAGACGGTGTTGAGAATAAGATAGGCGGCAAACAGGATAAATTAGTGCCGGGAGAAAATATTCGGATTGTCGGCAATGAGATAAGCGCGAAAGATACAATATTCGACGACAGCGAATTGCGGGAGAAAATCAGGGTTAAATGGAACGAAGTACAAGGTAAAATATGGGTGGAAACTCTTATTGAGGCGATTGAGGCAGGATTTTTCAAATTCAAAGGGATTTTGAGCGAAAATCCGCCGTTAAATAATGAGCGAGATACGATGTTTTCAAACGGCGCGCTTTGGGTAGTAAAAGGAATGCCTGCAGGAATGCCGAACTTGACGGCGGGTGAGTTTTGGAATTGTTATGAGCTGCAAAACGGTGTTTGGAGCGCGGCGCCGACTAAGACATACGGAATTCCCCAAAATGGTTTAAGCCCCGACGTTAAAGAAAGCATAGGGCATTTGTGGGTAAATCGAAACAACGATGAAGCGTATTACAGGTTTGATTTTTCTTGGAAAGAATTCAATACAAATATTGATTTAAGCGATGTGTGGAGAGCGATAGACGTAAAAGCGGATAGGCAACACACGCACACCAAAGCGAATATAACAGACTTTACTCATACTCATAGCGCAACCGACGGCGGTAATATACCTATAACAAATACGACAGGTAACATACCTTTTAATAGGTTGCCGACGGGTACGGGAGCGGAGCAGGTGGCGATTGGTAGTCATACGCACACAACATTTGCGCCGACTAATATAGCGCTTACCGCTGAAACAGGAACAGGTACTAATACAGATACTCCGCCAGTTGCTTCCGGTGCTATTCAGTCTGTTGTTCAGTCGGTATGGAGTAAAATAAGACAGACAAGTAATGCTATTAGTGGTAGAGTTCTTAAAGTAGGTGATACGATGACAGGTCCGTTGAAAAACAACAGAGGTTTGGGCTCGTCGGAAATGGCGGATTCTTCATTCAGGACTGAAAATCCTTTAGGGGCAACTTTTTTTGGGTCTGTCACAAACGCATGTTTGCCGCAGATTCAATTGGTTGGTAAAAATGAACAAGGTCATGTTGGTACTGCATTTGGGGTTGTCGATATTTCTTTTTCTGATGTGGTTATAATGACCAGAAGCGGTGTACGGCACTCTCTTAAAGATAAAGCAAATATTGCAGACATTCCCACTCAATTCAATCTTGGCGGAGATGTTAGTGGAACTACTGCGAATGCGAGTGTTGCTCAGATGGGTTTACAGGCTTCAAGTTCACCTACAGGCAATAGAACTACACAACAATTTTTAGAGTGGTTACACAGTATTGGTATGTCGCCTAATTCTAAAACAAAATTTTTGTGGACATCTTGGTCTTGGGCTAACCACGGGACGGTAGCGGTAGGCAATATATCATTTAGGGTGGCTTCCTCAATTATAGAAGTTTCAGGGAATTCTAATAATTTAGGTAACAGTAATGGTTGGTCGGTAGCGATGATTAAAGTTCACTCTCCTGACGGTTTATTCATTTTTAGGGGCGAGCGTGGGGCTGATAGCGCAGGGCAAATGACAGCAGTTTGGCAAAGAATAGCAAATGCCGCAGAACTATCTGCTTATTTGCCGTTAGCCGGGGGGACGGTTTTAGGTCACCTAACTGTAGGTAATAACTTAAATGTTCAAGGTACTACAAATTTGAACGGTGGCTGGGTTGATATTAGCGCTAATACAAGCGTATGGTCGTGGGGTGGAAATAGAACTGTTATAAATCAACAAGGTCAATGGGCAGGGCAGATTCGAGCAGCGTTAGGATTTGGAACGGCGGGATATTTAATGGTTGACGCCTCAGGGAGTACGACGGTAATGCCTGCCGCTGAGCCACCTGCCCATGTAATTTCCGTCACACCAGCCTCAGGAGTTTGGAGTAACGTACTAACTGCAACTGCATTGACAGGAAGACGTATTATTATTGGTCGAAGAAACGGAGCTAACGCTACTACTTACCTTAACACAATTATACCTAATTTAATTGCTATAAACTCAGGACAACAACAATTATTGATGGACTTAGTTAGAATTAGGTCACTTCAAATTCAGATGGGAAGTTGGGCTTATGTATTAGAAATATTAGGCACCGGAAACCCTAACGGCTTCCCCGGTATTACAACTTTCACGGTTTCTTTGAGTTAAAAAAGGAGAAGTTTAATGATAAACGCGACATTCGACACGGAAGAAGTTAAGCGTGGATTAGCGCGGATTACAGGGGTTGGAAAAAATGCCAATCGCCTGCTTTCGG